>ERZ1370068.8230-contig-7101_pt1 | contig 36182 bp, 38 predicted proteins | sample MGYA00561227_ERZ1370068 | MGnify/ENA primary metagenome ERZ1370068 (study PRJEB38410, sample SAMEA6850437) | metagenome | study: Metagenomic assessment of the ecological functions of the soil: analysis of the soil microbiota associated with the... | reverse complement strand
GGCTACGTATTGCTGCCAGGCCGCGCACCCGGACGACTGGAGCAATCCCGACCCGCGCGGCCGTTACGATCTCGTGGTCATCGGCGGAGGCACCGCGGGTCTGGTGTGCGCGATGGGGCCTGGGCTTGGCGCGCGCGTGGCGCTGGCTCGAGCGTGCGCTGCTCGGCGGCGACTGCCTGAATACCGGCCGCGTGCCGTCCAAGGCGCTCGATCGGCCCGCGCGGCTGCGGAGGCGCGGCGAGCCGGCGCTTGGCGTCCGCGCTGGGCAGGTGGAAGCCGACTTCGCCTCGGTGATGCAGCGTTCGTATGAGCGGCGCGCCGACATCAGCCCGCACGATTCGGCCGAGCGGCTGCGAGCGGCCGCGTCGACGCGTCTTATTTCGGCGACGCCGCGTTTCACCGGTGCGTCGACGATTGCCGTCGGAGACCGCCAGCTGCAGTTCCGCCGTGCGGCGATCGCCACCGGCGCCGGTCGGCGGTGCCCGGATGTCTCGGCCTTGGTGCCGTGCTCACCTTGGTTTGTTTACACGCCCCGAGTGACTGCGAGCAGCCGGTGATTGGCGATCGGGGAAGGCCTGATTGGCCGCGATGGCCCAGGCGTTCTCGCGGGCTCGGCACCGCGGTCACACTTGCTAGCCGCGGACGTGTGCTGCCTGGCGAGGATGCGGACGCCGCGGCGATTGTCAGCGGCAACTGGCCGCCGATGGCGTCACGCTTCGGCTCGGCGTCACGCTGGCCGAAGGGTTCCAGGGGAGCGCGACGGTCTCCGTTTGATATAGGGGACGCCGTGGGCCGTCCTGTTCGACAACGCCGATGTCGACTGCACGCACTTGCCGATTGCCGCTGGCCGCACGCCAAACATCGATGATCTGAATCTGCCGGCTGCCGGTGTCGCCGTCAATGCCGACGGCGTCGTGTGTCGTCCGACGATCGGCTTCTGCACGTCCAACCGCCGGGTGTTTGCCGCAGGCGACGTCTGTTCGAGGTCTCTAAGTTCACCCCGCGCCGCCGACGCCCTGGCCCGCATCGTGATCCAGAACGCGCTGTTCTTTTGGCCGTAAGCGTGCAAGCGCTCTCGTGATCCGTGGTGCACGCACCACCGACCCCGAGGTCGCGCGCACGTCGGCCAGCGTGAGGAAGAAGCGAGGGCGGCAGTGGCGGCGTGTGGAAACGATCACGATCCCGCCTGAAACGGACGTCGGCGATCGCGCCGTGATCGACGGCGGAGCGCGGACGCGGTTCGTCCCGCGCGTCCATCACGAGCGCGGACGATTGCTCGGCTGCCAACATGGTTGGTGGCGTCTCCGAGCGGGCGGGGCAATCGTACGCGCCGTCGCCGCGTCACGCAGTTGACGCACACGGCGCCAGCCTGAGCGCGCTTGGGTCGACGATTCATCCTTTATCCGACGCTGAACAACGCCTTTCGCGCCGCCGGCGACGCCTTTGCGTACGCTGAACGCGCCTCAGTCCGGCGTTCGGCGCGCTGCTGCGGCGATACTTCCAGTTCGGCCGATAGAGGCCCGAATGGCTCCGCCGCCTCCGGCTTGGTCCATAATTCCGGCAGATTCCTATGCCCTCCTTTAGACGGTTTGCGCGTGGTCGACCTCACGCGGGTTGTGGCCGGCCCGTTTTTCCATGATGCTCGGCGACATGGGCGCCGAGGTGCTGAAGATCGAAGAGCCGCAAGCACGGCGACGACTCGCGCGCTGGGCGCCGTTCATCGACGGGCACCGGCAGCTTCTTCCTCGCGCTGAACCGCAGCAAAGAAGAGCGTCGCGCTCGATCTGAAGATCGACCGACGGCGCCGATGCGCTCGCGGCGGCTGATCGAGACGCGCCGATGTGCTGATCGAGAACTTCCGGCCGGGCAGCCTCGCCGAGCTTGGCTTCGGCTACGCAGCCGTGTCGGCGCATGAACCCGCGTCTGATCTACTGCTCGATCTGCCGGCTACGGCCAGACGGGGCCGTCACTCGCAGCTGCCGGGCTACGACGCGGTCATCCAGGGTGAGGCCGGCATCATGGACATGACCGGATTTCGCCGGCGGCGAGCCGACGCGCGTCGGCGTGGCCATCACCGATTACCTGGCCGGGCTGTACGCCGATCAGGGCATCCTGCTCGCGCTGCATCGATCGGCACACGCAGCGGGCCGGGACAGCACGTCGACATCGCGCTGTTCGACGTCGATGCTGTCGGTCATGCGGCTGCCGCTGTCGTTGCTGCAGGCGACACGGCGTCGACGCCGACGCCGCGTCGGCAACGATCATCTCAACCTCGCGCCGTCACGAGCCGCTGCGCGCAAAGGATGGCTTGATCATCGTCGCGGTCGCCAACCCGGGCCTGTGGATCCGGTTCTGCGACGCGATCGAACGTCCGGAGCTGGCGCGACGATCCGCGGTTCCGGACGAACACCGATCGCGTGGCGAATCGCGCCGCGCTCAAGGACGTTGATCGAAGCCGTGTTCGCGCGATTCACCGTCGAGGAGCTGACCGCACGCTTCCAGGCAGCGGAACGTTCCGTGCGGCCGCGTGCGATCGATCGGCGAGGCGCTCGAACACCCGCAGGTCGGTCGCCCGCGATATCCTGATGACGCAGCAGCATCCGCAGCTGGGCGCCGTCGAGACGCTCGCACCGGTGGTGCGCTGTCGCGCACGCCGGCCCGCGTGACGCTCGCCGCCGCCGGCGCTGGGCGAGCACACGAAGGAAATGCTGGCCGGCCTGCCGTCCCGGTATCGATGACGCCGTGTTTCAGCCGGATCTGCTCGAGAGACCGCGTCGCGCTGATCACCGGCGGCGGCACCGGCATCTGCCGGGGCATCGCGCTGGCGTTCGCGCGGCACGGCTGCGCACGTCGCCATCACCAGCCGGCAAGCTCGAACATCTGGAACCGACGGTCGCGGAACTGCGCGGGCTGGCGCTCGCGCGCGTCGCGCAGGCGGCCGATGTCCGCGATCCGGCTGCCGTCACCGACGCGGTCGCCGCCGTCGTCGTCGGAACTCGGGCCGGCTCGACATCCTCGTCAACGGCGCCGCCGGCAGCTTCATCTGCCTCGCGGAAGAATCTTTCGCCCAACGGCTTCGGAACCGTTGTCGACATCGATCTGAAGGGCACGTTCAACGTGTCGCGCGCCGCATTCCCGCATCTGAAGGCGCAGGGCGGCGTCGGTGATCAACATCAGCGCGCACGCTGCCGTACCTCGGGACGATGGGGCAGGCGCACGCGCGGCGGCCAAGGCGGGCGTCGATTCGCTGACGCGGACGCTGGCCGTGCGAATGGGGGCCTCACGGCATCCGGGTCAACGGCATCGCACCGGGGCCCATCGATGGAACAGAGGGCGTGCGGCGGCTCACGAACGAGAGTCGTCGCGGGCGGGCGCCATCAAACAGTGTCCGCTTGGACGAATGGGCACCGATTGACGACATCGCCAACGCGTCGCTGTATCCTGCGCTCGGACGCGGCCTCGTATCGTGAACGGCGTCACGCTCGTTGTCGACGGCGGCCGTCTGGCTCCGGTCGGCGCGCATCCTCGGGCGAAGAATGCACGACGACGACGCCCGCGTGGGCGCATGGCGTAGCACCGGCGTGCCACGCCGCCGGGAGCCGGGACGTGGTCTACGTGCCCGGACAACCCGCTGTCGCACGTGCTGCGCGTCTTCGAACAGCAGTTTCGCGACGTCGCGGCTGATCCTGGCGACGCGGGAGGAGGAAGCCGTTCGGCATCGCCGCCGGCCTGCTATCTCGGCGGCCGCCAGGCCGACGGTCATGCTGCAGTCGAGCGGCCTCGGCAACTCGCTGAACGCGCTCACGTCGCTGCTGATGCCGTATCAAGATTCCGGTGCTGATGGTGGTCAGCATGCGCGGCGACGCCGGCGAGTGGAACGACGCGCAGGTGCCGATGGGGCGTGCGGTCCGCGCGCATCTGCGACGCGATCGGCGTGCCGCACGCGACGGTCGAGCACGCCGGACACCGACGTCGAGACGGTGCGCCTCGTGCGGGCAGACGGCTTTCGGCACGCGCGCATGCCGGCGTGTGTCTGCTGCCCGCGGCGGTGACCGTCACGCGCAGCGAAGGTCATGAACCGGCTGGAAGCGACGCGCTGGTCATCGGTCGCTCGCTGACGATCGCGACCGATCGTCGCGCAGCCTCGGCCATCCCGGCCTACGATCTGTTCGCCGCCGGCGATCGGCCCGCGAACTTCTACACGTGGGGCAGCATGGGCCTCGCCTCGTCGATCGGCCTCGGCCTCGCGCTGGCGCGGCCGGAGCTGCGCGTCTTCGTCGCTCGACGGCGACGGCTCGCTGCTGATGAACCTCGGCTCGCTGGCGACGATCGGCTGACTTCGGCCGCCGAATCTCGTCGCTCATCGTCTGGGACAACGAGGAATACGCGACGACCGGCGGCCAGCAGACGCGCGACCGCGCACGGCGCCGACCTCGAGGCGGCGGCGCGCGCGATGGGCATCGACGGCGACGGCGACGGTCCGACCGGACGGAGGAGTTCGACGCCGCGATCGCGCGCGCCGTGCGAGCCGGGCCCTGGGTGATCGTCGCCAAGGTCGACGGAGTCGGCGCCGACGGTGAAGCCGCCGCTCGACTGCGTGTTCATCAAGCAGCGCTTCATGGCGGCCATCGGCCAGCCGGAAGCGGCGACGCGCGGAGCGCGCGTCTGACGCTGCAGCACTGCAGCTCGGCGACGCCGCTCGAGACGATGCGCGCGCCGCTCGGCGGCAGTGGCGCCGCGGCCGCGCCGCTCCTCGACACGGTCGGCGTGCACGCTCGCCGGCGCGTCGGAGCCGGCGAGCCGCATCGTCCAGCCGGCGTGCGATCGCGAGGCGAGCTGGCGCGCAGGCCGTGTCGTCGTCTCGGGCACCGCGCCGCGGCGAGCGCGCGCGGACGCGGCGCTCGCCAACGGCACCGCCGCGCACGCGCTCGACTACGACGACATGTGCTTCGTCTCGCTCGCGCATCCGAGCGCGCCGCTGGTGCCGGCGGTGCTCGCGGCGGCGGAGCTGGCCGGCGCCTCCGGCCGCGCGCTGCTCGACGCCTACGTCGTCGGATTCGAGATCGAAGCGCGGCTCGGCCGCGCGATGAATCCGCGCCACTATCAGCGCGGCTGGCACTGCACGTCCACGCTCGGGACGATCGGCGCCGCCGCGGCCGTCAGCCGCGCTGCTCGGGCTCGACGCGACGGCCGACGCGGACACGCGCTCGCGATCGCCGCGTCCGAGGCGTCCGGCCTGAAGGAGAACTTCGGGACGATGGTCAAGCCGCTGCATGCCGGGCTGGCGGCGCGCAACGGCGTGCATCGCGGCGCTGCTGGCGCAGGCGGGGATGACGGCGAGCGCGCGGCGCCTCGACGGCCCGCAGGGATTTCTGCACGCGATGGACAGCGAGCGGCCGTCGCTCGGCGAGTCGCATCGCGGATCTCGGCGCGCGCTGGGAGATTCGTCGACACCGGCATCACCGTCAAGCTGTACCCGTCGTGCGCCGGCGACGCATCCGACGCTCGACGCGCTGCTCGATCTGCGCCGGCGCGAAGGCTTCACGAGCGACGATGTCGAGCGCGATCGAGATCGACGTCGATCGCGATCACGCCGACGATCCTGATCTACGATCGGCCCGGCCAGCGGGCTGGAAGGCGAAGTTCAGCATGCCGTTCTGCGCGGCGGCCGCGATCGTCGATGGCCGTGTCGGCATCGACACGTTCGACGCCGTCGCAGCTGGCCGATCCGGCGATTGCTCGCGATGCGGGCGCATCGCTGATGCGCGTCGATCCCTCGCTCGACGGCCGCGGCTCCGTCGCTCACGCAGTCCCACGTGGCCGTACGGCTGCGCGACGGCCGCGTGCTCACGGCATCGGCCAACGGCGCGCGCGGCTACCTGGAAAAGCCGGCGAGCGACGACGAACTGGCGTCGAAATTCACGTCGTGCGCGACGCAGACGCTGCCGGCAGTCACGGGCTGCCGCAGCGTTGGCCGCGCTGCGCGACATCGAATCGATTACGGACGTCCGGATGCTGACCGAGTTGTTGGGCTCCCGGCAGGCCGTAAAGGCCTGCACTACTCGGGTGACGTAGGCCTGACAGGCCTGCACTACTTCAGGTGATTGGCGGCAGGCCTGACGGCCTGCACTGCTTCGGGGTGATTGGCGGCACGGCTGAAGGCCCTGCAGGCCTGCGTAGGGTGATGGCGACGAGCCGTCGGCCTGCACGGTTCGGGAGTGCGGAGCCTCAGGCCCTCCTGAGATGCGAGCAGCCTTTAGGTCTGCCGATAGCGTGTTGTCGCAGTCGCAGTCGTAGTGCAGACCTTCAGGTCTGCCGTGATTCGGGTAGTCTCGAACCGGCTAGGTCTGCTGTTCCCACGCCGTAAGCAATTCCGGGCCACGTGTAGACGCTGGATCCCGCGAGCGGCCATTCCCCCAGAGCCTTCGCCAACCCGGCTCCGGACTGGGTTCTCCAGGATATGCGAAGACGATCAGCGTCGCCTCATCATCGCGCAGAATCCGATCGTGATATCCCGGCTGCCAGAGCGATTGACCGGTGGATTGGCGAAGCTGAACCCCATGACCTCGCTTCAGATGTTTGACAAATGGCATGAGGTCACAGGCCTCAGGCTGCGCCGGAGGGCCAGCAGATGCACGTGGTCAGGCATCAGGCAGTACTCAACCAGGGTCGAACTGCGACTCGCGTGCGGCTTGCCGGATCCGCGAAGTGGCCTCCTTGCCGACCGCGAGATTGTCGAAGATCGGTTTCTGAACGCCGTGCAAAATGTGACGGCGTATCGTTGCCAACCCGACGTAGCTTACGCCGGTCAGACGCTTCGGACGATCGGTGATCATGCGTGGAAGGGTCGTGCAAACGTCGGGCCTAAAGGCCTGCACTACGACGGACATGGCAGGCCTGAAGGCCTGCACTACTGGTTCGCCTCGGTTTGGTTCGCGCCGGCGGGGACGTGGCCGCGCTTCCAGATCATGAACGTTCGCGTGAACTCGATCACCGGCGACGTCGTCCTGGTTCACGCCGGTGGTCTTGACGCGGACGATCCCGACCTTCGGCCGTGACTTGGATTCGCGCGTCTCGAGCACCTCGCTGCTGCGAGTAGATCGTATCGCCCTCGAACAGCGGGTGCGGCAGGCGCACGTCGTCCCAGCCGAGGTTCGCGACGCCGTTCATCGTCAGGTCGGTCACCGACTGGCCGGTGACGAGCGACAGCGTGAAGCACGAGTTCACGAGCCGCTTCTTGAACTCCGTCTGCTTCGCGTACTCGCCGTCGAAGTGAATCGGGTTCGTGTTCATCGTCAGGCACGTGAACCAGACGTTGTCGGCGTCGAGCATCGTGCGGCCGAGCGGGTGCTCGTAGACGTCGCCGACGGTGAAGTCCTCGAACACGCGGCCGGTCCAGCCCTGTTTGATCGCCATCAGATCGCTCCTTCTGTGCGCCACGCGCGCGATCGTGTCGCGCGCGACGCCCAGCTCCTCGAGAATCGCGTCGGTGTGCTGGCCGAGCGCCGGCACGTCGCCCATCGCCGGCTCGACGCCGTCCATCCGGACCGGCGGGATCGTCGCGCGCAGCGAGGCCGGCGGCCGATCCGATGTCGCGCCAGCGGTCGCGGTCGGTCGAGCTGCGGATGATCGAGGAACTCGGCGATCGGAGTTCATGCGCGCCCACGCGATGCCGCGCCGCTTCGAGCCGCTCGATGACGGCGCCGGTCGTCAGCGTCGCGAAGCGCGGACTCGATCGCCGTCGTGCAGGGCGCGCGCGATTCGTCACCGCGCAGCGGATTGCGTCGCGAACCGCTCGTCTGCCGCGCCAGTTCAGGCCGGCGCAGCACGTCGGCGCAGAATCGCGTCCACTCGCGCGCGTTCTGGATGCCGAGAACGATCGACGCCGCCGTCGCCGCGCGCGAAACGGCCCATGCGGCGCAATCGATGCGTGGTTCGCTCCGCTGCGCGGCGGGGCGGCATCGCCGTAGGCCGGCGTAGTACGCAGGCTGGCCCATCCACTCCGCGAGCGCGTCGAACAACGACACCTCGAGCGAGCGTGCCGCGGCCGGTCGTGGTTCGGGCGAGCAGCGCGGTCAGGATTCCCGAGTACGCGTACATTCCGGCGGCGATGTCGGCGACCGAGATGCCGACCTTCGCCGGCGCATCCGCGGCTGCCGGTGATCGAGACAGGCCGACCTCGCTCTGCACCAGCAGGTCGTACGCCTTCTTCTGCGCGTACGGCCCGGACGATCCGTAGCCGGACACGTTGCAGACGATGAGGCGCGGATGGCGGTCTCGCAGAATCGGAAGGCGCCGGTCCCGAGCCGATCGGCGGCGCCAGGCGCAAGGTTCTGCACGAAGCACGTCCGCGCGCGACGAGCAGGCGCGCGAGCACTCTCCGCGCACTCAGGCCGCTTGAGATCCAGCGTCAGCGACTCCTTCGATCGATTCAGCCAGACGAAGTAGCTCGAGAGGCCCTTGACGCTGGTGTCGTATCCGCGCGCGAAGTCGCCGCCGTCGGGCCGCTCGATCTTGATGACACGCGCGCCGAGGTCGGCGAGCTGCCGCGTCGCGAACGGCGCAGCGACGGCCTGCTCGATCGCAGATCGACGGTGATGCCTTCAGCGGCAGCATGTGTGGTTCGGCAGGCCTGAAGGCCTGCACTACGAGCGTTACGTGGGTGATCCAGCCAGATATCGAGGCTTGTGTCGCGACAGAAGTAGCGCAGGCCATCAAGGCTAAAGTAGTGCAGGCCTTCAGGCCTGCCCTCAGCTACGATCGCGGAAGGCCAAGCACGTGCTCGGCGACGTAGGCCAGGATCAGGTTGGTCGAGATCGGCGCGACCTGGTAGAGCCGCGTCTCGCGGAACTTGCGCTCGATGTCGTAGTCCTCCGCGAATCCGAACCCGCCGTGGGTCTGAACCGCGACGTTGGCGGCCTCCCACGACGCGTCGGCGGCGAGCAGCTTGGCCATGTTCGCTTCGCTGCCGCACGGCTTCGCCGCGGTCGAACAGATCCGCCGCGCTTGCATGCGCATCAGGTCGGCGGCCTCGACGTTCACGTGCGCGCGCGCGATCGGAAACTGCACGCCCTGGTTCTGGCCGATCGGCCGGTTGAAGACGACGCGCTCGTTCGCATACCGCGTGGCGCGCTCGACGAACCAGCGTCCGTCGCCGACGCACTCGGCGGCGATCAGAATCCGCTCGGCGTTCAACCCGTCGATGCAGATAGCGGAAGCCTCTTGCCCTCTTCGCCGACCAGCGCTCGACGCCGGCACTTCGAGATCGTCGAAGAACAGCTCGGTCGTCGCGTGGTTCATCATCGTGCGGATCGGCCGGATCGTCAGGCCGTGGCCGATCGCCTGCCGCAAATCGACCAGCAGGATCGACAAGCCCTTCGGTCCGCTTCTTCACCTGCTCGATCGGCGTCGTGCGGACGACGAGCAGCAGCAGGTCGGAGTGCTCCGCGCGCGAGATCCAGACCTTCTGGCCGCGCACGACGTACGCGGTCGCCCTTGCGCGTCGCGGTGGTCTTCAGCTGCGTCGTGTCGGATCCGGTCGTCGGCTCGCGTCACGCCGAACGCCTGCAGCCGGAGCTCGCCGCTGCGCGATCTTCGGCAGGAACTCGCGCTTCTGCTCATCGGATCCGTGCCGCAGCAGCGTGCCCATCGTGTACATCTGCGCGTGACAGGCGCCCGCGTTGCCGCCGCTGCGGTTGATTTCCTCGAGGATGATGGACGCTTCGGCGATGCCGAGCCCCGACCCGCCGTACGCTTCCGGAATGAGCGCCGCGAGGTAGCCTGCGTCGGTGAGCGCCTTCACGAACGCGTCGGGATACGCGCGCGCCGCGTCGAGCTCGCGCCAGTAGCTGTCGGGAAAGGCCGCGCACAAATCGCGGATCGCATGGCGCAGATCGTGATGGAGTTCGACGGTCGACACCGCGTCATGATAGACCACGTTGTATGATCGGCGCGCCGTCGGTGCTCCGTCCCATATTGATCCGGAGACGATACGGCCAGACTCTGCATACAATTCGAGAATGACCAAGGCCTTCCGATTTCTGACAGCGACCCTCGTCGTTCTGGCGTTTGCGGCGGCCAGCCGCACGCCGAGCACGCAGCGTCCATCGTCGCGGCTGCTCGTCCTCAACAAGGAGGACGCGAACCTGGCGATCGTCGATCCGGCGTCCGGAAACGTGCTCGGTCGCGTGCCGGTCGGCCAGGGACCGCACGAGCTCGTCGACCTCGACGGACGGCAAGTTCGCGTTCGCCAGCAACTACGGCACCGGCCGCGCGCCGGGCCATACGATTTCGATGATCGACATCGCCGGCCAGAAGGAGCTGCGTCGCATCGACGTCTCGCCGTTGTCGCGGCCGCACGGCTCGCCTTCGCGCGGGGCAAGCTGTACTTCACGGCCGAAGCCGACAAGAAGATCGCGCGCTACGACCCTGCCGCCAACGCGATCGACTGGCAGTTCGAGACCGGGCAGGCGACGACGCATATGGTGCTGCCGACGAAGGACGCGCGCACGATGTTCACGTCGAACATCGGCGGCGACAGCGTGTCGGCGATTCAGCAGGGAGCCGGCGGCACCTGGACTCAAACGGTGATTCCGGTCGGCAAGGGGCCCGAAGGGATCGACCTGTCGCCTGATGGCCGCGAAGTCGTGGAGCGCCCACTCGCGCGATGGCGGCGTATCGATTATCGACGTCGCGTCGAGGAAGGTCGTGCAGACCATCGCCTCGGCACGAAACGGTCGAACCGCGTCAAGCTGACTCCGGATGCGAAGTTCGCGCTCGTGTCGGATCTCGACGCCGGCGAGGTCGTAGCACTCGACGCGCCGCGCGAAAGAGATCAAGCGGATTCCGCTCGGCAAGATGCCGGAAGGCATCCTGATTCCGCCCTCCGGCGGCGTGGCCTACATCGCCGTCAACGGCGACAACTTCATTGCCGTCCTGGATCTCAAGTCCTGGCAGGTGACGAAGAAGATTCTCACCGGCACCGGCCCCGACGGCATGGCGTGGGTGCCATAGGATTTCCAGATTTCAGAAGTCAGATTTCAGATTTCGTTTTAGATTGCGGGCGGACTGACAATCGATGGCTTCCCCGGTCGTTCAAGTCACGGGCGTCCGTAAGACCTACGGCTCGACCGTCGCCGTCGACGAGGTCTCGTTCGACGTTCACGATGGTGAGATCTTCGGCCTGATCGGACCGAACGGCGCCGGCAAGACGACGACGATGGAGTGCGTCGAAGGGCTGCGCACGCCCGACCGCGGCACCATCTCGGTGCTCGGCCTCGATCCGGTCCGCGACGTCTACGCGCTGCAGGAGCGGATCGGCGTGCAGCTGCAGCAGGCGCAGCTGCAGAAGCGGATCAAGGTGTGGGAGGCCGTCGATCTCTGGGCGTCGCTCTACCGGAAGACGGCCGTCGACGGCGACCGGCTGCTCGAGCAGCTCGGTCTCGTCCGACAAGCGCGAACGCCTGGTTCATGACGCTCTCGGGCGGCCAGAAGCAGCGGCTCTTCATCGCGCTCGCGCTCATCAACGATCCCGAGCTGGTGTTTCTCGACGAGCTGACGACCGGGCTCGATCCGCAGGCGCGGCGGGCGATCTGGGAGCTGGTGCGCGGCATCCGCGCAGCGCGGCAAGACGGTGTTTCTGACGACGCACTCTGATGGAGGAGGCCGAGCGGTTGTGCGATCGCGTGGCCATCATCGATCACGGCCGAATCGTCGACATCGACAGCCCGGAGAGACTGGTCGCCCGGCACTGTCCGGAGCGGACGCGTCGAGCTCGCGACCGGCGACCGCCGGCGCCGATGAGCGTCTCCGGCAGGTCCGCTGCGTGGACGCGGTGTCGCGCCAGGACGGACACGTCACGATTCGGGGCCGCGGCGACGATTTCGTGACCGACGTGATCCAGTGCCTGTCCGAGACATCGGATTCGCGTCACCGATTTCCGGACGATGCTCCCGACGCTCGAAGACGTATTTCTCACAGCTGACCGGACATTCGATTCGCGACTGAGACTGCCGACTGAGACTGCCGACCGAGACTGCCGACTGAGGACTCTGTATGTTACGCGGACTCTGGAAGCTGACGTGGCTCGAGACGAAGATCTTCATGCGCGAGCCGCTCGGCGCGTTGGGCACTATCCTGATCCCCGTTGCTGATCTTCGTCGGCTTCGGGCGCCTGGCGGGCGGCCGCCGCGGTTTGAACAGCGCCGCCGTCCGCGCAACATCGTCCGCACGGACCTTCCCGTGTTCGCGGCGATGATGATCGCCATCAGCGCCGTGCTCTCGCTCGTGACGATCGTGTCGATCTACCGCGAAGGCGGCATCCTCAAGCGGCTGCGCGCGACGCCGCTGCGGCCGCAGGCGATCCTGTCCGCGCACGTCCTGGTGAAGCTGATGCTGTCGGCGCGCGACGCTTCTGCTGATGGTGCTGGCCGGCAAGCGCTACTACCCGGTGACGCTCGATGTGCCGGTGATCGCGTTCACGGTTGCCCTGCTGATCAGCACCGTGAGCATTCTCGCCGATCGGGTTCGTGATCGCCAGCATCGTCCCGACCGCGCGCTTCGCGCAGCCGATCGGCGGCGCCATCCTGTATCCGATGCTCGGTCTGTCCGGGCTGTTCGTGCCCGATCGCCGCGCTGCCGCCCGCGCTGCAGGCTGTGTCGCCGTGTGCTTGCCGCTGACGTACGCCGTGTCGCTGCTCCAGGGGTATCTGGATCGGCGACGCGTGGTCGGCACACTTGGCGACGTCGGCGCTCTGGCGATCGTCTTGCGTCGTGGGCATGGCGCTGTCGGCGCGAGTCTTCCGCTGGGAGTAGGCCAGACGCGACTGAGCGGCTCTTGGCTAGAATGTCACGATGCCCGGACGCCGTTTCGCCACGATCATCGGTTTCACTCTGATTCTCGCAGGCACGCTGGTCGTTCACGTGCCTGCACAACAGGCGCCGCAAGTGAGCCCGAGCCTGTTCGCGGAGATGCGCTGGCGCAACATCGGGCCGTATCGGGGGACGAACGAAAGCGGCCGCCGGCGTGCCCCAGCCAGCCATGCGTTCTACATCGGCATGGTCAACGGCGGCGTCTGGAAGACGACGGACGCCGGGCCGCACGTGGAAGCCGATCTTCGACGACCAGCCGACCGGGTCGATCGGCTGGGTCGCCGGTCGCGCTGTCCGATCCCAACGTGATCTACGTCGGCAGCGGAGAGGGGCTGCCGCGGCCGGATCTCGCCGTCGGCGACGGCATCTACAAATCCACTGGACGCCGGCACAGACCTGGACACATCTGGGCCTGCGCGACGCGCAGCAGATTCCGAAGATCGCCATCGATCCGAAGAACGCCGAACCGGCTGTTCGTCGCGGCGCTCGGCCACCCCTACGGTCCGAACGAGGAGCGCGGCATCTTCCGATCGACCGACGGCGGCCAGCACGTTCGACGCGCGTGCTGTTCAGTGGACGTGAACACCGGCGGCAAGGACGTCGACATCGACCCGTCCAACCCGGACATCGTCTACGCGACGTTGTGGGAGCAGCGCCAGGGCCCGTGGGAGAACGGCGCGTGGAACGGCACCCACGGCGGCATCTTCAAGTCGATCGACGGCGGCACGACCTGGAAGCCGTTGAAGCAGGGGTTGCCCGACGGCATCATCGACGCCGAGCTCGGCGATCGCGCCGAGCAATCCGCGGCGCGTCTACGTCGACCGTCGAGGCATCGGGCGACGGCACCGGCATCTACCGCTCCGACGACGCCGGCGAGACGTGGGCGCGCAGCACCACCGACGCGCGCCCGACCAGCCGCGATCAACGAAGTGGTGCCGCACGTTCACCCGAAGGATGCCGACACGCTGATCGTCACCGACGTCGTCAGCTACAAATCCACCGACGGTGGCAAGACGTTCGTGCCGTTCAAGGGCGCTCCCGGCGGCGACGACAACCAGAACATCTGGTGGAACCCGAACGACCCGAACATCATGCTGCTGGTCGATCGATCAGGGCGCCGTCGTCACGCTTGAACGGCGGCCAGACGTGGAGCTCGTGGTTCACGCAGCCGACCGCCGCGCTCTATCACGTGATGACCGACAACGCCTTTCCATACCGCGTCTGCGGCGGACAGCAGGACAGCGGATCCGTGTGCATCGCGAGCCGCGGCAACGACGGGCAGATCACCTTTCGTGACTGGCATCCGGTCGGCGTCGAGGAGTACGGATACGCCGCCCCCGATCCGCTCGATCCCGATCTCGTCTACGGCGGCAAAGTGACACGCTACGACCGGCGCACCGGCCAGGTGTCGAACGTCGGTCCCGTCGAAGCGGGCGCGGCGGCGGCCGGGACGCGGCGGACCGCCGGCGCGGCCCACCTATCGCACCGTCCGCACGCAGCCGGTGGTCTTCTCGACCGTCGACAAGCGCGCGCTGTTCTACGGCAACAACGTGCTGTGGAAGACGCTCGATGGCGGCATCAACTGGACGCAGATCAGTCCCGACCTCACGCGCGAGACGTGGGACGTGCCCAGGAGCGTCGGCAGCTACGCGGCGAGCGTCGGATCGCACGAGCGCGGCTCCATCCCTGCGCAGGTGATCTACACCATCGGTCCGTCGTATCGGGACATCAACCGGATCTGGATCGGCACCGACGACGGCGTGATCCGCGACGACGCACAGACGGCGGACTGCACTGGGCGAACGTCACGCCGCCGCAGCTGTCCGCGTTCATGAAGGTGTTCACGATCGATCCGGGCCGCTTCGATCCGCTGACGGCGTATGCCGCGGTCAACACGCTTCGCCTCGACGACATGAACCCGCACATCTACCGCACCCACGACGGCGGCAAGACGTGGAAGCAGATCGTCGACGGCATTCCCGGCGGCGCGCCGCGTGAGCGTCGTGCGCGAGGATCCAAAGCGCAAGGGGCTGCTCTTCGCCGGATCGGAGACGCAGGTCTACGTGTCCTTCGACGACGGCGACCACTGGCAGTCGCTGCGCCTGAACATGGCTGCCATCGTCGGTGCGCGATCTGGTCGTCAAGGACGACGACCTCGTCGTCGGCACGCACGGCCGCGGCATCTGGATCCTCGACGACATCACGCCGCTGCGGCAGATCGCTGAACTGGCGGCGAGCGGCGCAGCGCGCCTGGCCGGCGAGGAGGCGATCCTGTTCAAGCCGCAGCCGGCGCTGTCGCGTGCGCTGGAACATGAACACCGACACGCCGCTGCCGCCGGACGAGCCGGCGGCGCCGAATCCGCCAGAGGGCGCGATCATCGACTACTACCTGAAGTCCGCCGCGACATGGACCGGTGACGCTGGAGATTGTCGGCAGCGACGGCAAGGCTCGTGCGACGCTACTCGAGCACCGACCAGGTGTTCACGCCCGATCCGGCGACGAGCACCATTCCGCTGTACTGGTATCGTCCGCTGTCGCGCCGTTGTCAGCCGGCGGCCGGGATGCATCGCGTCACGTGGGACGTGCACTACCAGCCGCTCGGATGGCGGACGGCCGCATCGGCGGGCCCAACCTGCCGATGGCGGCGATTGGCGCGCAATACCGATCGCCGCGCCGACGACGCCGTGGGTGAATCCCGGCGCGTTCACGGTCAAGCTGACGGTGAACGGCAAGAGCTACACGCAGCCGATCGTCGTCAAGGCAGGATCCGCGCGTCAAGACGCCGGCGCTGGCGATGCAGCAGGTCTACTCGCTCTCGAAAGCGATGTGCTTACGGCGCGCTCGACGTCAGGCGGCGCGCACGCCAGGCCAGGGGCCTTCACGAACTGATCGCGGCGCGGCAGGGCTCAGGCCAGCGGCGAGATCGCCGGGCGTTGGCCGCGCTGGACAAGAAAGTCCAGACGCTGATTGGCGCGCGCGCCCGCCGGGCCGGACACGCTCACCGGCGCAGGCGCGGGCCTGGCGGGTGTCATGAACATCCTGCAGGGCGCGGACGTGCCACCGACAGCCGTGCAACTCAAAGCGATCACAGCCGCACGCACGGCCGCTGCGCAGTCGATGGCGAAGTGGGCCGCGATCAAGGTCGGGGATCTCGCCGTGCTCAACAGGAGGCTGAGCGGAAGCTGGTCTCGCGCCGATGGAGCTGTGATGAACTCGCCGAGATGTTCACGACGATTCTTGAACCAGATTGTCTCAATATGGAACGTGAACGGGCGTGATCGCTCGCCAGGATTGAATCAAGTAAGTCGCTGACCAGTAACAGTTTCAATCAAATTCAGGTCGACCCGCACTTACGTGGTGTCCGTATTGCACCATTAAGTCGTATAAGTGTTGTCATCGCCTGCTCCCGTTGAAACCAGGAAATCCAGACCCTGGCTCTGGATCGCGACGCCGTGTGGCTCGCCGCGGCGGGACGAGCCTCTCTGCCCTCTGGAAGTACGACAACGCTCCGGGAATCGGGGCGAATGCCCCGGCGCGCTGGCCCGACGCGAGCGTGCTCGTTCACACGGCCGGGGAACCGACGCTGATCCTGCTTGCGCATCCGCAATGCTCCTGCACACCCGCCGAGCCTCGCGGAACTGCCGAAGTCCTCGCGCGCGCGCACGCGCAGAGGCGTGCGTGCTGTTCCTCAAGCCGGAGGGTTTTCGCCGACGACTGGGTCCAATCCGATCTCTGGAAGACCGCCGCGGCGATTCCCGGCGTCACGCTCGTGCGCGACGACGGACGGACGAGGCGCGTCTGATTCGGCAGCGCCACCTCCGGTCAGACACTCTGCTGTGCGACGGCGACGGCGCGCTGCGCTTCAGCGGCGGCATCACCGGCTCGCGATCGCACGCCGGCGACAACGCCGGACGCCGCTCGCTGGTCGCGCTCCTGAGCGGCGCGGCAGGCCGGAGCAAGACGGCGACGGACGTGTTTGGCTGCCCGCTGTTTGCGTCAGGAATCTGATCTGATGACTCCGATCCAACGGCGTGCCAGTCGGGACGGCCGGCGCGAGCGAACTGTTCGCCTCATGCCAGCGCAGACATCTACAAGTCCACCGACCGGCTGTTCGCCGGCCTGATGGGCTTCCAGTGGATCGCCGGGATCGTGTTCGCGCTCTGGGTGTCGCCGCTGGCCTGGTACGGCGCCGTCAGCCGCACGCACATCCACGTATGGGCGGCGGTCGTCGTCGGCGGCATCATCAGCCTGTTCCCGGCGCTGCTCGGGCTGCTCCGGCCCGGGCCGCCCGTCGACGCGCTACACCATCGCCGTCGCGCAGATGCTGATGGGCGCGCTGCTCATCCACCTGACCGGCGGACGCCTCGAAACGCACTTCCACGTCTTCGGCTCGCTCGCGTTTCTCGCGTTCTATCGCGACTGGCGCGTCCTGATTCCGGCCACCATCGTCGTCGCCGCTCGACCACATGCTGCGCGGGATGTTCTGGCCGCAGTCGGTCTACGGCGTCGCTGGTCGCCAGCCAGTGGCGCTGGGTCGAGCACGCCGCCTGGGTGATCTTCGAGGACGTCTTCCTGGTGGTGTCGTGCCTCCGCAGCGTCGCCGAGATGCGCGAGACGGCGGAGCGCACCGCGACCGCTCGAGCAGGAGATCCGCACCCGCCAGCAGGCGGAAATCGACGCGCGCAACGCGTGGGCGCGCAACGACGGCATTCTGGACGTGGCGCTCGATTGCGTCATGCTGATGGACGAATCGGGCCGCATCGTGCAATTCAATCCCGCGGCGGAGCGCACGTTCGGCTACGCCGCCGCGGAGGCGGTCGGCACGCCGCTCGATGCGTTGATCGTTCCCGCCGATCAAGCTCGGATCTCACCGTGAGGGCCTTGCGCGCTACCTGGCGAGCGGCCAGACCGCGGTGCTGAACCGGCGTCTCGAGCTGTCCGCGGTGCGAAAGGGCGGCGAGACGTTCCCGGTCGAGGTCGCGATCGCGCCGATCTCATTGGAAGGCTCGGCGATGTTTGCGGGCTACATGCGCGACATCACCGAGCGCCGGCAGGCCGAAGACCGCGCTGGCCGAGCGGATGTCGCTGGCGTCGCTGACCGCTGCGGTGGGGCTGGCGCTCACCCGGAGCGCCGATTCGCGCACCATGCTTCAGCACTGCGCCGAGGCGCTCGTTCAGCATCTCCCCGGCGACCTGGCGCGCATCTGGACGCTCGACGAGCACGAGCCGGCGCTCGATCTGCAGGCCAGCGCCGGCCAGTACATCGGCCTCGACGGCCCGCTTCGTCCGAGTGCCGGTCGGCCGCTTCGCCGATCGGACGGATCGCCGCCGGAGCGCCGCTGGCGCCTCGACGATGCCGGCCAATGTCGATCCGCAGATCGGGGATCCCGGACTGGGCCAGGCGTGAACGCATAATCGCCTTCGCCGGCTACCCGCTGTTGCTCGAGGGCAAGCTCCTCGGCGTGATGGCGCTCCTATGCCGACCACGCCTTGTCGCGCGTCAGCGCTCGACGCCATGGCGGTGGTCGCCGACGGCATCGCGCTCGGCATCGAGCGAAGCGGGCCGAGCGGGAACTGGCTCGCTACACCCGGGATCTCGAGCAGGCGCCACAACACCGAACGGCAGAACGCGGAGCAGCTCGCCAAGCTCGTCGATCAGTTGCGCGTGACGCAGGGCCAGGCCGAAGCCGCGACCCGCGCCAAGAGCGACTTCCTCGCCAGCATGAGCCACGAGCTGCGAACGCCGCTGAACGCCATCATTCTCTACAGCGAGCTGCTGCAGGAGGAGGCCGACGATCGAGGCCGCCAGGCGACTCGGTCGCCGATCTCCAGAAGATCCAGTCGGCCGGCAAGCACCTGCTGGATCTGATCAACGGCATCCTCGACCTGTCGAAGATCGAAGCCGGCAAGATGACGCTCTCGCTGGAACGCTTCGAGGTCCGCGCGATGATCGACGACCTGCTGGACACCGTCGGGCCGCTCGTCGAGCAGCGCGGCAACGTCCTGACGGTCAGCTGCGCCGACGAGGTCGGATCGATGGTCGCGGACTTCATGAAGACGCGCCAGATCCTGCTCAACCTGCTCAGCAACGCCGGCAAGTTCACCCGCGACGGCGCGATTACGCTCGACGTTCGGCAGCGTCGACCGTCGAGCGGCCGCCCGTGTGTCCAGTTCAGCGTGACCGACACCGGCGTCGGCATGACGCCGCAACAGACCGACAGGATCTTCGATGCCGTTCACCCAGGCCGACGTGACGACGACCGCGGAAATACGGCGGCACCGGGCTGGGCCTCGCGATCGTGTCGCGCTTCTGTCAGCTGATGGGCGGAGCGGTCAGCGTCGAAAGCCGCCCGGGACATGGGTCGTCGTTCGTTGTCCAGCTTCCGCTCGAAGTCGTCGACGAGCGCGTCGAGTCGACCAGGACCGCCGGCGTCGCGGGGACGGCATGACCGGCCGGATCGGGCGCCGACCATCATGGTGGTCGACGACAACGAGCCGAGCCGCGACGCGCTCTCGCGCCGCCTGGAACGCGCCGCGGCTATCGCATCCTCACGGCCGTCGATGGACAGCAGGCCGTGGCGACGGCGCCAGGCCGAGCTGCCCGATCTGATCCTGATGGACCTGGGCCTGCCCGGGATCGACGGCTGGGAAGCGACGCGCGCAGTTGAAGGCCGCCGACCGCGACCCGGCACATCCCGATCATCGTGCTGAGCGCGCATGCCATGACCAACGACCGCGATCTGGCGCCTCGCCGCCGGCGCCAACGACTTCGACACCAAGCCCGTGCGCTTCGAGCAGCTGCTCGGAAAAATCGACACGCTGCTGAAGGCGCGTCGCCGTCCGATGACCCGGCGGGGATCCGTGCTCATCGTCGACGACAGCGAGCCCAACCGGGACGTGCTGTCGCGCCAGGCTGGCGCGCAACGGCTTTCTCGTCGAAGCGGCGGCCGACGGCGACGACGGCGCTCGACGCTCGCCGGCATGCCGCGCCTTCGATGTCGTGCTGCTCGACGTCGAGATGCCGGGCATGAGCGGCCTCGAGGTCCTCGGCACGCCTGCGCGAGACGCGTTCGCAGACGCGAGCTGCCGGTCATCATGGTCACCGCCAGGACGCAGGGCGCCGACATCGTCGAAGCGTTTCAGCTCGGCGCCAACGACTACGTGACCAAGCCGATCGATTTCCAGGTCGCGCTCGCGCGTGTCCGCGACGCACCTGTCGCACAAGTGGGCGGTCGAGGACCTGCGCGCGAGCGAGGAACGGTACGCCCTCGCGGCGCGCGGCGCCAACGACGGCCTCTGGGACTGGAACCTCGTCTCGAACGAGGTGCTACTGGTCTCCGCGCTGGAAGGCGATGCTCGGATACGGCGAGTCTGAGATCGGCGTCAGCCTCGACGAGTGGCTCACGCGCGTTCACCCGGACGACGTCGCCCGCGTGACGGAGGCGCTGGACGCGCATCTGGCCGGGCGGAGCGTCCACTACGAGCGAGCATCGGATCCGGCACCGCAACGGCATGTTCCGCTGGATGCTGTGCCGCGGCGCGGCCGTGCGGGACGGCGACGGCGTCCGTGACGCGGCTCGCAGGATCGCTCACCGACATCACCGACGCGAAGGTCGCCGACGCGCTGACCGGGCTGCCGAACCGTCTCCAGTTCGTCGACCTGCTCGACCGCGCGCATCGGCGCGGACGCAGCGGCGCCACGACGAGCTGTTCGCGCATCCTCATCCTCGGCCTCGATCGCTTCAAGGCCGTGAGCAACAGCCTGGGCCGCTGAATGGCCGACTGCCTGCTGGTCGCCGTCGCCGGCCGGCTGCAGGCGGCGCTCTCACGCAGCGCACCCGACGTGCCGCGCCAGCGCCGCGGTTCACGCTGGCGCGCCTCGGCGGCGACGAGTTCACGATCCTGCTGGAGGACATCGCCGACGCCAGCGACGCGGTGCAGGCTGGCGCGAGCAGCTTCGATCGGCGCTGCGGGAGCCGTTCGACATCGACGGCCATCAGGTGTTCATGTCCGCCGCCGTCGGGATCACCGTCAGCACGACCGAGTACGTCCGCCCCGAGGACGCGCTGCAGGATGCGGCGATCGCGCTGCATCGCGCGAAGGCCGAGGCGGCGACGCCGTGCGAGCTGTTCGATCCGGCGATGCGCGAGCGTGCGGTGGCGCGGCTGCGGATGGAGACGGACCTGCGCCACGCCATCGATCGCCAGGAATTCGAGGTGCGCTATCAGCCGATCGTCGCGCTGAGCCACCGGACGCATCAGCCGGCTTCGAGGCGCTGGCGCGCTGGCGACATCCCGTGCGCGGGCTCGATCAGCCCGGCGGAATTCATTCCCGTCGCCGAAGACACCGGCATGATTCGGCAGCATCGGACGGATCATCCTCGCCGAATCGTGCCGGCGGATGGCCGACTGGCAGGCGCGGCTGGGCGCAAAGGCTCCCGTCCATCATGTGCGTCAACGTGTCGAGCCGGCAGCTCGCGCAGCTCGATCTGGCGGACGAGATCGAGGCGGTGATGCGGGAGACCGGGTTGGAGTCCTCCTGGCTGAAGCTGGAGATCACGGAGAGCGCCTTCATCACCGATGTCTGGGCCGCGGAGGCGACGCTGCGGCGGATGCAGCGGCTCGGCGTCGAGTGGAGCCTGGACGATTTCGGCACCGGCTATTCCTCGCTGAGCTATCTCCATCGCCTGCAGGCGGACACGGTCAAGGTGGATCGTTCGTTCGTCAGCCGGATGGGCGGCGATCAGCCATGGTTCGGAGATGGTCCGCGCCATCGTCGCGCTCGCGCACAACCTCGGCATGGACGTTGTCGCCGAAGGCGTCGGAGACCGCCGCGCAGTTGTCTCAGCTCCGAGGCGATCGGCTGCGAGTATGCGCAGGGCTTCTACTTCTCCAAGCCGGTCGGTGCCGTCGACCGCCGAGGCACTGATCAACGCCGAACCCTGGCGCGTCCAGGGTCCTCACTCGCTGGCGCACCGCTAGAGCGCGTTTTGCACGTCGTAGTGCGGACCTTCAGGTCCGCCGTGTCTGCAGGCCTGAAGGCCTGCACTACACCGGACAAAAACGCTATAGTCGGCGCTTTCGACGCGCGCCTGTGGCGTGGCCTGTATCATCGCGTCGACGGAGCTTCTGCTGACAGCCAGCGCGGAGACGGAATACCACACCTCGGGCATCGTGCCGCTCACGCGTGCCAACTCAGCTGGTGGCACGCTGACGGGATTGCTGCTGGCGGCGCTGCTGGCCGCGATCGATCAGACGATCGTCGGCACCGCGGAGCCGCGCATCATCGCGTCAGCTGTCCGGGTTCGATCGCTATCCGTGGATCGCCACGGCGTACCTGCTGACGTCGACGGTGTCGGTGCCGATCTTCGCGAGCCTGTCCGACATCCACGGACGCAAGCCGTTCTTCCTGCTCGGCGCGACGCTCTTCGTGGCGACCTCCGCGCTGTGCGGAGCCGCGGGCAAGCTCACGTTCCTGCCGCTCGACGGCATGGGCCAGCTGATTCTGTTTCGCGGTCTGCAGGGCGTCGGCGCCGGCATGGTGATGGGCCTGCTGTTCACGATCGTCGGCGACATTTTCTCGCCGGCCGAACGCGGCCGCTATCAAGGCCTGTTCTGCCGCCGTGTGGGGCGTGGCGTCGATCTTCGGACCGACGCTGGGCGGCTGGCTCACCGACCACTGGTCGTGGCGCGCGTGCTTCTGGGTGAATCTGCCGGTCGGCGCCGTGGCGGTCGCGGCGATCTATTTCGAGTTTCCGCACATGAAGCCGCGCGGTGCGACGCGGCGGCTGCGACTGGACCGGGTTCGCGACGCTCATCGGCACGCGTGGTGCCGCTGCTGCTCGCGCTCACGTGGGCGACGCAGTACGGCTGGACGCTCGACGCGCGTCGAGTCGCTGCTCGCGCTCGTCGGCGCGTCATGCTGGGCGCGTTCCTCTACGTGGAATCGGCGGCGCCGGAGCCGGTCATTCCGCTCGTGCTCTTCCGCGATCCCATCATCGCATCTGCTCGATCTGCGTCGTTCGTGCTCGGCATCGGGATGTTCGGCGTGATCATCTACCTGCCGCTGTTCATGCAGGGCGTGCTCGGCGTGTCGGCGACGCAATCCGGCAACCTGCTCACACCGCTGATGATGGGCGCGGTCGTCGGCAGCATCGTCGGCGGTCAGGCGGTGTCGAGGACCGGCACGTACAAGAGCGTCGCGCTCATCGGATCGGCGCTGGTGGCCATCGGCATGATCCTCGTTCGCGCGTCTGGGCACGGACACAGCCGCGCCTGTATGTGGTCTACGGCATGGTGATCTCCGGTCTCGGGATGGGTTTGCTGCAGCCGGTCTACACGCTCGCCGTGCAGAACGTCGCGCCGCGGCGGCAGATGGGCGCCGCCACCTCGTCGACGATCTTCTTTCGATCGATCGGCAGCACCGTCGGCGTCGCGGCGTTCGGGTCGATCATGCTGACCCGGTACCACACGTCGTTCGCCCAGTCGATGCCGGCGCACGTGCCCGCCGCAGGCGCTGCCGTATTTCGCAAACCCGCTGCTGCTCGTCCAGGTGCGGCCGCAGATGGAAGCCGCGTTTGCCCGGTTTCCCGGCGGTACGGCGCTGCTGCAGACGCTGTTCGACAACGTGCGGGCGTCGCTCGCCAGCGGGCTGCACCTCATCTTCGTCTGCAGCGCCGTGATCATGGTTCTGGCCGTGCTGCTGCACGTGTTGCTGCGCAGCGAGCCGCTGCGCGACGCGCCGTGGAACCGAGACGGTGGGATAGAGGAACGATCGCGGACGGCCTGAAGGCATCCCTACACGTTCGAATCATCGACTCGAAAGTAGGGGACGGCCTTCAGGCCGTCCGCGAAGAACGCAAAGCAATCTAATCCTCTGCGGTCTTTGCGATCTCCGCGGTTTCTTCTGCACGTCAAACCACCTCAGCGCTGGGGCAGCGTGAACGCCACGTACTCGCCTCGAGTAGTTGCCGCCGCTGATCGCGACGACGATGTACTGCTTTCCGTCGACGAGGTAGGTCATCGGCGAGCCGCTCTGCGGCGCGGCCATCCAGATCGCGCCGACTTCTTTCCCCGCGGTCTTCTCGTACGCGCGCAGCATCGCGCCGCGCGGATGCTCCGGCGTCGTCGTCAGCTGCGGATCGCCCATCACGACGAGCGTCTTCGTCACCATCAGACCGATGCCGCCGGTGCCGGCCTGGCCGGTTCTTCGGAATGGTCATGCCCTTCAGCGCCGGATGATTGCGGACGTTGTCCGGCGTGTCGCCGTGCGGCGACCTGCCAGGCGATGTCGCCACGATCGAGGTTGATCGCCGGAGATCGTGCCGTACGGCGGCTTGAGGATCGTCAGGCCGTCGACGAGCAGCCCGCCGCCTCCGCCTCCTCCGACGGTGGGAGCCGCCGCCGCCGGCGCTGCCGGAGTGAGCGGCCGCCGCCGCACGCTGAGCCGCCGCCTGCGCGACCGCCCGCGGCGAATCGGCCGCGCAGCAGTCACCCGGTCCGAGCACCTCCTGGAACGGCCGGCCCGCCAGGCCCGACACGTAGCGGATGTCCGAGAAGTTGGGCGGCGGCGGCACCAGCGAACCTGATGTGATGCCGACGTTGTTCGCGTTCGCGAACGCCGTGTGCGTCTCGGGATCGTAGGCGATGCCGGGCCAGTTGGTGCCGCCGACGGCGTTCCCCATGTTGATCGCGCCGAGGATGCCGTTGACGCTGCCGAGCACCGGCGGGTTGTACATCCACGGACCGACTTTGTAGCGCGCGATGTTCTGCAGCGCCTGCGCCCGCAGCTCGGGCGTGAAGTCGATCAGGTCGTCCGGCACTTTGAGAAAGTTGCGCGCGTAGGCCGGCGGTTTCGTCGGAAACGGCTGCGTCGGGCTCGTCGTCTCGCCCGGCACGTCCGACTGCGGGAACCGGACGCTCTTCGATCGGCCACACGGGCTGTCCCGTCACGCGATCGAAGACGAACAGGAACGCCTGCTTGCCGGGACTGCGCGACGGCCTTGATGGCGCGTCCGTTGACGGTGATGTCCGCGAGAATCGGCGCGGACGACATGTCGTAGTTCCAGAGCGGGTGGTGCACCAGCTGGAAGTGCCACTTCCGCTGACCGGTCTTGAGATCGACGCAGACGAGGCTTTCGGCAAACAGGTTGTTGCCGGGCCGGTGGCCGCCGTAGTAGTCCGACGTCGGCGTCTCGACCGGCAGATAGACGAGGCCGAGCTCTTCGTCGACGGTGATCTGCGTCCAGACGCCGTTGTTGCCGTTCACCGCCCACGAGTCCTTCTCCCACGAGTCGTTGCCGAACTCGCCGGGCAGCGGGATCGTGTGGAACGTCCAGAGCAGCTTGCCGGTGCGCACGTCGAACGCCCGCACGAGACCCTTGGTGTTGTTGTGCGTGCTGACGGTCGCGCCCTCGCGGAACGACGAGCCGACGATGACGACGTCCTTCGCGATCGGCGGGCGTCGCGTGCCACGCCGATCTCGCCGGTCTCGAGATCGATCTGCTGCCCGGCGCCGAACACGACGCCCTCCTTCAGATCGACGATGCCGTCCTTGCCGAAGCCGGCAATCGGCGCGCCGTTGTGCGCGTTGAGCGCGACCAGCCGGTAGCCGGTGGTCACGTAGATGACGCGATCGTCGCCGCGGCCGTCGGTCCAGTATGACAAGCCACGTCCGGACAGCTGGCGCGGCGAGACGCCGGCGCGTTTACCTTCGCGCAGGCTGTGCGCCCACAGCAGCTCGCCGGTCTTGCCATCGAGCGCGACCACCGAGCGCCGCGTGCCGCCTGTCGGTATAGAGCACGCCGTTGATCGCCAGCGGCGTGCCCTCCAGCTTGTACTCGGGCCGCGGGCCCAGGCATGTCGGTCTTGAAACGCCACGCGACCTCGAGCTTGCTTGAAGTTGTCGGCGTTGATTTGATCGAGCGGCGAGTACTTCGTGCCTCGAATGTCGGCGGTGTAGTGCGGCCAGTCGCCGCTGGCGAGCGAAGGCAGGGTGGAGGTGCCGGCGCGGTTCTGGCCGGAGATGCCGACTGAGACGGAAAGCAGCGCCGCGAGCAGTCCCACAGACCTGAATCTGCGCGTCATGGTCCCTCCTTCGAAGCCGAAGCCGACTGGTTACGCGCAATATACACGGGTCGGGATAGAATCCGCATCCGAAGGAGAACGCCCATGCGGCGAACGATGCTGCTTCTGGTCAGGCCTGTCGTGCCTGACCCTTCCGATCGCGGCCTCCGATTCGTATGCGTCGATCGACGGCGCGCACCTGAAGCAATACGTCGAGGAACTGGCCGCGATGTCGCGGCACTATCGCGACAGCGGACATCCGCAGTTCTGGGGCCGCATCATCGGCACTGAGGCCGACGCCGAAAACGGCCGCTGGCTCGCTGGAAAATTCAAGACCATCGGCTTGTCGGATGTGCGCGAGCAGCGGTTCGACCTCCCGCCGCAGTGGATGCCGCAGTCGTGGAGCGTCAGCGCATCGGGTGGCGGCAAGGATCTGCCGCTCGGAAGCGCGCAGCCGACGTATCGCACGCGAGGCGACGCCGGCGGCCGGCTTGAGTCTCGAGGCGGTGGACGCTGGCCTGGCGACCGACGCCGATCTCGCCAGGCAGGACTTGAAGGGCAAGGCGGTGTTCTTCTACAGCAACGACTACATGTCGCGCCACGCCACCGCGTCCAACGGCGCGTGGAAGCGCATCAGCGAGAAGGGCGCCGCCGCCATCTTCATCACGCTGATGATTCCGGGCAACCTGCGGTTCCAGTTCTACCCGGTCCAGAGCCCCGTGCCGACATTCTCGCTCGGCCTCGAGGACGGGCTCGCGCGTGCGCGACATGATCGCGCGATCGTCGAGCGGAGCGGCGCCGCGGGTGAACCTGCGCCTCGACGTGAAGATGACGCCGGACCTTCAGACCGCCACCATCTGGGGCTCGCTGCCGGGCACCGGCGACGAGAACATCATGGTGGTCGCGCATCGCGACGGCTGGTTCGAGGGGGCCAATGACAACGCCACTCGGCGTGGCGACGCTGCTGGGCATCGCCGAATATTTCGCAAGAATTCCCGCCTCACAGCGACGGCGCACGATCACGTCTCATCGGATCCACCGGCCACCACGACGGGACCGCGGAGAGCGGCGCGTGGCTCCTGCAGCACAAGGAACTGTTCGACAAGACGGCGCTGCTCATCAACTGCGAGCACACCTGCGGCGAACCAGCTGGTCGCCTCACAACGGCACGGTTCGCAAGGCGAACACGACGTCGCCGCTCTGCTGGTACGTCGGCGGCAGCAGGAAGCTCGAGCAGATCGTGCTCGGCGCCTACGAGACGTTCGGCGTGCCGATCTACGACCGCGGTGAACGCGGCGCCGCCGGCGAGATCGGGCGCATCCAGAACCTGGCGCCGTCGCTTCAGCTGATCGACACCGGCCTGTACTGGCACTCGGATCGCGAGACACCGGACATCATTCCGCCGGCGGGATTGGCGGCCACCACGCGCGCCTACGCGAAGATCATCGCGGAGGTAAACGGCGTGGATCGGCAGGATCTGCAGCGGCCAGCGGCGTCGAAGTAACGAGTTGCAGCGCTTTCAAATTCCATGTAGCGGCGTCGAATCAACACAGACGACACTGAGCGACACGAAGGCAAGATAGTGTACGCTTCCTTGCGTCCTTGGTGGCCTCTGTGTTCGATCGGCGCGGCGATCCACACACTACGCCGAAACGAGAAGCGCGCTAGCAGCCGCAAATCTGCGGCAGGATCTCGCCGATCGGTTCGCGCAGGACCGCATCGGCGATCTCATCGAACGGCGTCGGCTCGGCGTTGACAATCACCGCGCGGGCGCCCGACGACTTCGCGAGCGGGACGGCGCCGGCCACCGGGCAGCACCTGCAGGCTCGTGCCGATCGCGATCAGCAGGTCGGCCTCGCTCGGCCGCGCATCGCACGCGCGATCACGTCCGGTTCGAGCGACTGTCCGAACGAGATGGTCGCGCTCTTCAGAATTCCGCCGCAGCGTTCGCAGGGCGGATCGTCCTCGCCGGCGCGCACCCGATCGAGGACCGGGCCCATCGGCCCCGCCATTCGCACGCCATGCACCGGACGTCGCGCATGGTGCCGTGCACTTCGATGACGGTCTCCGGCGCGTGGCCGGCGAGCTGGTGCAAGCCGTCGATGTTCTGCGTCACGACCGCCCGCAGCGTTCCGCGGCGTTCGAGCTCCACCAGCGCGCGGTGTCCGGCATTCGGCGCGGCGTGCCAGGCCGGATGTTCGAGGCGGCTCTGCCAGGCCAGACGCCGCACTTCGGGATCCGACATGTAGTAGCGGATGTCGGACAGCCGCTCGGCCTTCAGGTTCTTCGTCCACACGCCTTGAGGACCCCGAAAATCCGGAATGCCGGACTCGGTGGAAATGCCGGCGCCCGTCAGCGCGACGATGCGCGTCGAGGCATGGACCCACTGACGGACGAGGTCGACGGTGTCTTTCATGCGGCGCGCTCGGCGGAGCTATACTCCCTCAAGAAATTCTAAGGCGTATCCATGATGCAGCGTGCCTCGACCGCGGCTAAAGAGAAACAAGGATCTCCTGATGAAACGAGTGCCCGTCGTCGCATTGCTGTCCGCGTTGCTCATGGCGCCCGGCGTCGGCCTGGCGCAGACCGAGGATCATTCGCGTCACGCCGGCTCCGCCTCGGGCGGCGTGGGGACAGTGAGTTTCGAAACCTCGTGCAGCGCCGGCCGTGAAGGACGCCGTTCAACCACGCGGTGGCGGAGCTGCACTCGTTCTGGTTCCCCGAAGCGCGTGCCGGCTTCGAGGAGCGTGCTCAAGACCGACCCCGCCTGCGCGATGCGCGTATTGGGGGATCGCGCTGACGCACTGGGGCAATCCGTTCGCCGGCCTGCGGATCGCCGCAGGCGATTGCGGCAGGCAAGGCCGCGATCGACAAGGGACAAGCGACCGGATCGCCGACGCCGCGCGAGAAGGGCTACATCGACGCCGTCGCCGGGCTGTTCTCGAGCGCCGACCCGGGCACGCAGCGCGCGCGCGTGCTCGCCTACGAGAAGCGCGACCGGAGCCGTGGCCGCAGCAGAACCCGAGCGACACCGAGGCGCAGAATCTTCTGGGCGCTCGCGATCGATCAGACCGCGCTGCCGACCGACAAGTCGTTCGCGCAGAACCTGCAGCGCGGCGGAGATTCTCGAGCCGCTGTACAAGAAGATGCCGAACCACCCGGGGCTGGCGCACTACATCATTCACACCTACGACGTGCCGGCGCTTGCCGACAAGGCGCTGCCGCGCCGCGCGCGCCTATGCCGACATCGCGCCGGCAGTGCCGCACGCGCTCCACATGCCGTCGCACACCGTTCACGCGCGTCGGGCTGTGGAAGGAATCGGTCGCCACCAACATCAAGTCCGCGGCGGAGGCGGAGAAGACCGGCGGCATCGGCGAAGCGCTGCACGCCCTCGACTATCAGACCTACGCGTACCTGCAGATGGCGCAGGACACAGCAGGCGAAGGCGGCGCTCGATCACGCGGCTGACGGTGGCGCCGCGGCGCCGGCAGCGGTCCGGCGGCGCCGGCGGCGCCGAACAGCTTCGCGCTCGCGGCCATTCCCGCGCGCTACGCGATGGAGCGCCTGCCAGTGGGCGGAGCGCGATGGCGCTCACACCGCGGCCTGCGCCGAACACGCCGTACACCGAGGCGATCACGCACTTCGCGCGCGTCGGTCGGCGCGGCGCGCGCCGGCAAGCCGGCCGACGCCGCCGCCGACATCGCGCAGGCTCGGCGCGATTCACGACTCGCGAGCTCGAGACTGAAGGACGCGTACTGGGCGGAGCAGGTCGACATTCAGCGACGCGGTGGCGCGAGGCCTGGGTCGCCTATGCGAGCGGTCGCAAGGACGAAGGCCTCACGCTGCTGCGCGGCGCCGCCGACGCGGAGGATCTGACCGACAAGTCGGCGGTCACGCCAGGGCCGCTCGCCCCTGCGCGCGAGCTGTACGGCTACATGCTGCTCGAGGCGGGACGCGTCGAAGGAGGCGCTCGCCGCGTTCGAGGCGGTCGTGAAGAAGGAGCCGAACCGCTTCCTCGCGCTTTACGGCGCCGGCAAGGCCGCCGAGGCCGCGAAGCAGCCGGCCAAGAGCGAAGGGCTACTACAGGCAGATCGTCAAGATCTGCGCGGACGCCGCGCCGGATCGTCCGGAGCTCAGTGTACGCGCGCAAGATGGCAAAGTGAGAATCAACGATCGGAAGAAACCGCAAAGCTGCGCAGAGAGCCGCCGAGCAAGATGTTTCTCTGCGTTCTTTGCGGTCTCCGCGGTTTCTTCTTATCGTGACGCTGGCCTGAACGCTACTGGACCTCGAAGGCGAGCAGGACGTTGCCCGGTCGACCCAGGTGATCGCCGTACCCGGAGTTGAGATAGAGCATGCCGCCGGCGATGGTCGGGCCCGGGCCCTGAATCGCCCCGCCGCCGGCCTTGACGCCGTTGAGCGTCTCGAACTCGCGGTTCGTGTCGAACTCCCAGATGACCGACCCGTCCGTCGTCGAGTGCGCACGCAGCGCACCGTCGTTCGAGCCCGAGAAGAGCACGCCGGGAATGAGCGTCGGCGCGGAGATCAGCGCGGCGCTGCAGCCCGTGCCGCTCGCGCAGCGCGAGCGGCGGCGGCGGCACGTACCACGCGCGATCGCCGGTCGCCAGGCTTCACCGCGTGCAGTCCGCCCGGCTTCGGCGTGCGGATGTCGGAGACCGGGAAGTAGGCGCGGTCGCCGTCGACAGCCGCGCCCCACTGAATGCCGCCCCAGATCGATCCTTCGCCCGGCGTGATACTGCCAGAGCAGCGCGCCCTTCCTTGTCGGGATCGATCGCGAAGGCATTGCCCGATTTCTGTGCCGGCGACGATGACGTCGCGGCCGTCCGGCAGGGTGACCAGCATCGGCGGCGTGCCGAGATCGAAGTCGGGCCCGCCTTTTCGCCACAGTTCGCGCTGCCGGCCCGGCAGCCGAAGACGTCGCCGGCGGTCAGCTGCTTGATCCACTTGATCGCGCCGCTCTCGAGATCGAACGCGACGATCGCATCGGCGGTCGGCTGCGCCGGCGCGCTGTAGGTGTTGCCGGTGCCGGCGTACACGAGGCCGCGCTTGACGTCGATGGTCGGCGCCGACCAGATGCCGACGCCGGAAGGTCCCCAGAGCGCGACGCCGGTCGGCGTTCTTGCCCGCGGCCTGCGCCTCGGGCACCATGCAGCGTTCGCCAGACGATCGCGCCGGTCGTGCGCGTCGAGCGCGTTCAGGCTGCCGCGGAACGTGCAGCACTCATAGCCCTGCTGGCTTGCGGCGGTCTCCTCCATCGAGGAGACCGGGACGAAGAGGCGATTCCTGATACAGCGTGGGCGATCCGGTGATTCGCGCGTACGGATGTTCGTCGAGCCGGCGCGACCAGAGCTCGCGTCCCGTTGCCGCGTCGAGCGCGTAGACGTTCGCGCCGGTGTCGCCGAAGTACACGGCGTAGCCGCCGGCCCTTCGCGCGGCCCGAACGACAGCGCCGTCCGGACGCCGCTCTTCGCCGTGAACGTCCAGTGGATGCAGCCGCTGGTCGCGTCGAGCGCATAGACGGTGCCGTTCTGGCTGCCGACGAACACGCGGCCGCCGGCGACGGTCGGCTGCGACCAGGCCGACGTCGCGTCGGGAAACCGAACGCCCACTTCAGCGACAGCTTCGGCACGCTGATCGGCCGTGAGCCCGGCCTGCTGCGCCGATTGGAACCGCGTGTTGGTGATGGACGGCGACCAGCCGTTCCAGCGCGCGGGGACGCGCGGGATCGGCAACGGCGGCGTGCGACGTGCAGCGGCCGATCGCGGCGCCGGTGATGTCGCCGCCGAGCGCGCGTCCGCTCAGGTATTCCGCGACCGCCCGGCGTTCGGCGCCGCTCAGGCGTCCGCCCTGCGGACGCATGCCGCCGGCGGTCAGCGCCGAGAGGATCGCTTCTGGAGATCGCCGCTTGCAGGACATCCGGGGCTTGGCGCGCGCGATCCGGCGGCGCCGTCGTGACAGCTCGCGCAGTTGCGCGCGAAGATGCGCCTCGCCGTCCGGAGTTTGCGGCGCTGCGGCGACGGTGACGCCCGGACAGGCGAACGGCCGCGATGCTCACGCTGGAAAATTCGCGCCCGGCACGAGAGGCGCGAGCGCTCTCATTTGCTGCGGCGCCGCCAGGTACTCCTTGTCGTTCACCGGCTCGAGCCACTTGACGTCGCCTTCGTAGATCGTCAGCTGCAGCGCGATCCTGATCGGGCGCCGCGCCGTGCCAGTGCTCGACGCCGGCGGCGGTCCACCACGGCTGACCCGGAACCGGTCTCGAGCACCGGCCGCCGCGCACCTGCGTGCGGCCGCTTGCCTTCTTCGAGCATCAGCAGCTGTCCCCACGTGTGGCTGTGCCAGTTCGACCGGCTGCCCTTCGGGAATCGCAGGCGGGTCGTCCGGACCTTCGTCGCGTCCGCCGCCGACGGCGTCCCGCCCATGAAGTTGCTGGTCTGGCCGACGACCCAGATCGGCGCGGCGACGGCGAACAGGATTGTCAGCAGCTTCACACGCGTCATCGTTGTCTCCCGTTCGGCTGAAAGCCTTCGCCTGGTCGGGCGACCCCGTGTCCGCCTGCCGACATCGCCCTGCCTGTCGAATCGCATCCTGGCAGGAATCGCACTATGGCGTCACGGTGACCGTGACGTTGTCGTAGCGTGAACACCGCGCCGTCGCTGGCGACGGCGCGAAGGCATGTACGCTGCCCGGCTTCGTGGAACGTCGCCTGTATGATCCACTTGTTGTCTGGCGGCGGCTCGGGAATGAAGTACGGCGGCGACCACGGCGAGTTCGGCGTAGCGCGCGTGTCGGTCCAGGTCTTCATCTGCTCGGGGCTGAAGGTCACGTCCGCGGCGTGCCGCGATAGACGATCCACGACAGGCGCAGGCCTGGTCCGCTCGCCGGCACGAGCGACGAAGGCGCGCGATACGAGGCGGCGGGCGTGACCGTCGGCGCCGGCGACGCGCCTCGGCCGCGGCGCGCGGGAATGTTGTCGGGATCCTTCGCGAACGCCGTCAGCGTCAGCGGCATGCCGACCTTGACGCGTGCGCTGCTTGTCGCCGTCGACCTTGAGCTCGGGCGGGATGTTGGTGCGCAGCTCGTCGCGCAGGCTGCCGAAGTCGCCGCCGACTTCGGTCGAGATCACCTGGTTGTCGATCATGTAGTCGTTCTTGAGCGAGCGCGTAGGCCTTCTCGATCTTGCCGTGCGTCTTGAGCGTCCAGATGATTTCCTTGTCGCCGAAGTCCTTCGGCACCTTGATCGTGAACGAGGAACGGGCTGCGGCGCGGATAGAAGTGCGTCGGCTGACCGCTGATCGGGACCGCCGGGCTCGATGTTGTTGTCGGGACCGATCGGGATGTCGAACTCCTCCGCCCAGTTCTGGTTCATGTACCCGAACACCATGGTGAGCGATCCGTCGTCTTCGGTGCGCCAGCCCTCGTAGGCCGGCGAGACCACCTGACCGCTCGAGTAGGTGAACCGGGTCTGCGCGCTCGCCGCCGTGAACACGAGCGCCGCATCGCGAACAGCGCCGACAAGCAACAGTCGCTTCACTCTGCACTCACTGCTTCGCCCTGGCCCGGCGCGGCGGTCGACTGGGTCGCGACCGCCGTCGGCGGCGCCCAGCACAGAGCGGGCAGCCGATGTCGTAGTCGTTGCGGCTCTTCATGTTCGTGCGCCGCTTGGCCATCTCCGCCTGGAACTGCTCTTCGGTGAGCGACACCGAGTAGCCGAGGTCGATGAACATGTTGGCGACCGAGCGCCGTCCGCCGCCCGCCCAGTTTCTGCGGGTCCGCCGGATTCTTGTTCGCGGCGGTCGTGTCGAGGAAGCCGATCAGGTGGACGATCGTGCCCTTCGGCAGCAGCGGCGCCGCATCGTCGTCGTAGACGTACTGCTTCACCCAGTTGTGGTCGTAGCCGACGCAGTTGAGCGTCTGGATGTTGTGGCCCCAGATCGCTTCGAGGCACATGCGCACGCCGGGCGCGTGCAGGTGCGGCTCGAACGTGATGTATTTCGTGTGCTCCTGCAGCACGGCGTAGGCGTGGAGCTCCTGGCCCGACTCGTTCGGCCGCACGTCGATGTCGATGCCGTTGCCGAGGCGCAGCGCTCGAGCGGCGGTAGATCGGCTTGTAGCCCTTCGGGAAGAACTTGAACGCGAACTCGAGATGCCCCTTCGTCTCGCGGCCGTTCGAGTGCAGATGGCCGGCGTTCAGCGCCAGCGACGGAATGCGCCGCGAGCAGGCGTCCGGCTTCCGGCGGAAAGATGTCGGCGTTGCGGCCGACCTCGTGAATCGGCCAGCTGCTGCCGCCCTCGTTCGGCGCCGCTGCTCGCGCGCTCGCCCTCGACGATGCTCTCGTACGTCATGTGGTGGAAGACGTAGCGTCCGCCGACCGTGCTGGTCGCCGACCTGTCGTGCGGGATGTCGTTGACCTCGCGCACCTCGACGGCCGACACGTAGCGATCTTCGGTGAGACCGGTCGGCATCAGGCCGAAGTCGCCCCACTTGTCGGGCCCGATCGCCGGCACCGTCACGTCCTTCGATCGCAGGATCAGATCCGGTTCGCCGATCGTCCACTTGTCGGTGCCGTCGAACTCGAGCGGCTTCGGCATGTCGGCCGGGTTGCCGCGCGGCGCGCCGCTGTCGGCCCATCTGCGCGATCATGGCGATCTCGTCGTCGCTGAGCGACGGATCGTGCTTGAACTTCTGGATGCCGATGTTCTTCTCGACGAAGAACGGCGGCATCGCGCCGCGCTGGCTGCGCAGGCGCGGTCCGCACCTTCGATCGACTTGGCCCACGGCCTGACGTCTTCGTAGGTGACGAGCGACATCGGCGCGACGCCGTCGGCGTGGTGGCATTCCTGGCAGCTTCGCTGAAGGATGCGGGCGATATTCTTCGTGAACGTCACGTCGGGCAGCTGGTGTGGCGGGCGCCTGTGCCGAGGATGCCGACGCCGGCCGTCGCCGATGCGGCCAGCAGCAGGCCGAAGAGACCCAGGACTTCGCCGCCGACGGTCGTACGCCATGAACGGACCTCCTCGGATGCCGACGAGTTCGCCACGAATTTACACCGGTCGACGGTCGAGCGCACGCACATTCTGCGGCACGGCCCGTGAATCGCGGCGGTGGCCATTACCGTGGTAATATATCGAGATGGCTCTTGCCCATTCAAAGCTCACGGCTCAGGGACAGATCTCGGTCCCCGCCGAAGTACGCCGGAAGCTCGGCGTTGGTCCCGGATCGGTGCTGGAGTGGGATGAATCCGGCGAACAGGTCGTCGTGCGCAAGGCGGGACGCCATTCGTCGGAGGACGTTCACCGCGCGCTGTTTGCCGGAGAAGCCGCCGGCCCCGCGCAGCCTCGAGCGAATTGAAGGACGGCGTCCGCGCAGCACATCCGCAAGCGGCATGCGCGCCGTTGACACCAATGTGGTGGTGCGGCTGATCGTCCGCGATCATCCGAAACAGGCCGCCGCCGCCGAGGCGTTCGTCGCGAAGGGCGCCTGGGTGTCGCTGCTGGCGCTCGCCGAGACGACCTGGGTGCTGTCCTCGATTTACGCCCGGCCGGCGCCGGATATCGCGAATCGCGATCGAGATGCTTGCTGGCGCACGAACGCCTCACGCTGCAGGAGCCGGAGACGGTGGCGGGCGCCCTGGCGCAGTTCCGGAAGCAGGCCCGCCGTCAGCTTTTCGGATTGCCTCCTCGTCGAAGTTGCCCGGAAGGCGGGCCATATTCCGTCTCGGCACGTTCGATCGCGATCTGGGCAAGGTCGACGGCGCCGAGCGCTTGTGAACTCCAAGTAGACTCTCTGCAATGAGCACGGTCCACCTTCGCGTCCATCGCGCTGATCGCGGCGGCGTTCGCCGGTTGCTCGAAAGCCGCCGGCATTCGACGTGGTCATCCGTCACGGGACGATCTACGACGGCACGGGTGCCCCCGGCAGAGCCGCTGACGTCGCCATCCTCGACGATCGCATCGCCGCGATCGGCGATCTTCGATCGGAACGGGGACGCGACGAGGTTGATGCCACAGGGCTGGCGGTGGCGCCGGGCTTCATCAACATGCTCAGCCACTCGAGACGTCGTTGATCCGAGGACGGCCGGGCGCAGGGCTCGATACGGCAGGGCGTGACGCTCGAGGTGTTCGGCGAGAGTCTCCATGGGACCGCTCACCGAGCAGATGAAGAAAGACCAGACGGAGCGCCAGAGCGACATCAAGTTCAACATCGTGTGGAACACGCTCGGCGAA
>ERZ1370068.8262-contig-7131_pt1 | contig 36183 bp, 65 predicted proteins | sample MGYA00561227_ERZ1370068 | MGnify/ENA primary metagenome ERZ1370068 (study PRJEB38410, sample SAMEA6850437) | metagenome | study: Metagenomic assessment of the ecological functions of the soil: analysis of the soil microbiota associated with the... | reverse complement strand
CAGTTACGTATTGCTAGACCTATGCGCGACGACGAGGCCGAGACGCTGACGCAGCCGAGAGCCTTGCCGCGTGGCTGTTTGAGCTGCGGGCGCATCGTCAAAAACGACCGGGATGGCGGCGTAGCTGGTCGAGTTTCCGAGCGCGGTCGATGCCGCCGTGCAGCACGCGGCCGATGTGCAGCGAGGGAACGGCGCGCACCGCCACCGGACGGTTCCGCGCGACCGTCGCACGGAGCTGCGGCATGGGCATCAATCTCGGCGACGTGATCGTCGAGGGCGAGCGACTGACTCGCGCATGGCGACGGCATCAACATCGCCGCGCGGCTCGAGGCGCTGGCTCGAGCCGAGGCGGCATCTCGCGTCTCGGCCATGGTCTCGCGGAGAAAGCGTGCGCCACAAGCTGGAAGATCGGGTTCACCGATCTCGGCGAGCGGTCGGTGAAGAGCATCGGTCCGACCCGCTCCGCGTCTACGCGATCGTGCCGGATGCGAGCGGACGTGGACCGGGCGCATCGCCCGGGCTCGTCGGACGCACTGCTCCGTCGCCCGGCGGTCGGCCGTCCTGCCGTTCGAGAACCTCTCGGGCGATCCGGACCAGGAGCATTTCGCCGACGGGCTCAGCGAGTGACATCATCACTGCGCTGTCTCCTCTGGCGGTCGTTCCCGGTGATCTCGCGCAGCTCCACCTTCGCCTACAAGGGGCGGCACGCTATTGCGCAAGTGTCGCCGCTGAAACTTCGGCGCGAGGTACGTGCTGGAGGGCAGCGTGCGCCGGGGCGGCGATCGCGCTGCGGCGTCACAGCGCAGCTGATCGATGCGCAGAGCGGACATGCGCGTGGGCAGCACAAGCGCGACCGCGATCTAACGGAGACGTTCCGATCTGCAGGACGAACTCACTCGGCAGATCGTCGGAGTCGTGGCGCCGGCCGTGATGCGGGCCGAGCAGGGAATAGGCTTCCGTCTGCTGCACTGGGCCGCGAAGCCTGGACGTGCCTGGGAGTGCGTTCAGCGCGGGCATGGCTTACCTCCGTAGCTACGACCGGGCGTCGACTGCCCACGCTCGGAGCGCTGTTCGAGCGCGCCATCGAACTGGACCCGACCTACATGTCCGCAATAGGCTATCCTGGGCCACCTCGCCTTTAGCCATCACCGCGAGGGTGCAATTCCATCTTCGCGGACACGCGCGCGGCGTCAGTGGAAAGTGCGTACGGGCGGCTGCGGCGCGCCGTTGGAACTGGATGAAGCCTGACGCCTTCGCCCATTGGGAGCTCGGAATAGCGCATCTGTTCGCCGGCGACGCGGCAACGACAAGGCCCCCGCAGAGGCTCGAGTCGCGGCCGAGCCCGCTAATCCGAGTCTACGCCAACGCCCACGTCGTTGTCGGTCTGGCGTTGGTGCTGTTGGGTCGACCCGACGAGGGCATCTCTCGCTTGGAAACATGGGCCGGGAGTTGAGGATCTTCACGATCCGCCATGGCCAATTCGATCAACTTGGGACACCTGGCGACGGCCTACTTCGCCGCGCGACGCTACGGCGACGCCGTGATTCACGCGCAGAAGATCCATCGAGCGGCGATCCGACAATCCGCAGCCTCACGTCATTCTCGCGGCGAGCCTAGCGCACCTCGGCCGCACTCTCGAAGCGAGTGAAGCGCTCGACAAAGTCTGAAGTACTGCGGCCTGGATTTGCGCAGCCGAGCGGGTGGTTCAAGTTCAGTCGCCCGGAGACAACGAACATCTTCTGACGGGCTTCGTAAGGCCGGCCTGCCGGCGAAGTGACGCCCGTGTCAGTCGATATCGCACAACAGTCGAATGACCTTTCATGCAGCCTCTGCGCCCTGGCGAGCATCCATGTCGGCTCCCGGCACTCTCGGAAGTGGCGCCCGTCGCGTTTGGCGGCTGCTCACGGTTCCAAACCGGACTCTGACAAACCGTCTATCGGCATGTTTATGAGTTCACGCCCTGTTGCCCATGTCGCGCAGTTGGCGCGGGTTCAGCCGGACGCTCCACACCCCGTCTCGGATCATCGCGGTCTGGTCGGCGTCGCCGAATTCCTGACGCCATAGCAAACCCCGGCGGTGATGCGTATTGAACCATCGACTCATGCGGCGCGGAGAATTCGCTCTTTCTCGCGCCCCGATTGCGTTGCATCGAACTGCTCGTTCCTCGTGGCTTAGGCAGCGGTGGTCGTGTTCATCCAGGCTAGGCCGGGTCAGCTCACGCAAGCGATCACCCATAGCCGGGTGTTAAAAACTGCGGAGCTGCCGTCGCTGGTGTGCTGGAGATTGTCATCGTGCTTCGATCGTTTGTCGGATGAAACGGGCCGCGGTGCATCCATAGGCGGTGGTGAGGTGCCCCCGGCGGTCGGTCTGCGGCAGCACTACTGCACGAACCGCGAGATACCGTCCTCCCCAGAGAGGCCGACGCACGGTGCGGGTAGAGGCCGGCGTCACGTCGATCGGGTCTTCGGTGGGTAAAGCGCGCAATTCCGCTTGATGATTTGGATTATCGTTGGCCGCATGCTGCCGTCGGAGCTGAGGTCAACCGCGTTCAACCTGGATAAAGGCGCGGCAAACAGTCAGACGCCGCCCGGCGACGCAGCTCAGGATCGAGCTTCCCGTTCGCAGCCGCTGGGCCATGCCAACACGAGCATCGGATTGCAGCCGGTCAATATCAAATCTTTGATTTCGGTGACACGCTGATTGGGCACGCCCGCCTACGACTCGGCTGGCGGCAGCCTTTAGGCGGCCATGGGCCTTTCGGGGCCGGGCGTGGTGTGTGGAAGATCGGTCACGGCGGTACCTGCCTGCGGGAGAGGTTTCCACCAGCGCGGGCAAAGGCCCACGGAAGCGGCGTCCATTCGGTTTGGGCTTCCAGGATCAAGTATTACCGGAAGCGTAGTCGGAGTGTAAAACGGACTTGCCCGCTCGGCCGCTACCGACGAGACGACTGTCATGTTCTGTCCTTTCTAAAAAAGCTAATGGGGGTGGGTGGGTACTAGTGCGGATGGGACCCATCAAAAGCCGGCTGCGGATACGATCCGGCACGCGGTCCACCCTCGCGAGGATGGTGTTCCGCGCGTTGCTTCGGGTACGGGTCCTCCGGCGGCATGGTCGACCTACTGTCCCACGCGCAGCGAAAGCTCTCGTGCGACTCGCCATGGCTGTCCAGCGCCTGATCCGCGGGGCGTACAGAGTCCTGCCGTTCAGGCGCTCGGCGATGGCCGCGTAGCTCAGTCCTCACTACGGAGCGCCCTGAGCTATTCTGGCGTGACTTGGCGAAGCTATCGGCCTGCGCCTGCCGGAGCCTGACCGCCGCGCTGCGATTGCTGCGATATGTCAAAAGGAACTGGGGGCGCCGGCTGCCCAGGGGCTTCTTCGATGCTCAATGCCGCCTTTGGTGCGATTTTTTGAGATCATCTCGCGCTCATGCTCGGCGACGGCGGCGAGAATGTGGATCGTCAGCCGGTTCGCCGTCGGGCATATCGCAGCCGCGACGAACTCGACCTTTGCTCTCCATCAGGCTGCGATGAACGCGACGTTGCGCGCCAGCCGGTCGAGCTTGGCGATCACCAGCTTCGCCTGTGCTTGCGACAGCGGCAGCGTCGCAGCTGCGGCCGATCGGCGCTGCTCGCTCGGTCTCGACGAACTCGGCGATCAGATCCCATCGGCCGCCGTTCAGATAGTCGGCGATCGCCTGGCGCTGCCCGAGGCCCAGCCTGACTTTGCCGCTCGCGCTAACCCTCAGATAACTGGATGAATTCCCATTTTCATAACATCACCTCGACGACGGTTCGGGTTGCGATATGGCTCACCCGGTTGCCGTCGTCGTAAGAAAGTTTTGCAGTTTAGAACGGTTCGAACGTATCGTCAACATAGATATTTCTGTTCTAACAGAATTTCGGAACAGTCGTTGCAACTGCAATCGGTTGTCGGGGGCGCTCAGTATCCGTTTAAAATCTGGCTAAGGCGGGTGGTGGGCGGCGGTGCCGGCGGGGTGGCGTTTAAAGTCGAAGGAGGGCGGGCGTTATGGCCGTGATCGCTACGCACCTTCGCCCCTGGGTCGTTATCCACGTCAAAACCTGGCGTGTCGGTGCCTTTCCGAGCAAGGCACCCGCAGAGGCGGTGGCGCGACAAAAGGGCGACGGGTTCATCAAGCGACACTATGTCCGAACCCGAAACCTGCACAGCGGAACGAGGAACACCGATGAAGACTAAGCAAGGGCTCGACACGAGCACGCCTGCCGGTCGTGCCATGTTCCAGATGACGGGCGTCAGTCTTCGCCGAATTCGAGCGAGCGATGATTCAGAGCGGGTCGGGGCGGCCTGGCGCGGGCTGTGGCGGAGGGCAAGACGCTAGGCGGCCGGCATCCGCCGCAGTCGAGAAAGCCATCCGCGCGTCTCTAGCGGCCGCCAGCGCATCCTGAAACGGCGGCCGCGGTCGGGGCTGCCTGCTACTGCGCAGCGAATTGAAAGCCATGGTGGCGTGACGGCGGAGCGCGACGCCGCACGCGGAATTTACTTTTCGAACCAGGGGCAATCACTGGGCTTACGTCGTAGGCGTCACCCTTAGGGGGGCGACGCTGACTGACGCCATCTTTGCCCGGCGTCGCAGCAGTCGCTGATTTAGCGTTGACGCCGCCTGACGCCACTGCATTATTCCAGGCTTTTGCTTGACACCGTCTGACGCCACCTGGTTTTCGACTTAGAAAACCAACCCGGCGCGTCGAAGTCCGGATGAGGCCCATGGCGTCAAGCCCCTTGACGCTCCTCGCGAAAACAAGCGTTTTAACCCGACTTTCCGGTCTTCTTTTTCCGGGTAATATTCTCGAGAACTCTCGCACCATTTTTCCGGATCCACTCCCCGCCGTTCAGGTCATGCTTTTCTGTATCGTCCGCACTCCGCCGCCGAAGGACTCAGTCCCATCGGCTTCCCGGCACCGCCGCCGGCACCGCCACGCACGACGACACCAGCGTCCCATCGGCGCTGGCCGACAATCACCGGCTCGAGCGTAAGCCGATCGGCGCACCGCTTCCATGTCCCGCTGCTTGGTCGCCGTGATCGTCCGGGTTGGCCACCTCGATTTCGCGCGGCGTCGGTCGCCGCCCCAGCGACGAATGCCTGCGGGCGCCGGAGCGCCTGATTTTTGCCGGTATGGTGGATCACCATCAGATGCGCCCTCGTCCCCCTCCCGCAGCTGATCACCGATGTTGCGGACGAACGCCGACATATCCCGCGAGCATTATCATCGCCAGTTCAGAGCTCGGCTCAAGGTGTCGATGATTACTAGTACCATCGGGCAGCCCATCGCCTTCTGCGCCTCCGCTATGAGCGCCAGCAGCGGCTTAACGTCCGCCCCGACACCCAGATCGACGGGACAGGGCACCAGCGCCATCGGCACCGCCGCCTGACGCCGTAGCGGCTTCCGCCAGTGCTCTCGAACCGCTTTTGATGTCGCCGTTCTCGGCCGCGACGCAGACGACGCCGCCCTGTTCCACCTTGCGCCCGTGCTAATTTCCGGCCGATAGCGATGTGGAACGCCAGCGACAAGGCCACGAACGTTTGCCGGTGCTGCTGTCGCCGTACATCACGGACATGGCGCCATGGTCGAGCAGTCCCTGGACGCGAACGCCGGCCGGTCTGTCCGGGCTTGATGTCTGCGAACAGTTCGAAGTGCAGCTTGTTGGCCGGCTTATCGGCGATCGCCTCGGGCGGAACGCTGGCTTCAGATGCGACAAGTCCTGCCCCGGTTCAGGCAATCGCCCCGTGGTCGCGACATACATCAGCTTCGTGCCAGCGTCGCAGCGGACGGCGCCCTCGTAGAGCACGCGATGCATTTCCAGCTGGATCGACGCCTTGTTTGCGCAGCAGTTCCGGCATTGTGATCTTTTCCCTCATGGAGCATCGTTCCGAGCACGGTGTCGACGCGGTCCAAGTCAATTTCGAATTGCATACTCATTGGCGTGATCCGGTGGAAGATCCAGTGTCGATCCGGCTCGACGTCATCAAACCGCCTCTCGAAGTGAAGCCTGCTTTTTGGCCTCGGCACCCCTCTGCGCGGCTCTGGTCACCGTGAGAACAAAACGGCGTGGCAAGGTGTTGCCTGTATTCCTGCATGGCAATTTCCAGTCCCTGGGGATCCTCATCCGCTCGGATGTCGCGGCAGAGCTCAAAGTCCGGACCATCATCTTCGAAGACCGCGCGGTATTGATCGACCTTGCTGGCATCCGGTTTGCAGCTCGCGCACCTGCGAAGAATGAAGCGGTGATTGCCCGCTGGCCGCGGGGGCGCCGGGGGCCGTGATCGCCAGTCACCGCCACACAGAAATGCCATGTCGTTTTCGCAGCGCTCAACCCGCCGAGCTTCCCGGCTGATCGGGTCTGTCGGCGGCGGCGTTGGGTGCCTCCGCCACCCGAATCTTCTGAAACTCACGGTGCGCCAAGGTCACGTCAATCGCGCCGCCCTCATCGCCGCGTAGTGGATATTCAACAACCACTGAGCTTTCTTCGAGCGAGCTTTCCTTTGTAGTCCAAGAAGCACGCGCCGTCAGTGCACCTATAGCGCCGTGACCAGGCGGAGTAGTCCGGGTGCGCCCTACCTCTATCATCCCAGCGGCCCGCCGTTGAGATCGTCGTAAGGCGCATCCAGGCGACCATGACGTTGTCGATCGTCAGTTCGCCGCTGGTTAGGATGTCGGTGAGTCGAGTGGTTTTGTCAGACATATCGCGCATAGCTAAAATCCTCACTTGAAGTTTTAAGGGAGGCTGCTATGGATCTGACCGTCACATCTGGATCAAAGCCGCTCGTAGTTCGCGAAGCCGCTCCCGCCGGGCGGCTTTCGCTTCGTTTAGGTGTTTACGCGGCGGCCGGGATCACGCCTCGCAGCTCGAGCACATGGCGAAGTACGCGCCTTCAGCGCAAGGCGACTACCGGCGCGGCGGCCGGCGGCCAACCCGCGCGCTTGCCGTTGCGCCACGCCATGAGATTCGACAGGCGCCAGTAGCGCGTGCCGCTGATCACTTCGACCGGCGCAGGGGAACTCCGCCGTCCCGCATCTTGCGGAACAGGGTCATATCGCTGACGTCGAGGAAGTGGGTTCAGGACCTTGTGCTTCGGCGGGAGCAGCGGGTCGGAGAAGTTCTGGGCATGTGGCTCCTTTCGGGGTCACGGTGTGGCCTCATAACGTCAGATTACACTCGTTCCAAGTTCCAGCGCAAGATAAACTTCTTTTCTGTCAAATGAATACTTGCGGTATTTCGCAACACAGTTGCGTTCGCGACAAGTACTGTGTGATCTGGGAGTTAGCCTTGGGGCTAAAACCGCATGACTACAGCGTTACAAGCGCGTTTTCCGTCCGTTGCTCGGCACCAGATCACGTTTTCGTGATTGCGGGATTTCTGCAACAGCCCGGCCCCAGCTAACCGCACAGTAACTGCCAACGGTAATCGGCAAGATCGCCCTGAAATGCGATCAGCCGATGTAATCGGCGCTATCGCGCTGGTTTTGGAAGCGCCCAGCCCATGGGCACGCCGCGCGCCATCGAGCGCCGCGCGCGCGCCAGCAGCGCCGCCGAGCGGGGCCGCGCTCCGCGAAGCGCTGCCGCCTCGCGCGCCTGCAGTCGCGCGATATGGGCCGTATCGGGATTGCGCATCGAGCGGGTCGGGATGGGTCTTGAGGCTGAACGCCGGAGCGGGATCTACCCCGCCTTGTCCCACCGGCAAGCGAGCTTCAGCTCGGCCGCCGTGTTTCCCGACCGGTGGCGAGACAGGCCGGCTCCTTGCCGGGCGGGATCGAGACCGCGATGCGCGTCGTGTAGTTGACACCGCCGCTGCCGGGCACGCGCTCGGAGTTCATGCGCACGATAGTTGGCGCCGTAGCCGACGAACGCTTCCGACAGCCGCGCGATCAGGCCGGGACTGTCCGGCCCCGTGATCTCGATGCGATGGGTGATATGGCCGGAAGGGCCATGTACGGGCTTGAACGAGAAGTCGCTCACCGTCAGCCGGGCGTCCCGCAGTTCCGGCAGGTCCTTGAGCTCGTCCTCGACCTGGCCGAGCGAAAGATCCTCGGGCACCTCGCATACGGTCGTGAACTCCGCCCCGGTGCCCAGCACGGCAAAGGTCGTGTCGCCCAGATTGGCCCCGAGATCGAACAGCCGACCGGTGATCGCCGCGATCAGCCCGGTGCGATCCTCGCACAGAATCGAAATGAGCGCCGTCTTCGCCATGCACCTCCCATCATGGCGCAATCCCGCGCCCCAACACAACCCGTCCCGTGAGGAAGGTCTCACCACAAAGCCACGAAGGACGCGAATGAAGAAGGATGGAACCGCAGATGAACGCAGATAGACGCAGATGATTTCTTCGCGCCGAAGGCGCAGGAATCCTTATCGGCGTTCATCTGCGTTCATCTGCGGTTTCATTTCTTCTTCGCGCCCTTCGGGGCTTTGTGGTGAGCCTTCCTACTGCCCGCGCCGTTAACCATCCCGCGCCGGCATTTTTTCTCACCCCGGCATTTCCGCCATATTCCGCCGGCAATCAGGTTGAACGGGGCGCGAACCGCGTCCCCGCGATCAACCAGCCCGGAGAACGAACCATGTCGACGCGTTTGGGTCTGCTGTCCCTGTTCACCATCCTGGTCCCCTGCGGCCAGCTGTTTGCCGCCGACCTCCCGGTCACGGCGCCGATCAAGGCCGTCACCGTCTTCCCCGACCGCGCCGAGGTCACGCGCGTGGTCGATGTCAGCCTGCCCGCCGGCGCCACCACCCTCGTCATCGACAACCTGCCGGCCAGCCTCTTCCGGAATCGGTGCGGGTGAGCGGGGAGGGCGGCCAGGACGTCGTCATCGGCTCGGTCGAGACGAAGCCGTTCTACGCCGACGCCGCCGTCAGCGAGCAGGAGCGCCAGCTGCAGGCCGAAATCGTCGACCTGCAGGACCGCGCGCCATGCCGCGGAGGACCGCGTCGCCTCGCTGCAGGTGCAGCTCGATTTCATCGCCACCATCGGCCGCGACATGCCGACGACCGCTAACCAGGAAGTCCAGCGCGGCAGCATGGATCCCGCCAAATGGCAGGCTGCCTGGACCGCCACGAGCGGCGGCGCTGCCGAGGCCCATGCCGGCATGCGCGCCGCCGAGATCGAGATGCGCGACATCGACGCTAAGACCGCCAAGCTCCAGCAGGAGCTGGCGCAGATCCAGACCGGACGCTCGGCCACCGTCGTCGCCCGCATCAATCTCGAGGCCGGCGCCGCCGAGAACGCCACGCTCCGCCTCAGCTACCAGCTGCCGGACGCCACCTGGGCGCCGCTTCTACGATGCCCGCCTCGACAGCGAGGCCGGCAAGATGAGCCTGGCCCAGCTCGGCCAGGTGCAGCAGCGCACCGGCGAGGACTGGACCGGCGTCGCCCTCACGCTCTCGACCGCCCAGCCCTCGGTCGGCGCCGCCCTGCCGGAACTGGACAGCTGGTTCGTCCAGGTCGCCCAGCCCGAGGTCGACGGAGAGTTGCGGCGCGACGAGGGTGCGGCGCAGGCGCCGGCCACGGCCGAGCCGCAGAACATGGCCGACATGAACGCGTCTCTGGACAAGAAGAAAGACCGGCTCACCAGCGTCACCGCCCAGCTCGTCGCCAGCGAGTTCTCGGCCGAGTACCGCATCCCCGGCACCGCCAACGTGCCGTCGGACGCCGCGCCCCACAAGTTCGCCATTGCCACGCACGAGCTGGCGGCCACGCTCGCCGTGCGCGCCGTGCCGAAGCAGGGCGCTTTCGCCCATCTCTATGCCGAGGTCACCTACGAGGGCGCCGGAGCCGCTGCTGCCTGGCCAGGTCTCGGTGTTCCGCGACGGCGCCTTCGTCGGCACCGAACCCATGGATACGCTGCGGCCGAAGGAGAAGGAGCAGTTCGGCTTCGGCGTCGATGACAAGGTGCGCGTCGAATACCGGCTGGAGAACGGCGAGCAATCGACCTCGGGCCTCTTCACCGATAACCAGCATGTCGAGCGCCGCTACCGCATCGAGATCGCCAACCACCACAGCAAGCCCATGGAGGTGACGGTGCTCGACCCCTGCCGGTGTCGCAGGACGAGCGCATCGAGGTCGCGCAGCTCAGCGACTCCACCCGCCCCACCAAGACCGACTGGGAAGCCCACAAGGGCGTCCTGGCTCTGGACCTACGACCTGAAGCCCGCCGAGGAGCGGGTGATCGACTTCGGCTACTCGCTCACCTATCCCGAGGGCACGATCGTCGCAGGGATGTAACGCGGCGCCAAGACAAAGGGCGGCCTCATGTGGCCGCCCTCAGGATGAGGAAGGCAGTAGATGGCATAAAACCAATCCTCACTGAGGAGGCCGCGAAGCGGCCGTCTCGAAGGACGCACAGCGCTGATCCCAGCTCCTGCACGCGCCGCCTCTCCATGCCATTCGTCGAACTGAATCCATGCGACGAGGCCGCCATGCTCTTCATGGTCATCGAGAACTTCCGCAACCAGGACGCCAAGACGATCCTATCGCCGCTTCCGCGACAAGGGGGCGCATGACCCCGGACGGCCTGACCTTCGTAAGCAGCTGGGTCAGCGCCGACCTGGGCCGCTGCTTCCAGCTCATGGAGACCGACGACGTCGCGCTGTTCCAGCGTTGGGTCACCGAATGGTCCGACCTCGCCGAATTCGAGATCGTTCCGGTGACGCCCGGCAAGTCGACCGCCGAGGCGCTGTCCGGCCAGCTATAGGCCGGGCGAGAAGCGGCTGACTTCTATCGCGTAAGTTCCTATCATGTTCTTAGTGGCAGATGCGGCTGTCGACCGTGGCTCGATTCTTGACATCGTATATAGATAGCCTTTGAAAATTCGCGGTCGAGGAGGCGATGCCTGCGGCCCGCCTGAAAATCCAGCTGGTTACGCAAAATACGACAGCTTTGAATTTCGAAACTTCGGTGTCGACCCTCCCGCAGGCGACCCACGGGTGCGTAAGGTTGTTTTGCGGACGCGCGCGAGTGGACCCCCCGCTCAGGCGATAGGGTATCGTCGGTTCAGCCCGATCCGGGCGGCGAGACCGCCACGACTTGCGGCGAGTCCAGCACCTCGCGCAGGCGGCGGGCCAGTTCGGGCCGGCGGTAGGGCTTGTTGAGGATGGCGGTGTCCGGATGGATGCGGCCGCGCGCAACCAGGGTCTCCAGCGCGTAGCCGGAGGTGAACAGCAGTCTCAGCTCCGGCCTGATCTGCTGCGCCCGCTCGGCCAGCTCCCAGCCATTCATGCCGCCGGGCATGACGATGTCCGTGAACAGCACGTCGATATCGCCGCCCTCGGTCAGGTGCTTCAATGCTTCCCGCGCATCCTCCGCGGCGATGACGCGATAGCCCAGGTCCTCGAGCGCGCTCACGACATAGGCGCGCACGAACGGATCGTCCTCGGTCACCAGGATGGTCTCCCGACGCGCGCCGGCTCGCCCTCGGCGCCCGCCTGGGCGCGCCGTGAGATCCGCCGGCAGTGGTGCTGTGGGCGAGGCAGATAGAGTCGCACGGTCGTGCCGAGGCCGACCTCGCTGTAGATCGTGACATGGCCGTTGGATTGCTTCGACGAAGCCGTAGACCATGCTGAGGCCCAGGCCGCTGCCCCTGCCGACTTCCTTGGTCGTGAAGAACGGCTCGAAGGCGCGCGACAGCACCTCCGGCGGCATGCCTTCGCCGGTGTCGGTCACGGCGATCATGACGTAGTTGCCCGGCGTCACCTCGGGGTAGCGGTCGCGATAGTGCTCGTCGACCGCCACGTTCGCCGTCGAGATGCTGAGGCCGCCGCCGTTCGGGCATGGCGTCGCGCGCGTTGATCGCCAGGTTCAGGATCGCCGACTCGAGCTGGCCCGGATCGGCGAAGGCCGGCCACAGGTCGGGCGCCAGCGCGATGCGGATCTCGATGTCCTCGCGCAGGCGTGCGCCAGCAGCATGCGCTGCATCGGATCGATCAGGCGGTTGCAGTTGATCTGCGACGGGCTGCAGCATCTGGCGGCGGCTGAACGCGAGCAGCCGGCGCGTCAGCTCGGCGCCGCGCTCGCCCGCGGTCGCGATCGTGTCGGCGGCCTGCTTGAGGTCGGGGCGGGCGTTTAGGGCCAAGCTCAGCGTCCGGCGTTGCCGACGATCGACCGTCAGCAGATTGTTGAAGTCGTGCGCCAGGCCGCCCGAGAGCTGGCCGACCGCCTCCATCTTCTGCGCCTGCGCCAGTTGCTCTTCGGTGCGCTTGCGGCTGGTGAGGTCGTGGATCATGCCGACGAACGTGGAGCCGCCCTCCTGCTTTGCCTCGCCGACCGAGAGATCCATCGGAAAGGTCGTGCCGTCCTTGCGCTGGCCCATCACCTCGCGGCCGATGCCGATGATCTTGCGTTCGCCGGTGTGATGGTAGTTGGCGAGATAGCGGTCGTGCTCGCCGCGGATAGGGCGCCGGCATCAGCATCTTGACGTTGCGGCCGACCACCTCGTGCGGCGCGATAGCCGAACAGCCGCTCGCAGGCGGGATTGAACATCGTGACGATGCCCTGCATATCGATCAGGATCACGCCGTCGACCGCCGTGTCGACCACGGTCTTGAGCCGGTTCGCGCTTTCCTGCAGGGCCTGCTCGACTCGCTTGCGCTCGGTCAGGTCATGAATGATGCCGACGAAGGCGACGTCGTCGCCATGCCTTGCCTCGCCGACCTGCAGATCCATCGGAAAGGTCGAGCCATCCTTGCGCTGGGCCACGACCTCGCGGCCGATGCCAATGACCTTGGCCTTGCCGGTCTTCAGATAGTTGGAGACGTAGCCGTCATGCCCTTCGCGATAGGGCGAGGGCATGAGCATCTTCACGTTCTGCCCGACAACTTCGTCGGCCCGATAGCCGAACAAACGCTCGCAGGCGGGATTGAACATAAGGATGATGCCGGCGGGGTCGATCAGGATGACCCCGTGGACGGCAGTGTTTACAACCGCGTGCAGCCGCGCTTCTTCGCTGCCGTACGGCATGACCTGAAGTTCCCCACAACCTATTCTTGACCGTGCGGTCAGAATCTCAAGAATACGCCGATTCCTCGATGAAGATGTAGAGCAAACCCATTCACGGACTTAAGAAATATCCCGACTATACTTCGTATGACGCTAATAGTCCATACTCATCGGCTACACCGTGGACTATACCACGTTCAGTTCCAAGATCGGGAGGTTCTTCGCCACCCGCTCATAGCCGAAGCGGCGCAGGTCCAGGCTGCGGTATTCGCCATAGGCGATCAGCTCGGCGATGGCGCGCCCGACCGCCGGCGACTGCTGCAGCCCATGCCCGCTGAATCCGTTGGCGAAGTAAAAGTTTCCGACCTCCGGATGTGGCCCCAATATCGCATTCTGGTCGAGCGTGTTGTAGTCGTAGTGCCCGACCCAGGCGCGCACCAGCTTGAGCGCCTCGAAGGCTGGTATGCGCTGCGCCAGCGTCGGCCAGACCACGTCTTCGTACAGCTTGTAGTCGATCTCGAAGTCCGTGCAGTCCGGATCCTCCGATTCCGGCAGGCGAGATGCCGCCGATGAAGGTGGCGCCCTCCGGCCGGCACCACACGCCCGTCGGATCGATGGTGAGTGGGGCGCGCTCCGGCTTGTCGCGGCAGTCGAAGACATAGACGATGCGCTTGCGCGGCCGCACCGGAAGGTCGGCGCCGATCATGGCGGCGATCTTGTCGGCATGGTACCCGGCGGCGTTAACGATTGCGCTGCAGGCGAGGCGGCCGCCGTCGCGCAGGGTGACGCTCGCGATCCGGTTCCCGACCCGTTCAAGGCCGGTGACCTCGTCGGCGAGGTAGGTGACGCCGAGCGAGCGCGCCTTGCGGCGGAAGGCCTGCAGCAGGCCGTACGGATCGGTCCAGCCCTCGTTCGCCAGCCCGTAGCAGCCGCCGGCGAGATCGTCGACATGGAGCCACGGAAATCGCACCTTCAGCTCCGATGGCGTCAGCAGCGCCACCTTGGCGCCGAGCGAGGTCTGCGTCGTGTGGTTGGTGCGCAGCGTCTCGAAACCCGCCGCCGTCGCCAGGAACAGATAGCCCCACTCCACGAACGGCAGCTCGACGACCTCGCCGTTGATCGTCAGGTGTTCGCGGGCGTCCTTGATGAACGCCGCACCGAACATCGACATCTGGATGTTCTCGGGCGTCGAGAACTGCTGGCGGACGCCGCCGGCCGAGCGCGGCGTCGCCGCCGTCTCGTAGGTCGGGTCCTTCTCGACCACGGCGATCGAGCCCTTGAAGTCGGTGCGTCCGGCCAGGAAATAGGCGATGGCGCTGCCGATCACGCCGCCGCCGATGATCGCGACATCGCAGGATTGCATGGGCCAGACCTATCCCGCGAAGCTCGGTTCCGCCACGCCGCGCGCGCCGGGCTCGCAGGCGAACAGGCTGCCGGAGAGTGGGGCCTCCTTGAGCTGCGCGTCGCTGAGGCCGTTGGAGGCGCTGGTGATGTAGAGCGTCTTCAGCCCCTCGCCGCCGAAGGCCGGCGCCGTCGGCCGCGGCACCGGCAGCTTGACCACGCTGTCGATGCGGCCGTCGGGGGCATAGCGCGTCAGGCGCCAGCCGTCCCACTGCGCGTTCCACAGGAAGCCCTCGGCATCGACGGTCATGCCGTCGGGATAGCCGGCGTCGTCGGGGACCGTGGCGAAGGCACGGCGCGGTCCCACCTCGCCGCTCGCGGGATCGACCTCGTAGCGGAAGATCCGGCGCGCATAGCTGTCGCAGAAATAGGCGATCTTGCCGTCCGGGCTGAAGGCCGGGCCGTTGGCGCAGATGATGCCGCTGTCGACCTTGCGCGCGCCGAGCTTGGCATCGATCACGTAGAGATTGCCGGTCGGGTCCTTCTCGCCGCGGTCGGCGCTGCCGGTCCACAGTCGGCCCTGGCGGTCGCACTTGCAGTCGTTGAACCAGTTGCCGGGCAAGTCGGCCTCGGGATGTAGCAGCACTTGGCGTCGGCCGCTGACGGCGTCCACGGCCGAAATCCCATCCTCCTTGACCACGATCCAGCCGCCGCTCTGGCGGAACACCAGGCCGCCGATATAGGTACCGACGTCGGCGCGCAACTGCTCGTTGCGACCGGTTGCCGGGTCAAATCGATAGACCCCGGCCGCAGCAGATCGATCCAGTAGAGCCGCCGCTCGCCCCCATGCCACAGCGGGCCCTTCGCCCAGATTGCTGCGGATTTCCAGGATGCAAGCCGCCGTATTCATGGTCATGTCGCTCCCCGTTAACCATATCGGGGCGATCTAAGCCGATAAATGTCTCTCCAACAATCACCTGGAATGTTGTTGCCTTCCGGACTTATGCTGACAGAGGCATCCCAGCAAGGGAGAGCGCGTGATGAGCCGTGCCTTCGTGAAAGAGGCGGATGGCGAGCAGCCCGGCGACGAAATGCCGGAACGGCCGCAGAGTCCGCACCCGAACTACGTGACCGCGTCCGGCTCAAGGCGCTGCAGGAGCATTTGGCCAAGCTGCAGGAGGAGCGTCGCCATCTGACCGAGGCCGGCGAGCCGGAGATGCTGGACAAGGAACACCTGAAGCTGGTGGAGCGCGATATCCGCTACTTCCAGGAGCGGATCGAGCGCGCCATCCTGATCGATCCCGAGAGCCAGCCGCCCGACCGGGTCGGCTTCGGCGCCGTCGTCGAGACGGTCGACGACAACGACGAGAAGCGCAAGTACCGCATCGTCGGCGAGGACGAGGCCGATCCCAAGCACAGCCGGATCAGTTGGGTCTCGCCGCTCGCCAAGACGCTCAACGGCGCCGCCGTCGGCGACACCGTGATCTGGAAACGCCCGACCGGCGACCTCTCGCTCGAAATCCTCTCGATCAAGTATCCGAAACACTAGCCTCCGGCGGCGATGTCCAGCACCACGCGGCCGACGATCTTGCCGCGGCGCATGCGCTCGAGCACCTTGTTGATGGCGCGCAGCGGCTGGCGCTCGACCTTGACCTTGACCTGGCCCTCGACCGCGAAGCGGATCGCCTCCGCCAGGTCGAGCCGCGAGCCGACGTTGGAGCCGCGCAGCGAGAGTTCGCCGTTGATCACCTTGCCGATGGAGATCGGCAGCCGGTCGCCGTCGCGGCCGGGCACGCCGATGAAGCTGCAGGTCCCGCTCGGGCGCAGCGAGCGGATCGCCTGATCGAAGGCGATGCCGGCCGGCGTCGTGACGACGGCGGCATGCGGCCCGCCGGCCAACTCCTTCTTCAAGGCTCGAACCGGATCGGCCTTCTTCGCGTTCACGACCATGTCGGCGCCGAGAGCGGTGGCGAGGCGCAGCTTGTCGTCGGCGACGTCGACCGCCGCGACCTGCAGGCCCATCGCCTTGGCGTATTGCACGGCGAGGTGGCCCAGCCCGCCCACTCCGAACACCGCCACGCACTGGCCCGGCCGCGCCATGGTGCGCTTGAGGCCGCGATAGACGGTGACGCCGGCGCACAGCACCGGCGCCAGCCCGATCAGGTCGGCCTTGGCGGGAAGGCGGCCGACATAGGCGGCAGGCGCCGTGATGTATTCGGCATAGCCGCCGGGCTTCGAATAGCCGGTCGCCTCGCCGCCGACGCAGATCGTCTCGTTGCCGGCGAGGCAGTATTCGCACGCGCCGCAGGCGCTCCACATCCAGGGCACGCCCACGACGTCGCCGTCCTTTAGGCCCTGTACATGGGCGCCGCGCGCGGCCACGTGGCCCGTGACCTCGTGTCCGGGAATGAGCGGGAGAGCGGGCGGGGGATCCCAATCGCCGTCGACCGCGTGCACGTCGCTGTGGCAGACGCCGCAGGCGGCGACCTTGATCAGCACTTCACCGGGCCCCGGTTCGGGCATCGCGACCGCCTCGATCTTCAGCGGCGTCTTCAGCTTGCGCAGCACGGCGGCGCGCATCGTCTTCGGCATGACTCTCCCCCACTCGATCTTGCGGCGACGGCCGACGATGCTTCGTTGGGTCCGCCGTCCGCATGACGACACTATAACGTTCGGCGTCCGTCAACCACGCCCGGGTAGGTTGCGGCGCGGCGGCGGGCTGCCTACCGGTCCTGACCGGTGCAGCAGCGGCCGCCCTTGCGGCGCCGCGGCAGATCATCGAAGATCGCCGCCATGAACTACACCGCCGTACATGCCGCGTTTCCCGAGATTCGCGAGCCGGGCCTGCCGGCCTTCGAGCCGGGCACGGAGCGGTACAGGGTGAGCGGCGGCGGCGCCCTCCTCGTCGCGATCTTCCAGCGGCGATCGCATCACGGTCGTCGATCGCGAAGGCCGCCAGCGCTGCGAGATCGCCGCGTTCGGTGCCGACGGGCGCGCGGATCTTGGGGCGCTCCGGACTCAAGGTAGGAACGAAGTCCGCCGGTATCGCGCAGCCTGCTCGCCGGCGAGAGCGAGGATGCGCGGACGATCGCGGCAGCGCTGCGCCGGCGCGGCCTGCCCGCCGGCATCGACAAGGCCGCACATTTGTTCGAAGGCGACTCGCGGCCGGGCGAGACGGTGCAGCTGACGGCCGAACGCGATTGCGTTGCCATCTTCCACGCGCCCGGCGGCCCGATGAGCGCCGATGCGCAGGATGCGCCGACCGATCTGATCGGTCATCGTCAAGCGCGCGGCGGTGCCCAACATCGTCGCACCGCCGTTGCCCGAGCCGCTCGCCGACCCACGCGCGGAGATCCGCATCGACCGCTGCACGGCCCAGGGATTTCTCGTGAAAGCGGGCGAGTACATCCAGATCATCGACGTCGCCGGCCGGCAATGCTCCGATTTCCAGGCTTTCAATGCGCGCCAGCTCGACAAGGGCATCGAGCGCTGCCTCGACATGACGGCGACCGCGCAGCATGGTCGGTCTCGGCTACCCCGGCCCCGGCCTCTACAGCAAGTTCTTCGATCACGACCTGCAGCCGCTCGGTCGAGGTCGTGCGCGACACCGTCGGCCGCCACGACTCCTTCGGCCTTGCCTGCACGGCGCGCTACTACGATGCCCTCGGCTATCCCGGCCACGTCAACTGCACCGACAACTTCAACGCCGCGCTCGCCCCTTCGGGGTCGAGGCGCGCGGCGGCTGGCCCGCCATCAACTTCTTCTACAACACCGGCATCAACGCCCAGAACGCCTACTTCCTGGACGAGCCGTGGTCGCGGCCGGGCGACTATGTGCTGCTGCAGGGCGATGACCGATATCGTCTGCGCCTCCTCGGCCTGCCCGGACGACATCGACGCCGCCAACGCCTGGAACCCGACCGACATTCACGTCCGCGTCTATCCCGCCGAACAGACCTTCAGCAGAGCGATCGCCTTCCGCATGGCACCCGACGCAGAGCCGCGCCTCACGCGCGAGACCGCCTTCCATCCGCGCACTTCGGCGCTCACCCGCAACTTCGCCGAGTATCGCGGCTTCTGGCTGCCCACGAAGTTCAACAACCACGGCGCCGTCGACGAATACTGGGCCTGCCGCGAGAAGGCGGTGGTGATGGACCTGTCGCCGCTGCGCAAAGTTCGAGGTGCTCGGGACCGGACGCCGAGACGCTCATGCAGCTCGCCTGCACGCGCAACATCCGCAAGCTGGCGGTGGGGCAGGTGGTGTACACCGCCCTGTGCTACGAGCATGGCGGCATGCTCGACGACGGCACCGCGTTCCGCCTCGGCCCCAACAACTTCCGCTGGATCGGCGGCGACGAGTATGACGGCAAGTGGCTGCGCGAGATCGCGGAGAAGCGCGGCCTCAAGGTCTGGGTCAAATCCTCGACCGACCAGCTCCACAACATCGCCGTCCAGGGTCCGAACAGCCGCGAGATCCTGAAGCAGGTCGTGTGGACGCCGCCGGGCCAGCCGAGCCTGGCGGAGCTGGCCTGGTTCCACTTCGCCATCGCCCGCATCGGCGATTGGAACGGCCCGGCCGTCGTCGTGAGCCGCACCGGCTACACCGGCGAGCTCGGCTACGAGATCTTCTGCCATCCGAAGGATGCGCTGACCGTGTGGGACGCGGTGTGGGAGGCCGGCAAGCCGCACGGCCTCGCGCCGCTGGGCCTCGAGGCGCTCGACATGCTGCGCATCGAGGCCGGCCTGATCTTCTTCGGCTACGAGTTCAGCGACCAGACCGATCCCTTCGAGGCCGGCATCGGCTTCACCGTCGCCCTCAAGGGCAACGAGGAGTTCGTCGGCCGCGACGCGCTCCTGAAGCGCAAGGAGAGCCCGCAGCGAGTCCTCGTCGGGCTCGAGCTCGCGGGCGGCGAGACCGCCGGCCACGGCGATTGCGTGCATCAGGGCGCGCGCCCAAGTCGGCGTGGTGACCAGCGGCATGAAGAGCCCGCTGCTGAAGAAGAGCATCGCGCTCTGCCGCATGGATGTCGCCTGCAGCGCCCTCGGCACCGAAGTCGAGATCGGCAAGCTCGATGGCCACCAGAAACGGATCCCCGCCAAGGTCGTGCGCTTCCCGTTCTACGATCCCGAGAAGACGCGGGTGCGCGCCTAGGGCGATCCGCGGGCTTGACCCGGCGCCAATCGTCCGCTTTCTCATCGTACAGAGGTGATTGCGCTATCGACGCCGACACCGTGGTCGACTGGCTCGCACGGTCGTGCGGGCGAAGGGAGACGGCTTGATGAGCGATAAACCTGAGGAACATCGAACTTGGCGGAGGAGGCTGCGCCAGCGGCAAGCCAGGGCCTGATCGCGCAGTCGATGATGATGGTGCGGGCCTTCATGGCCTCGCCGGAGCGCAACAAGCTGTTCCTGCTGGGCGCTGCGCTCGTTGCGGTGATCGGCGCGACCGCCTTCGGGCAGATCCGCGCTGAATGCCTGGAATCGGCCCTTCTACGACGCGCTCGAGCGCAAGGACGTGGCCGCCTTTCTCGATCAGCTCGTCGTCTTCGCCGTCATCGCCAGCGGACTCTTGGCGCTGAATGTCGCGCAGCGGTGGCTGGAGCTGAGCACCAAGGTGAAGCTGCGCGAAGGGCTGGTGCGCGACCTGCTGAACGAATGGCTGCAGCCGCGGCGCGCCTTTCGTCTCGCCAGCGCCGGCGAGATCGGGCTCAACCCCGATCAGCGCCTGCATGAGGACGCCCGCCACCTGACGGAGTTGTCGACCGAACTCGGCATCGGGCTGCTGCAGTCGTCGCTCCTCCTCGGCAGCTTCATCGGCGTGCTCTGGTTCCTGTCGGCGAGCGTGACGTTCCACATGGATGGCGAGAGTTTCATCGATTCCCGGGCTACCTCGTCTGGAGCGCCCTGATCTATTCCGGCACCGCCTCCTGGCTGAGCTGGCGCGTCGGCCGGCCGCTGATCCAGCTCCAGTCCGAACGCTATAGTCGCGAGGCCAGGCTGCGTTTCGGGCTCGTCCGCGTCAGCGAGCATGTCGACGGCATCGCTCTCCACGGCGGCGAGGCGGACGAGAGGCGGCGCCTGACCGCCGAGCTCGATCGGGTCATCCGGATCATGCGGCGGATCGTCGCGAGCGACGACGCGGCTCACCTGGGTCACCGCCGGCTATGGCTGGTTCACGCTCATCGCGCCGATCCTGGTGGCGGCGCCCGGATATTTCGGCGGCGATCTTACCTTCGGCGAGATGATGATGGCGGTCGGCGCCTTCATCCAGGTGCAGCAGGCCCTGCGCTGGTTCATCGACAACTTCAGCAACATCGCGGACTGGCGGGCGACGCTGCTGCGCGTCGCCACGCTTCCGCCAGGCGATCCTGAGCATCGACGAGCTCGGCGACGGCCGCGAGCCAGGATCGAGCTTCGCCGAGGGATCCGACGACAGATTCGAGATCGACGATCTGGAGATCGCCTCTCCGACCGGATCCACCATGCTGAGCGAACGGCATGTCGAGATCGCTCCGGGCGACCACGTCCTGATCCTGGGCGAGCCCGGTACGGGAAAGTCGGTCCTGTTCCGCGCCCTCGCGGGACTGTGGCCGTGGGGCGCGGGCGCATCGCTCTGCCGCCGCGGCAGAGCGTGATGTTCGTGCCGCGACGGCCTACGTGCCGCCGGGCTCGCTGCGCGCGGCGCTCGCCTATCCCCTTGCCGGAAACGACGTACGAGGACGAGCGAGACTCGTCGCCGCGCTCGAGTGCTGCGGGCTGAAGCAGCTGACGTCCTCGCTCGATCGGGAGGCGCGCTGGGACAGGGAGTTGAGCGATGACGATCAACAGTGCCTGGTCTTCGCGCGCCTCCCTCTGCACAAGCCGCGCTGGGTGGTGATCGACCAGGCCCTCGATTCCCTCGAGGAGCATGTGCGCGAGCGGGTATTGGCAGTCTTCCGGGACCTGCTCGCCGACACGGCGGTCGTCGACATCGGTCAGCGCAAGGCGCCGCGACCACCTCTTCACGCGCGTCGTTCATCTCGATCAAGGATCCGAAAATCGGCATCCTCAGGCCGCATTCGCGGCGTTGCGACGGACCGGGCCGCCGCGAGCAGTCCCGCTGCAGCCAGACAATCCGCCGCACGCGTGCGCCATTGACGGCGAGCGTCGATCGGCTCAAAACCTGCCCCATTCGGCAGGCTCATATTCTGGCTGGACGGGTCAGAGGCAGGAGCAATCCGCGCGGGGAGTGCGCGGCCACCGATATCCGCCACAGCCGCAGGGGTCCCCTGATCCATGTCCCGTTCACCCGATCAAGAAGACGCATCACGGCTCGAACCGGCCGCCGTTCGAGTGCATTGCCCTGCTGCTGCAGGGCGGCGGCGCCCTCGGCGCCTACCAGGCCGGCGTCTATCAGGCGCTGGCCGAGGCCGATCTGCATCCGGACTGGGTCGCCGGCATCTCCATCGGCGCCATCAATGCCGCCATCATCGCCGGCAACGCCCCGACCGAACGGGTCGGCAAGCTCCGCGCCTTCTGGGAGAGCGTGACCGACCATCCGTCGAATGACTGGGCGCGGTTCGCTGCCGATCACCTGGCACGCGGCGAGGCCGCTCGCAGCTTCCTCAATCAGCTGAGCGCCACTGCGGCCGTCGTCGCCGGCGCCGCCGGCTTCTACGCGCCCGCGATGGCCGCCCGCGTGGCTGCTATCCGGCCGGATCCCTCGAGGCGACCAGCTACTACGAGACGACGCTCTTGAAGGCTACGCTCGAGCGCTTCGTCGATTTCGATCGCATCAACGAGGACGGGACGCGCTTCAGCGTCGGCGCCGTCAACGTCAGGAGCGGCAATTTCGTCTACTTCGATACCACGACCCATCACATCAAGCCCGAACACGTCATGGCCAGCGGCGCGCTGCCCCCGGGATTTCCGGCGGTCGAGGTCGACGGCGAGCATTACTGGGACGGCGGGCTGATCTCGAACACGCCGCTGCATTGGGTGGTCCAGAGCAGGCCCCGCATGGATACGCTGGCGTTTCAGGTCGATCTCTGGAGCGCGCGCGGCGACTTTCCGCGCGACCTGCCGGAGGTCGCCATGCGGCAAAAGGAGATCAGTACTCCAGCCGCACGCGCGCCAACACCGACAGTTTCAAGCGCCTGCAGAAGACGCGGTGCGCGCTGGCCCGCCTGCTTGAGCAGCTGCCCGACGGAGCTGAAGAAGACGAGGAAGCGAGGCACTTGCAGTCGATGGCCGACCACAAGGTCTTCAACATCGTCCATCTGATCTACCGGACGAAGCACTATGAGGGCCAGTCGAAGGACTACGAGTTCTCGCGCCTGAGCATGGAAGAGCATTGGCAGGCCGGCTATCTCGACGCGGTGCGCACGCTGCGCCATCCCGAGGTGTTGCAGCGCCCGGACAATCAGGAAGGCGTGTTCACCTTCGACCTCGGCGCAGGACGGGCGCGAATGAGACCGTGCGCTCGGCATCGCAGCAAAGAGGGTGAGCGGTCATGAAAGAAAACGACGTCCGGAAGAATGCGCTTCGCCATGCCGCTGACGAGCCCGGCGTTTCCGATCGGCCCCTATCGCTTCATCAATCGGCGAGTATCTGATCATCACCTACCGGACCGACCCGGAGAAGCTGCGCGCCGTCGTGCCCGAGCCGCTGCAGGTGGACGAGCCGCTGGTGAAATACGAGTTCATCCGCATGCCCGATTCCACCGGCTTCGGCGACTACACCGAAACCGGTCAGGTCATCCCGGTGTCGTTCCAGGGTCGCAAGGGCGGCTACACCCATTGCATGTTCCTCAACGACCATCCGCCGATCGCCGGCGGCCGCGAGCTCTGGGGCTTCCCAAGAAGCTCGCGAGCCCGAGCCTGCGCGCCGAGATCGACACGCTCGTCGGCACGCTCGATTACGGGCCGGTCCGGGTGGCGACGGCGACCATGGGCTACAAGCACCGCAGCGCCGACCTGCAGGCCGGTCAAGGCGGCCCTCTCGGCGCCCAACTTCCTGCTCAAGATCATCCCCCACGTCGACGGCGGGCCCAGGATCTGCGAGCTGGTGGAGTATTACCTCGAGGACATCCAGATCAAGGGCGCCTGGACCGGCCCGGCCGCGCTATCCCTCAACGCCCACGCGCTGGCCCCGGTCGCCGAGCTGCCGGTGCTGGAGGTCGTGTCGGCCGTCCATATCCTGGCCGACCTGACTCTGGGGCTCGGCGAAGTCGTGCACGACTATCTGGCCGAGGCAGTCCGCGACCAGTGCGGCCGAAGCGCGTCAGTGACCGGACGAGTAGCGTCGCCGGCGGCGGGTTCGCCGTCACTTCGCTCGCCGCCTTGCTCAGATGCACGTTTCCGTAGCGCGCCTTGTTGGCGTGGTAGATCTGGGCGAACTCCTCGGCCTCGCGGCGGAAGGGCACGCCGGTCTCGGAGCGAGCGGCGAGCCAATCCTGATGCGACTGCAATAGCGTCGGCCCAGTCGGCGCCCGTTCGCCACTGCGCCGACGAACCCGCTCATGTGCGACTCGACCAGCGGGATAGCTCCGCTGCCAGATGCGCACCCATTCCAGGTTCTGCTCGACATAGGCGCGGATCTGCAGCTCGATGAAATCGAAGGGGTCGGGCTTCACCATGACCTCCTTGCGGCGGGCGCGCAGCGGCGCCCAGAACTCCGCCATGGCGGCGCCATCCTTTCCTTTGCATGTCGCCCAGCGATCCCTGATCGCCTTGTCGCCGAGGAAGCGGTCGGCCCAGATGTCGAACGGGAACGATCGCTCCGCGCAGACCCGGCAGCTCGGAAATAGGCCTGCACCTCCGTGCAGAAGCTGGCCTCGAACTCGTTCGACACCATCTTCGTGAACCAGCGGTTCCAGGGCATGCCGTCCTGATAGGTCATGCCGGCGGCGTGCTTGAATTCGTGCAGATAGTAGAGATCGCTGATGGCGTCGTTGTCGTACCACGGCCGGCGGGCGATGGCGTTGAACCAGACCGAGAAGTGCGAGGCCTCGATATCCGGCTCGCTCATGTCGTAGAGGACGCGCGGCAGGGCGGCGAAGCGGTCGATGATCGCGCGCACGAAGCGCGCGGGTGTCGTCGTGACTGCGGCGGAAGAGGTCCGTGCGCCAGAGCGCACGGACGTGCTCGTGAACCTGCTTCGGGTCGGCGAGGGCCGTGATCGCCTTCATCGCGCGCCGCCCGGATGGCGCTCTCCATGGCCGGCGCCAGGCAGTAGCGCACGACATCGGCGCGGCGCAGGAGCCGGTCGGTGTCTGGTCGCGGCATCCGCTTCGAACGGATGATGGCCGAGCAGGATGGCGTCGGAAGGTTGCAGCATCGGGTAGCGGTTCTGCAGCTTGCGCACCGCCGCCTCTGGCAGGGGCCGGAACATGTCGGGGATCGTGCGGACCGTGCTTTCGTCGAGCAGGCGGCGCGCCAGATAGATCGAGTGCAGGTTCTTGAACCACATGTTGCCGTAGAGCCCGGGGATCTCGCGTTTCGAGAAGACGCCGCCCATGCGGTGATAGTAGACGCCGAAGATCTTCGACAGGCTGAAGAACACTCTGCCGATGTTGGGATAGGCCGATCTCGATCGCGATAGTCGCGCGCGACCAGCCCGACATAGCAGAGATCGAGCATGATCTCGACCTCCGGGTGGCGTTCGGCCATGTGGCGCAGGAAGCCGTCGTAGCCGGGCCACAGATTGCCGTCGATGGCGCTCGGCTGGCTCAGCATGAAGATGTCGCCGGGCCGGAACGGATGGCGCGCCGCCGCCCAATCGTTGCGGTCGTGATGCACGACCTGCACGCCATAGCCGCGCGCATAGGCCTCATAGCCCTCGTACTCGCCGGCAAAGACGTGCATCGCGTTGTCGCGGCGGTTGGCGGCGAAATCGGCCAAGGTCTCGCGCAGTGCCTCGGACGAGCCGCTGGTCGGATAGCGATGGGGAAAGGCGAGCGCGCGTGATCGCCGGCCGCACGGGCGTGGCCCATTCCGCCCAGCGCTCGAGAAAGGGATCGTGGAGCGCATCCTGCTTCTTCGTCCACGCCTCCTCATATTGCCGATGAATGAGTCTCGCGCTCGGCTTGCCACACGCGATCGATGCGGTCGCGGGTGAACGGCCAATAGATGGAATAGACCGTCTTGCACACGCCGTCGCGCTGGGCCAGTTCGGTAGCGTCCGTCACTGCATTTCTCCGTGCGCCGTTACCCCGATGATATCGGGTTAGCGTCGGAGGCCGCGAGACTCGCCCGGCTGCGCCTTGACTAGAGGTGAGAGCGCCGCATTAATGGACCGAAGTCGCTCGACTGTCCACCGACGCATCAGGAACCTCCAAATGGAATTCGCCATCCCCAGCGCCGCCCATATCGGCGCCTTCGCGGCCGCCGGACTTCTTGCTGCTGCTCGTTCCCGGTCCGGCCGTCCTGTACATCGTCGGCCGCAGCGTCGAGCAAGGGCGGCTGGCGGCGTCGTATCCGTGCTCGGCATTACCACCGGCACGCTCGTGCATGTGACGGCGGCGGTGGTCGGGCTGTCGGCACTGATAACGTCGTCGGTGCTTGGCGTTCTCGATCGTCAAGTATGCCGGCGCCGCCTATCTCATCTATATCGGCGTGCGGCGTCTGCTGAGTCGCGGCGACCCGCCGGCCGAAGCCTTGCAACCTGCCGCGGCGCAGTCTGTGGCGCCTGTACAGCGACGGCTTCATCGTCAACCTGCTCAATCCGAAGACGGCGCTGTTCTTCCTGGCCTTCCTGCCGCAATGGGTCGATGCCGCCAAGGGCGGCGTACCTCCCAGATCGCCTTTCTCGGCCTGCTGTTCGCGGGCATGGGCCTGTTCAGCGACGGGACCTATGCGCTGCTGGCGGGGACCGCGGGGAGCTGGATGCGGCGGCGTCGGGGTTTCCTGAAGGCCGAGCGCTACGTCACCGGTGGCGTGTTCATCGGCCTGGCCTCACCGCCGCCATTGCCGGCAACGGGCGGAAATAGCCGGCCCGCCTGGCCGCGGCCTGCTGGGCCTGCCGCGGCAGCCAGATCGTGACGGTGGCGCCGCCTTCCGGCGGCGAGGCGATGATCGATCGTGCCGCCATGCTGCTCGACGATCTGGCGCGTGATCGGCAGGCCGAGGCCGGCGCCGAAGTTGCGGGTGGTGAACAGCGGCTCGAAGACGCGCGGCAGCACGTCGGCGGGAATGCCCGGGCCGCTGTCGGCTGATGGTCAGGCGTACATGCGGCCCCGCGACCGCGCTGGCGACGGTGATCCGGCGGGGATGCTGGTCGGTCCGGTGCCAGGCCGGCGAGGTGAGGGCGCCGACGGCATTCTCGATCACCCGGTTGATGACCTGCGTCAACTGCTCGCGGTCGATCGCGACCATGCCGCCGGCCGCGAGATCGGTCGCGAGGTAATCCCGTCCGGCATGCGTCCGGTCGCTCAGCGCGCGCTTCAGCCACTGGTCGAGGTCGGTGGCGGTCCGTGTCAGGTGTCGCGGCTGGGTGTACTCCAGCAGATCGTAGATGATGCGGGCGCAGCGCTCGATGTTGCGATCCGCCCGTTCCAGCGCGGCTCGACGCCGAGGCCCTTGTCGCGGCGTCCGCAGGCAACGGTGGCGAGCGAGTTGCGGATGGCCGCCAGCGGATTGCGCAGCTCGTGGCTCACGGTCGCCGCGACCGTGCCGATGGTGGCCAGCTGCTCCTTGCGCGGTCAGCTCCTCCTCGAGATGGCGATGGGCGGTGACGTCGAAGATGGCGCCGTCGAGATGCTGCAGCTTGCCGGCCGTCGTCGAATTCGCCCTGGCCCTTCTCGTGCACCCAGCGGACCGATCCGTCGCGGTGGATGATGCGATAGTCGATGGCGTAGGGCAGCCTCGCGCAAGCGGCGTCGGCCGACGCTCTGGTCGACCGTGGCCGCGTCGTCGGGATGGAATGAGGCTGGCGAAGGTGCGCACGCGATTGCCGATGAAGTCCGCGGCCGGATAACCCGACAAGGTCGTCCACCGAGTCGCTCAGAACTCCATGGTGTAGGCGGCGTCGTTGGCGCAGCGATAGCAGACGCCCGGGATGTTGGCGATCAGCGTGCGGAATTTCTGCTCGCTCGACCTTCAGCTCCTGGGCCTGGCGGTCGCGCTCCTCGACTCAGGCGGCGGTTCTCGATGGCGTTCTCCTTGAACACCTGCGACCGCCTTCGCCATCGCGCCCACTTTCGTCGCGCCGGCCGAGGCCGGGGATGGCGACGTCGAGATTGCTGCCCGCCAGCTGCGGTCATGCGTCGTCGACATGCGCCGCGAGCGACCGCGAAGATGCCGCGGCCGATCCAGCCGGCGAGTGCGACCGCCAGCAGGGCGATCGCGCGCAGCCAGCGCCAGCGTCCACCACAGCCGCCGCACTCGAAGCCGGCGATGCGGGCCTGCAGCAGGCGGTCGAGCTCTGCCGCCGCCTTCTTGGTGACGCGATCGATCACGGCGAGGCCGGCATCGCGCAGCTGCGCGGCGGCGCGCGCATCGACGGGACCCGTCGCGCTGCAGAACGTGCCCCTTCATGCCGGCCGCGAGAAGGTCAGGGTGGCGTTCGCCGCCGCGATAGTCCGCATCCAGTCCGGCCTTCAGGCGGCCGTCCGGGTTGCCGCGATAGGCCGGGCTCGACGGCCTTTGCCCAGCGCCTGGCGGGCCGATTCGAATTGCCCCATCAGGATCATGAACTGGGCGCGGTCCTCGACGCTCAGGCGTCTTCTTCTCCGCGATCGCGGCGGTCAACACGCTCAGATCCATCAGCCGGTCTGTCAGTCTCCGGCAGCGTCACGACTGACGCGCGTACATCGGTGTAGAAAGAATCGGAGGTCCGGATCGAGGATCAGGTTCGACTGGTCGCCCACGCGCGCGATGAGGTCGCGGAGCTTCGCGGCGAGCCTTGGCGTGCCGCGACGCCAGTTGGCGGCCCCGAGAGTTGCGCGCGTCCGCCAGGAAGGCCGTGGGCGGCGTCGACCGCCTCGGCGACGAGCGCAGGTTCCACCGGCACGTCGGAGAAATTCCTGGCGGCGCTCGCGATGCCCTCGATCGCCGCGGCGGCGCTTTGATCGGCGCCGGCCGGCGCCGAGCCGGGCGGCGCGGACGCCGGCGATCTCGTCCAGGCGCGCCGCCGTGCTGCGCTGCAGGGCCATCTGCGCGGTCGTCAGCGGCAGCGAGGAAATGGTTGCCTGAGATCTCGGCGCGCGCGAAATCGATGGCGATGTTCTTCTCCGCGACCAGGCTGTAGACCAGGAACGCCAGCGGCAGCGCGAACATGGCGCCGATGAGCGCCAGCTTGCGGCCGATGGTCGACTCTGCTCTGGAACAGGCGCGGCGGACGTCATCGAGCGGCGAGATCACGAGGTTCTGGATGCCGCGGGACGTCACTGGCTGCCTCGTCGGCACGATGCCGGCGCCGCTGGCGACATCATCGTGAAAAATGGTTAACGACTGGAAAAGTGACGGGCGCCGGTCGTCGCAGCGCCAGTCCGTCTGGCGCCAGCGGATACAACGCTATTTCAAGGACTTAGCAGAACCTCCGGGTTGCATCGGGGCCGGCCAACCGCTCACGGGACGAGCAGGGGACTGGGGCCCGAGAGCGAGGGCAGCGTCCGGCTCCCGGAAATGCCCGAGCCCGCCCGACGGCTTCGGCGGCACGAGCACGCCGTCCACGCGCCCAAGCTCGCCGCGGGGGTATCCAGCAGGCGACGGCGGTCGAGTGGACCGAGCTGTGCCGCGCAAGTCGTCCTGATCGAGGCTCGCGCTGCTGGCTGCTGCAACTCGTTGCGATAGGCGAGCGCCCGCTGCCGCTCTACGCAGGCGTCAATTCCTTCGCGGGCCCGTGAAGCGGAAAGGCGCGCGAGAACGCGTCGGGGTCGTCAGCGTCGGGCCGCCGCGGCCAGCAGCAAGAGCGCGAGGAGCGAAGCCATGATCCTGCCCATGCAACGAATGTGTCATCGACGGACGGTCAGGGTGCGCCACCGGTCGGGGCCGTAGGCGGTCGCGATGTCGCGCGCGATCACGCCGCGCGGCCGGCCCTTCGCCTTCATGACGTGGGCGGCGAGGTTGCGGCCGAGATCCCAGGCGGCGCCGGGCACGCGGTGGCAGTCGGCGATCGCCTTGTCGAAGCCGTCGCGCACCCACAGCCGGTCGGCGTCGGTGATGGTGAGCGCCGGCAGCAGCTTGATGATGTGCACGCCGGGGCCGGAGACCTGGCAGATGAGCTTGTGGTCCTGAATCAGAGGGATCAGGATCATCTGGCAGAACAGGCCCTTGCTGCCGCCGTCTCCAGCAGGCCCCAGGCCGCCTTCAGCGCCAGGCTGCGGGGCGCACCGAACTCGATGCCGATCATCAGGCCCTTGCCGCGCACGTCCTTCACGAGTTCGTACTTGTCGCGGAAGGCGCGGAAGTCGTCGAGGATGGCGTCGCCGAGCGTGGCCGCCCGCGCCACCAGCTTCTCGTCCTCGATCACGCCCGAGGTCGGCGAGCGCCGGCTGCCATGGCCCAGGTCGTTCTTGCTGAAGGTCGAGCCGTGCACCATGGCGCGGTCCATGCGGTCGAACAGCTTGACGAAGATCCACTGCTTGGTAGAGACGGCGCCGACCGGAATGAAGCCGCCGGAGAGCGACTTCGACAGCAGCACCATGTCGGGATCGACGCCCCAATGCTCGCAGGCCAGGAACTTGCCGGTGCGGCCCATGCCGGTCTGGATCTCGTCGGCGATGAAGAGCGTGCCGTGCTTCCGGCAAAGCGCGAGCGCCTGCGGCAGATAGTCGTCGGCGGGCACGTGCACGCCCTTGCCCTGGATCGGCTCGACGAAGAAGCCGGCGACGTCGTGCTGCCGCGCAGCGCCGCCTCCAGCGCCGGCAGGTCGTTGAACGGCACCTGCGACGCAGTCCGGCAGCAGCGGGCTCGAAAGCCTCTCGGAACACGTCGCTGCCGTTGAGCGAGAGGGCGCCCATGGTGAGGCCGTGGAAGCCGTTGCTCGCAGTAGGCGATCTTGCCGCGGCCGGTGGCGGCGTGCGCGAACTTGACCGCGCTCTCCACCGCCTCCGAGCCGGTCGATGCAGAAGAAGGCGCGGTCCATGCCCGGCGTGAATGCCAGCAGCCGCTCGGCCAGGATGCCGGCGAGCAGCGACACGTCCATCTGCACGAGGTTCGGCAGCGCGCGCGTCCAGCACCTGCTTCAGGGCGTCGATGACCGCCGGATGGTTTTGCGCCCGATGGCGAACACGCCGAAGCCGCTGAGGAGATCGAGATAGCGCGCGCCCCTGCACGTCCGTCGAGGTACGGTCCTTCGGCGCTGACGAAATCCACGTCGTAGCCGATGGTCTTGAGCACGCGCGACCATCTGCGCGTTGAAATGGCGCTCGTGCAGTCCGTACTTCTCGCCACGTCGTTCGTTCAACAGGTCGGTGCAGATCAAGGGCATGCAAAACCTCAAGCATTCCGCGCGGGACGCAACACTTCTGTTCCCCAATTTGCCGGTGGGGTCAAGTGGGTGAGTCACGCAGGATGATCATGGCTGCGGTGAATTCGCGGAGCAGGTTGATCGCAATCCGATGCTGCGCGTTGCGCGGTCAGTCCCTCGCACATCGGCTTGACAGCCATTGGGTGACGTGAATGGCGATCATTTATTGAACGAACCGTTCGATCAAATATCGGAAACGACGCCATGGCTCCCTCGTGCCTACCAGCTCGGCCGCCGCGCGCGAGAGCGCGGACGACACCCGGCGGCGCATCGTCGTGGCGACGCGCGCGCTGCATGCATCGAGCAGGGGTCGCCGACACCGACCGTGAAGCAGATCGCGCGCCGCGCCGACGTCAGCGTCGGCACCGTCTATCACCATTTCCCGAGCTATGACGACGTGATCCGGGCCTGCGGCCAGCTGACCTTCGCGATCGTGCGGCCGCCGACCGATGCCATCTTCGCCGGCTGCCCGCTCGACCCGCGCGCGCCTCGAGCGGTTGGCCCACGAGCTGTTCGCCTGCTACGAGCGCTTCCCCGATCTGGAGAGCACGCGCTGCGATCGCAGGAAGCTGCCGGTCCTCGACCAGGAAATGGCGCAGGTTCGATCACGCATTTGGCCGCGCTGGTGCGCCAGGCGGTGGCGCCGGCCGGCGAGCGCCTCCAGCGCATGGCGCGCGCGCTCACCGACGTCGGCGTCTATCGCACGCTCACCAGCCAGGGATTGTCGACGAGCGAGGCGCGCCGACCAGATCGCCAGCGCTGTTCGCCATGTGGGTCCGGCGCGGCTGACTTACGAACCCTGCGATCACCCCAAAACGAAAGGATGTGATGATGGAGACGCGTATCAGCGAGATCGCCGACGGCATTTACCGGCTTTCGACCTTCGTGCCCGGAGATCGCGCCGCCAGCGGGTTCACCTTCAACCAGTTCCTGATCGATGCCGACGAGCCGCTGCTCTTCCATTGCGGCCCGCGTGCCATGTTCTCCGTCGGTTTCGGCCGCCGTGGCGCAAGTGCTGCCGCCGGCGCAGCTGCGCTGGATCGCGTTCGGCCACGTCGAGGTCCGACGAGTGCGGCGCCATGAACGCCTGGCTGGCGGCGGCGCTCTCAGGCCGTGGTCGCGCACGGCGCCAGTCGGCTGCATGGTCTCGCTCAACGACCTCGCCGGACCGGCCGCCGCGTGCGCTCGCCGACGGCGAGGTCATCGATCTCGGCGGCAAGCGCGTGCGCCATATCGACACGCCGCGTGCCGCATGCCTGGGAGGCGCGCGTCCTCTACGAGGAGACGACGAGGCACGCTGCTGTGCGGCGATCTCTTCACCCATCTTGGCAACGGCCCCGCGGTCGACGTCGAGCCGACATCGTCGGGACCGGCGCGCGGCGGCCGGAGACGCCTTCCGCTCGACCTGCCTGACGCCCGCCACGGCGCCGACCATCCGCTCGCCTGTCCGCGCTGGCGCCCGCACCCTCGCGCTCATGCACGGCTCGTCCTTCGCCGGCGATTGCGCCGGCGCGCTCAGGCGCTGGCGGACGACTATGCGCGGCGGCTGGCCGCGGCCGTGCGAGCGACAAGGGCGACGGCTGCGTAGGAGAGGTATCTCCGGCGGTCCTGCACCCTCTCCGTGTCACCCCGGCGAAAGCCGAGGCCTATATCAGCGGCCTGCTGGAATATGGGCCCCGGCTTTCGCCGGGAGTGATAGAGATAACGAACGTCCCGTGCCGACATCGAAGCAGATTGATCGCTCCGATTGGTGCCGGAGTTCGTCGACCAAGGGCGGCGAGCTTCCGCTGATGACAACGCCATCTTCTGACCGCACCAAATCAGCTCCCGGACCGTCAGGGAGCATGACATGGCGACGATGCGGGCTTCATCCAGAAGATGCCGAAATGCGAGCTGCATGTGCATACCGAGGGCACGCTCGAACGCGGACGCTGAAGTTCGCGCTCGCCGGAGCGCAACGGCGTCAAGCTCGCCCTACAAGAGCGTGAAGCAGCTGAAGGCCGCCTACGGCTTCGACGACCTGCCCTCGTTCCTCGCCGTCTACTACGAGGGCATGAGCGTCCTGCTGAAGGAGCACGGACTTCTACGACATCACCTACGCCTACCTGGCGCAAGGCGCGCTCGCAGAACGTCGTGTATGCCGAGATGTTCTTCGATCCCGCAGGCCCACACCGCGCGCGGCGTTCGGCTTCGACACGGTGATCCGCGGCATCCGGCGCGCGCAGCTCGATGCCGAGGCGGCAGCTCGGCATCCGGCTCGCAGCTCGATCATGTGCTTCCTGCGCGACTGGAGCGCCGAGTTCGCGATGGCGACGCTGCTACAGTCGCTTGCCCTACAAGCGAATGGATCGTCGGCGTCGGCCTCGATTCCGACGAGCAAGAACAACCCGCCGGTCAAGTTCAAGAAGGTATTCGCGCGCGCCCGCGAGGAGGAGCTACCTGCTGACCATGCATTGCGACGTCGACCAGCAGGATCTCGGTGTCGCGCATATCTGGCAGTGCCTGCGCGAGATCGACGTCGCCCGCATCACGACCACGGTGTGAATTCGCTCGAGGACGCCGAGCTCTGCGCCGAGAGATCAAGCGCGCGCGGCCTCGCGCCTCACCGTCTGCCCGATCTCCAACAGCTACGTCACCGACGGCACCAAGGCGGCGGCAATCAAGCACCATGCTGGATCAAAGGCATGCGCGTCACCGTCAACTCCGACGATCCGCCTACTTCCCCGGCTACATGAACGAGAACCTGATCCGCCGTGCAGGAGGAGGCGGACCTGTCGAAGCGACGAGCTCCTGCAGCTCGCGCGCAACGCCTTCGAGGCGGCCTGGCTGCCGCGGGCGGTCAGGACAGTACCTGGCGCAGTTGAAGCGTACGCGGCCAGGGTAATCGATCGCCGGACGGAAACAAAAAAGCAAGCCGCGGCGCGCTGACATCGAGACAGAAACATCGGCATCTGGCCGATGTTGCGGGGCGGCGTCTCGTGGCGAAGCTATCGCCGCGCGGAACAGCACCCGCGGGTGCGCTGTTCCAAGCCGGACTACAAGTGTTCCGGCTCGCGGCGATAGTTTTCGCCTCGGGACGATGTTTGCGTGCGCCGGTCATCCCGCCGGCTGCTTGAACCGCTCGTCCGGCACAACGGCGACGGGTGCGAGCTCGACCAGGAAATCCGCATGGCCAAGTCCGGCGACCATGATGGACGTGCTTGCGGGCGCCGCGCGGAGTCAAAAGTATCGTTTCGAACCGCTGAATGACCGGCAGATGCGACCGGTCCGTGAAATAGGTCGTGAGCGAGACGATATCCTCACGCACGCCGCCGACACCGAACAAGACGGCCTCGATATTCCGAAAGCACTGAACGGTTTGAGCCCGCACGTCGCCAAGGCCGACAAGCTCCTCGTTTTTCAGTTCCACGCCCACCTGTCCGATTATGCCCGGAGCAAGGGTTCTGCGTGCGCCAAAGGCGTTATCGTGGTTCCGCGAAGAGGAATTCTGCGAGTTCTCCCTGGCTGGCGTGCAGTTCGTCGCCGCCCTTGATCAGCGCAACCGCACCGCGCCGATGGCATGCGCATATGATGCGATCAACCACCAAAGGGAGGAAAGAGTGGGTGGATCGCCATGGTCGCGAAACCCATATTGCCGTTCTGCGTGAGGCATTTGGCGGGAAGCGCCGACGCCGCCCTGTTGTTCGTGCAATGTTTACCTCGAACCGACTCGCCGAAGGTCTCCACCGGGGATGATTTTTTGGCATCATTATGCCAGGAGAAAAGCGGAACCACGCGGCATAGCGATATCGCGCTTACGACGGCCGCTGGCAGCGCCAGTGGCCACGTCAGCGTTGCGTGCGCCGTCTTACCATGCGATAACTGTTTCAGGTCCCTCTGCGTTCGACGCCATGCGATGCCGCTATCATCCGGCGATGCGTGGCGGATCGAAGGCCGATGGACATGGTCCATCGATGGACACTCAAGGCGGGACCAGCTGCTCAAACGCTCCATGCAGTTGTTTCGCCGGTCGCGCAGCCTGCCGAAACCATGACAGACCAACCGCTCTCCAGCGTGCTGCTCCCTTCGGACGCCGCCGGTATACCGACCATGTTCGTCTTGGCTAAATTAAAAATGACTTATAGTGAGTTGTGATTGCACCGCAGGACCTACGAGGACGCCACGCTGAGCCATTGTTCGATCACGACAACCACTCCCCAGGATGCTCAGGCTGCCAGTGGGCTTTAATTTGCTATTCCACGGACTCCACCAGCCACGTCGGAAGATGCCATGGGCAGGGTGTTCACGACCCGGACCAGTCTTATTTAATTGAGCCGCGCCGGCGTAACCAGAAGTAAATCATTACTCTTAGACCAGTCTGGTGGCATCGTTTGTTCACGCCAGAGGACAGGTTTCAGCGCCAGCCACCTGGTGCGAAGCGATCCAACACATGACAGCGGCACAGCGGCATCACGCCAGAAAAATAGCTTTATCGTTTGAATTGCGGCTTTCCCTCGCGCCTCGCCTCAGTGTGTTTCGCCGGAGACAATAAGCAATCTGCTCCGCTTCTGATGCATCGCGCTCGTAATTTCACACGAAATATCGTTTGCGATACCTGATCACGCATCGGAAGCCACGGCGATCATGGGCTGAGGCGTCCACAGCCTGACCGCCGATGCGCGCAGCTGGCGCTCGCAGATGTGCGACCAGCTCAAGCAGAGAAGACCCAGCCTGCCGCTGGCGAAGCCAGCCCGCGCACCGTTCCTGATGAACTTCGGCGGGAGTCTTACCGTATGCTGGCGTTCTGTGGACATAAACCAGCGCCACCAGGTTGTTGAGTCTGGGCTATCGAAGCTATCGATGGTGTTCCTCTACCGTCGCCAGTCTGTGGAACATCATCGTCGCTGCGCGTAGCCATGTAATGGGGCTCGCTTCCTGTCAGCGACGCTGGACCTGCGCTCGACGAGAATATGATCGGCGTTGGAGGTCGCGGCGGAGCCGATCCAGCCGTCCAGTTCTGGACCGCCGGTTCATTGGGTAAACCGCTTTGAATGTCGCCAGCGGGCAAAATCACCGTGGAGCAGATCGTGCTGAATGTCGCTGAGGCGACCAGGCGCCACCATCACCAGATCTTTGGGCGTTTGCGGTTCGACCTCGGCCGAGACCTCGAATGCCACTATCTCCCGCGGCGACCATGGCGGCCTTTCAGAGTCCTCCGCCGCACGATCCCGCGCCAGTTGCCGCAGGCGGTCGGCCGGTCCGGAAAATCCGGCTCCGCGCCAACCGAAGCGAACCAGTCGCGGTTGCTCCGGCCGGAGCGTCGTCGCCAAGAGATTAAATGCCGCATTTCGTGCGTACTGGGCATTGTCGCGCTCGTCGGGTGAGTAGCCGTTCCCTCCGGACGATTGCGGTCTTGCTGACCCGGATTGTGTTGAAGCAATACGTAACTGA
>ERZ1370068.9383-contig-8166_pt1 | contig 36184 bp, 69 predicted proteins | sample MGYA00561227_ERZ1370068 | MGnify/ENA primary metagenome ERZ1370068 (study PRJEB38410, sample SAMEA6850437) | metagenome | study: Metagenomic assessment of the ecological functions of the soil: analysis of the soil microbiota associated with the... | reverse complement strand
TAGTTACGTATTGCTCGATCCCGCTCGAGCCGGCGGAACACGTTGGCCACGTGGGAGCCGAAGATGCCGCGATACGGCATGCATCTCGTCGACGACCGACGCAGCGGACAGCGACCGGAAGAACCGCCGCCCACGCGCGTGCTAAAGGTGGCAGGATCCCCTGATGCAGCATGTCGGGGTTGGACGGGATCAGGTTGGCGGTGTCGCGCAGCTTGCGGCGCGTGGTGGGCTGGGTGTCGCCGTCGTATGCCACGCCGGCATCACCGACCGGATCAGCTCCGGATGGTGGCCGGTGAAGCCGCGTCACGCCTGCAGCTGATCCTGGGCGAGCGCCTTGGTCGGGAACAGGTAGAGCGCGGTGGCGTCGTCGTGGCCGAGCAAGCTGCTCGACCACCGGCAGGTGGTAGCACAGGCTCTTGCCGCTGGCGGTGCCGGTCACCACCACGGTGTCGAGCTCCGGCGCGCAGCGCCTCGATGGCGTGCACTTGGTGCGTGTAGAGGCGGTCGATGCCCTGGGCGGTCAGCGCGTACGCGCAAAGGCTCGGGCAACCGAACGACAGCTCGCCGTAGCGCGACGGCCGGGCCGGCAGCGTCTCCCAGTGCGCGCAGCGCGCCGCGATGCTCAGGACGCGCGGACCACTTCCCGGATCAGCGCAACGAGCAACGGCGTCGCCGCCGACCACTTCGGGCCACGCGAGGAAGCGACCGCGGCGGTACCTGCATGGCTGGAGTCCTATGCGGAGCGACGCGCATGGCGCCCGCAGGGCGAACGGGCGGCTCGAACGCCCGCGGGAATCGAATGCGGGCGGGACTTACACCGGGATCGCGCCGCACAACGCGGCCGAACTCACCGATGCCGCGATCCACCGGCGCGAACCCCGACACTCATCGGCTGCCGCCCTGGCGCTGGAACTGGACGTCGTAGGCTCCCCGCTCGGCCGCGCGGAAGAACGTCATCCGCGTCGAGGTCTCGCCTGTTCCGGGGGCGGGCCGCCACGGGCCCTTGGACATCTGCCACTCGTAGCGCTGCGCCTCGGCCACCACGGCCGGATCGGTGGCGCTACCGTCCGGCGGTGCTGAGGTCGTTGGCCTGCAAGGCCAGGATGAACAGGATGAAGCTGGAATACGGCGACTCCATCACGGTCGATTCCACGCGCACGAATCCCCTGCGGCGTCCAGTGGAACACGCCGGACGGTAGGCGTGCGGACAGGTGGCGCACTCGGCGAATCCTGGGGGCGTCGGTACGTGCGCGCCGACAGGTCGACGCGTGGTGTCGGCGGCGGACGCGAACTCGGCCGTCCCGTTGCCGCCCAGCGCGAATCCGCGCCGAGCGTCTGCACCAGCGACCACTTGGCGCCGCTCTTCCCGGAGCGTCCAGGTCATGACGAGCGGCTGGAACCCACCCGATCCGCCTGTTGAGCAGCGCGGAAACGGCGCCACGCCATCGGCGCGCGGCTGGACGAGCCCAGGGGACCACAGGCTCCTGGAGCCTGAGCCCCTTGCCTTCCGCCGCCTGCATCATGACGTGGTCCTCGCCGCGCCCAGAACAGGTAGGCCAGGCGCCGGCATCGGGATCGGAGCGCGAGAAGAAGCTGACGGCGAGCACGCACGGCGCATCGAGCCAGCTCGGCGCCGACGCCGAGCGAGTCCAGCATCGTAGCCGGCGCGCTCCCGCCAGGTCGTCGGCTCGTGCGCGCCGAGGTCGGCTTTGCAGCACGCGGGCGCTGGCGTTGGAGGCGGTCTCCGGATCGGCGCCGCCCTCCCACAGTTGCGCTGGGTACGGCGCATCTCGGCGGCCGGTGAATCCTCGGGCACCACGGCGGACGAATCACCGCCGATCACGACAGCAGGAGTAAAGCGGCGCTGGCAGGATCCGAGCGCCAGCACTGGCGAGCAGCAGCAGCGCCAGCCGGGCCCGGGCCGGCCGGGGCGTGGCGCGAACCGGGACGGGCGGCTCGGGCGCGTCACGGGCCGGGTGTCACTCCGCACCCGCGAGGGACGCGCGGCGCGCGGAATGGTCCAGTCCTGGATCAGCCATCGTCCTCTGAGCGTGAACCGCACGATACCACGGTGCCTTGCGTGGACCCGCGAATCGGAATGCCAGCCACCGGGCCCAGGTTTGGTCGGGCTCAGCGTACTCCATTTTCCAGATTGCCGCGCCCGCGTCTTCCCCATCCCGCCGCGATCGCGTCCGACACCGACGCCGGCTTGTCGAGCAGCCGGGCGGCGGCGGTGGGATTCTGTTGTTGAGCATGCGGATGAACAGGGTGAACGCCGCGATACGGCGACGGCACCAGCCGGCTGTCGTACAGCCGGGTCGCCGGCCTCGCGCGTCGACGAACGGTGCGCTCGATGCGAGCTTCGGCACCCGCTGCACGACCTCGAACGTCGAGTCGGCCTGACCGGCGGTCCACACCGCGAGCCCGGCTCGCCGTCCAGGTTGATGTCCGTCCACTGCGCTCTCCGCGGCGCCGTCGCCGAGATCCGGACCGCCGGCGTCGAACCGCTGGAGCACCCGCAGAACGTTCTGTCTCGTTGAGGCGCATCAGCAGCAGCTCAGCTTCATGGGACTCGGCGGTTCTCCGACAGGGACCGCCCACTGGTAGGGCGTTTCGGTCTTCGCCGTCCACCACACCCGCATCCGGGGTTCCCGGTCACCCTTCATCACCACGCCCTGCTGCCGCAGATCGCCGCCGCGGAACCAGTAGAGGGAATCCCGCACCGACGAGGCCGTCGGGCGGTACGGGTTGTGGACGACCATCAGCACGAACTCGGGCAGCTTAGTCCGTCGCCACTGAGGTGCGCCGAGACCCAGCGAGTCGAGCTTGACTCGGATCGCGCGCGCCTGGTCCATGTGCCCGCGGCCCATCAGACCGCAGCATCCGCCGGCCCATCAGGCCGACCATGTCAGGGCTTAGGGTTCGATCCGCCGATCGAATCGCCGGTGTTGGTCTGGTCTGGGCCCTGACGTCACGCCCACGACGCCAGCGAGTCGGCGGCCGGCGGTACCCACGGCCTGATGCGAACACCCGGCTGGGCGTGCCGTGAGAGAGAGCCAGCAGCGCCACGAGCACCGCGGGCCGTCCGGGAGAGCCCGGCCATGCGTTCACTCCTGTCCCGGCAGCGTCCACCGTTCGCCCGATGCACTTCATTGATACCTCGATCGTTCGCGCGACCTCCAGACGGGGGCGGCTCGGCGCGGCGCTGCGGGCGGTGAACGGGTCCTGATGGATCGTGGCCTGCCGCCGTGGAATGCGCGCTGCACAAGGGCCTGACGACGCTTCCCCCATCGGCGCTGTAAACACGGCGAACCACGCCCGTATTGAAGAATGTGCCCTTGAAACGACGCGTGTCCGAACCTCGACAAACGCCGCACCCGACGCGTGCGGCAGCACTTGAGGCCTGAGACCGCGGTACGGCCGTTGCAGTGGTGCTGGGTGGCCGTCGTGGAAGAGCGATTCGAAGACCAACCCCCCGCCTGGAAGGAGAGTCTCATGACAACGCTGAAAGCGCGGACGCGTGGTATCGATCGCTGGTGCGCTGGCGGCGCTCGCCGTGGCGGGTTCGTCATCGTCCAGCGCGGCAATGCGCGGCCGTTCGGTCAGATCAAGGCGGATCGTCTCGACGACGCCGGTGTGGCGCTGACGGCGGCATCTGTTTCTAACGGTCGGTTTCTAACGGTCGGTTTCTAACTGTCGCAAACGCATGTGTTCGCTCTGAAACAACCAAGCCCTTTGAAGGAGGATGTCATGAATAAAGAACGATTCGACCCTGACTGTGCCGGCTCCCGTCGGGCGGCCATAGGCGCACTGGCGTGTTCCTGCCGCGCTGGCGGCGGGCGTGATTCGTCGGCGAACGCGACCGAGATCGTGCCGTCGAATGGTCTGACCAAGACGGCAAACGGTGAAGACGACGCCAAGGTGTTCGGCGGACTCGCGATTCGCGGCAACATCATTCCGGCGCTGCAGGCGGAGCTCGGCGCGTCGTATCGCAACTGACTCGCCGGCACCTGACTCGACATGACGATGTGGCCCATAACGGCGTCGCTGTGGTTCACGCCGATCCCGATGCTGTATGCCGGCGGCGGTGTGGGCTGGTACCAGGTCACGCTCAACTACGCGAACGACGCATTCGACGAAAACCAATCAGGAATTCGCGCATCCACCCGGGCGGCGGCGTGAAGGTTCCTCGCCCCGCAGGCGGCGCTGATCTGCACGGACGCTACGTGATGATGCGGGAGCAGGAGAATCACCTGGTTCCCGGGAACTTCGATCCGACTGAGCACCTCGCTGGGTCTGGCGATCGTTCTAGCGGTCCAACCGTCGCGCGGGTGAGCGTGGTGCTGGAAGCGGCACGAGCAGTGGGAGGGATCCCACCGCCCGTTGCCCGCTCCTTCTGTTTGTTACCCGTTTCGCTGAGCGAAACAGGTAATGGGGAGCGCGTCTGACCCCGTTTCTACAAGCAGCGGCAGGCTGGCGCGGCACGCGCGATGGCGTAACCGCGATGACATCAACGAGTCGAGGGAGATTCCTCGGCACCCGTCCGGACCTGGCATGCACATTGCCCTGAACATTCCTCGACACTTAACAACACAACCGCACGCCATCGGGGAGAACCTCATGTCACCCATTCGCGTCTCACTCGCGCCGTCGTGGATCGCGGGACTCCCTTGTTCGGCCTGCTGGCCCTGATCGTGGATCACCGGGCCCGTGGACCAGCCTCGTGCGTCCGGTGCTCATCCTCCGGATCGGTGCTTGTCGAAGAGAGGGTGATCGCCGCGGCAATGCCGATCACCATCGAATTGAGCCGGGCGCTGTCGACCCGCGACTCGCACGCCGGCGACGTGTTCGGCGCCCGTGTCGCGGAGCTTCCGTCATGATCGACGAGCACGTCACCGTGCCGATCGGCGCGCACGTGAGCGGACACATTGCCGCGGTGCGTCCGGGTACGATGACCGACGCGCGCGGGCGGATCGAGCTGTCGTTCGATTCGATGGAAGTCGACGGCTGGACCCAGGCGGTCCGGGTGCGTCGCACGCTGAACGAGGCGCTGGGCCCCGACGGGAACCCGTGGGTCGGCGGCGGCGGGGCCGGCGCGGTGTCAATGAGCACCGCGGGTGCCGGCACGCACTGACACTGTCGTCGTTCCATCCCAATGACGCGTTGCATCTGACCCTCCCCCGGCACGCGACTGGTTCAAGTCGATCGAGACATCCGAGTCAGACAACCGCGAGCGTCATAGCGCCGATCCCCTCGGCGGCCACTGCGGCCGTGGAGCCCCGCCCTCCCGGGCGGGGCTTCGCCTGTCCGGCGCCGTGGTAGGTTGGCGCTCCCCATCCGTCCAGCGCCCGCTCCAACCTCGAGAACCGCACTCCATGCGCACGCTGATCGTCGGAGTTCCGGTGCTGGTCCCGCGCCGATCGTGGTCGCGGCCAACCGCGACGAGGACCCCAGCCGCCCGTCATATTCCAGACGCTCGCGACCTCGCCGCTGGTGGTGGGCGGTCGCGATCGCATCGCCGGTGGCACGTGGCTCGCGGTCCGGCGACGGACGGGCGCTGGTGGCGGTGCTCAACTGGCGGCCGCCGGACGCCACCCGCGCGCGGCCGGCCGCGGACGCGCCGATGAGGTCGCGTGGCCTACTGGCGCTGGACGGCGGTCGCCGACCCGGAGGTCCCGCCGAGTTCCCGTCGCGGCGCTGGCGGAGGCCGGCCGCAGCACCCGGACGAATCGCTACGCGCCGTTCGCGATGGCGTGCGTGTCCGAATACTCGAGCTGGGTGATGACCTGCAGAGGGAATGGGCACCGTGCGGGTGGACGCGCTGGCCCTGCGGCACGTGCTCACCCACGCCGACCTGGACGACGCCCCAAAGGCGTGAGCCCCGCACCGTCCGCCTGAGAAAGGCGCCTGAGACTTCACCCCGGCGGATCCCGCGGCGGCCGAGTCACGCATGCTGGAGCTGTTGTCGCTGCACGAGCAGCCTGGCGCGGGCGAGCTCCCTGCCGGTGCGCGGCGGACGCCGCGGTATGCATCCACGGCGGGCGGATGGTGACGGTGTCGTCGTCGATCGTGATCCGCGCCGGCGACATCGTCCGCTACGTCCATGTCGAGGGCCGGCCCTGCACGACGGGGCGCAGACCTCACCGCCCTGCTGGCCGGCGGCCACGTGGCGCGCAAGCTCAGCGCGCCTCTCCATCGCTACGCGCCCGCGCGCGCCGGTCTCTACAATCCCGCCGGTTCGTCGGCCACACGATTTCAGGGGAGGGGTTCGGGATGACAGCAGAATTTCCCGGAGTGCCGCAAGTGCAGCGACGGCGTGCTGCTTCCGCTGTCGGACTACGGGCGCGACGGCGCGCCGATCACCTACAAGGCCTGGGTCTGCAGCAATCCGACCTGCGGGTTCAACATCCGCATCGACAACGGCGAGATCAGCCTCGGCCGCGACGATCGGCGCTCTCCGACCGCAAGTGAGCGCCGCCGGACGGCGAGCGCCGGTTGATCCGCGCCATCGTCTTCGACCTCGACAACACGCTCGATCGACTTCATGAAGATGAAGGCGGCGGCGGTCGACGCGGCGATCGACGGCATGATCGACGCCGGGCCTCGAGCTGCCGCGCGAGGCCGTGCGCGCGCGCATCGACGCGATCTACCAGGAGCAGGGCCTCGAGTACCAGCGCGTGTTCGACGAGCTGCTCGAGAGCGAGCTGGGCCACATCGATCCCAAGATCCTCGCCTCCGGCATCGTCGCCTACCGCCGCGCGCGCGGCTCGGCGCTGGTGCTCTATCCCGCACGTCCAGATGACGCTGCTCGAGCTGACCAAGCGCGGCATCCGGCTCGGCGTCGTGTCCGACGCGCCGCGCGCGCCAGGTGTGGCTGCGGCTCTGCGACGCTCGCGCTCCAGCACGTCTTCGACGCGGTCGTGACGTTCGACGACACGCGGCGAGCGCAAGCCGAGCCCGGCGCCGTTCCGCGAGGTGCTGCGGCGGCTCGGCGTCGACGCCGCAGCGAGTCGCTGATGGTGGGCGACTGGGCCGAGCGCGACGTCGTCGGCGGCAAGAGCCTGGGCATGAAGACGGTGTTCGCGCGCTACGGCGACACGTTCGACACCACAGGCGTCGGGCGCGGACTACGACATCGACGACGTGTTCGAGCTCGTCATCGATCGTGGACCGGCTCGAACGGCGCGACTCCGACAGCGCTCCGGCTCGTCCGCGCCTCCGGCGCGCGGACGCCCGCGAGCTCGTGAACACGCGGATCCGGTGCGCGACGCGGCGCGGCCCGGCTCTCGGAGGCACCGCATGGCAGAAGGCAAGGTGAAGGCGTCGAAGGTCAAGGTGCACCAGCCGCCCGAAGGGGTGCGCCGCCGGCACGGTCACTTCCACGTCTACATCTACGACGTCTTCAACAAGACGTTCGCTGCGCGGCAAGGCGTTCGACACCGTCGAGCGCGCGGTCTCAGTTCCAGCGCCACGAGCAGGAGCGGATCTACGCTCGAGCAGGAGGCCGACCCCGAGCTGTTCGACCTGCCGCTTCATCTCGGCCGATCCCGATCTCATCGCGCCGCGCCGCACGCGACGCGAACTACACGCGAGCGGCTGCATGCGCGATCTCGACGTCGAGAGCGCGCGCAGCGGGGCCGTCGCCGCTAGGCCGTCCACGATGACGGCGGGCTCGATGCTGCTGCGTGACCGCCGACGAGATGCGCGCTCTCGATCGCGCGCACGATCGAGGCGCGTGGCACGCGAGCGGCGAGCTGTTGATGGAGCGGGCCGGCGCCGGCGTGTCGTCGGGCCATCGAGCGGCACTACGGGCTCGATGCTCGGACTGCGGATCACTGACGTCCTCGCGGGCACCGGCAACAACGGCGGCGACGGATTCGTCGCCGCGCGCCACCTGCGGTCGCGCGGCGCCGAGGTCGTGCGTCGGCCTGCATCGGTGAGCGCGCGAAGCATCCGCGGCGACGCGCTCCGCCGCCTCGAGCGAGCTCGAGCGCCGACGAGCCCGGCCGCCGTCGCCGCGAGCGACGGCGAGCATCTCGCGGCGCTCGTTCGGATCGCGCGACGCGCTGGGACTTCGGCGTCGACGCGCTGCTCGGCACGGCGCTGCGCGGCGCACCCGAGGGCGCGATCGCCGACGCCGTGCAGGCGCTGCGCAGATCGACGACGCGGGCACGCAGGTGATCGCCGTCGATCTTCCGACCGGCGTCGACGCCGACACGGGCGCGATCGCGCGCCGCGCGGTGCGCGCCGATCTCACGGTGACGTTCGGCGCACCCAAGCGCGCGGCCACTGCCGCTCTATCCCGGCCGCGCGTTCGTGGGAACGCTCGAGGTGGTCGACATCGGGCTCCTGCCTCCGCCCGCCGATGCGCGCCACGCAGCCTGCGGGTCGCTCGCGACGCGAGGTCGAGATAGCCGAGCTGCTGCCGCGCCGCGATCCGCGCGCGCACAAGGGCTCAGTCGGCACGCGTGCTCGTGATCGGCGGATCGCCGGGGTTCACCGGCGCGGTGACGCTGCCGCTCGCGCCGCCAACCGCGTGGGCGCTGATGAGCGTCCAGGTCAGCCGCCCCGCCAGCCTCAACGAATCGCTGGCGGCCCGATTGCGGGAGCAGATGCCGCTGGCATGCCCGGAGACCCAAGAGCGCACGCTGTCGCGCACGACGTTCGAGGCGATTCACCGAGCTGAGCGCGCCGACGCCATCGGTGTTCCGGGCCGTCGAGTGGCGAGGAGCCCGCTGCCCTGGCGCGCCGGATCGAGCAATACGTAACTGAACGAAGCAATACCGACTTACGTATTGCTCGACTGTCTCGCACGTCCTAAACGATCAGCCAGGAATCAACCTCAGTCCCAAGACCAAGGAACGCGTCCTGGCGACCGCCCGGAAACTCGGCTACGTTCCAAACTCGGCGGCTCAGATGCTCGTTACCGGGCGAAGCCGGTGCATAGGCTCCTCGTCTTTCCACGCCCCGATCTGCTTGCGGTCGATGCCTTCATACCCAGTCATGATATATGGCCTGAACGAAGTGTGTCGCGAGCGCGGCTATCGCCTGGTCATCGAAGCCGCTAAGGAGCCGCCTGGCGACGGATGCCTATTCGGACTCTGGCGAAAAGCAAACGCGTTGACAGTTTGATCGTCGTCAACCCTCGCAAAGGGTGATATTGCACTGCAAAAGATCAATTAAATCAAAGTTCCCCGTGCTGATCGCAGGGACCGCTGAAGGGCCGGGCGAGAACGCAATCACAACGCAAGAGGATCAGGCTAGCTGCCAAATTACCAGCCACTTGATATCACTCGGACACCAACGAATCGCCCATATCGGCCATGCTTCGCTGGACTACGTGGCCGTATGCCGGCGTCTCGAAGGCTACCGCGCCGCTCTCGAAACGGCAAACCTCCTGGGTTCGATAAAGCGCTTGTCGCCTCAGGGGATTTCACCTTTGGAAAGCGGCTACAGTCGCGATGAAGCAGATATTGGCCTCGAATGCTCGTCCCACAGCGCTTTTCGCCGGCAATGATACCATTGCCATTGGAGCGATGCTGGCAATTCGCTAAGCAGGACTCTCCGATTCCAAGGGATTTCGCCGTCGTAGGATACGACGATATTCCCAGCGCAGCCTACGCGTGCCCTCCGCTCACTACCGTCCGCACTCATGCCTACGAACACGGGAAACTTTTCGCAGAGGCCGCGATCAGGCTGATGGACAAAGAAGAGGTCGGAAGCCAGCAAGATGCCCTCCCTCTTGAGTTGATTATCTGAGAGATCGCGGAGCAAAGGCAGGAAAAATCATTTCCATCTCTTCTCGCCCCAGTTCAAAGAATCTTAGCGACTCACGCAGGCTGAAAAATTCTTAGAAACATTTTGACAGATTACTAGCACGTGTCATTCTAGTCTGAAAGTTTCACCTAGCACCTGTCACTATCGACCTATGCCCACCACAACTCCCACCTTATCGAGGCTCGTCGGCGGCGCTCCGCTCGGCGGGGCGCGCCGCGTCCACGGTTCTTGCGCGAGCGAAGCGTTCTGCGGCTTGTTGTTTGTTGCGCCGGCTCTCATCGGTTTTACGTTCTTCTATCTTCTGCCGACGATTCGTGCTTTTTACATCGGCCTGACGAACTGGAGCCTTTGCGCGCGCCGAAGTGGGTAGGCTTGGACAATTACATCCGGCTCTTCCAGGACGAGAAGTTCTGGAAGTCGATTTGGATCACATTCCTTTACGTTGTTTACAACATTCCGATCCAGACGGTGCTCGGGCTGTTGATCGCCGTGCTCTTGAAGCGGTTGACCGGTTCGGTCTTCGTGCGCTCGGTCATGCTGATGCCGTTCTTGGTCTCCAACGTCATCGCCGCGATGATCTGGTTCTACATGTTCGATCCGGTCCTCGGGTTTGTGAACGTGGTCTTGAAAGCTTTAGGTCTCGGAAGCCACGCCTTCTTTAGCGATCCTAATCTGGCGCTGCCTACGATCGCTTTCATCAACGTTTGGCGTCACATGGGCTACACCGCTCTGCTCTTCTACACGGGGCTGCAGTCAATTCCCGAGCACCTCTATGAGGCGGCTCGCATTGAAGGCGCCTCGGAATGGCGGATGTTTCGGTCAGTCACCCTGCCGCTCTTACGGCCTACGCTGGTGTTTGTGTTGGTCACAAGCGTGATCGGTTCGTTCCAGATCTTCGACACGATCGCTGTGACGACCCAAGGCGGCCCGGGAACAGCGACTCGAACAGTTCTTTGGTACATCTACCAGGAGGCCTTTGTCAGCATGCGCATGGGATATGCCTCGGCGATTGTCGACAGTGCTCTTTCTGGGTTTGGTGCTCAGTCACGCTCGTCCAGATGCGTGTGTTGCGCTCCGGAGAATCCGACTTGGGATAATTCGTCATGAAAAATCATCCAAAAGACTCCCTCTTGGTCGCTGGCTTGGTTATGCGGCTCTGGTTATCCTGGCCATTATCTCGCTTGGTCCGCTCTGGATCGCGCTTAAGACGGCTCTGAGCGGTCCCTACCGCCTGGCTCACAAGCGCGGGATCGGTCCTTCCGCACGAGACAACGCTCTTCAATTTTCAAAGAGTGCTCGGTTTCATCGGATGCGAGTGATCCACGCCTGACGCAAACCGGAATGGCGAAGATCGATTTCTTCCGTGCGTTGCTCAACAGCGCGATCTTCACCGCGCTGGCGGTCATCCCGCAGATCTTCTTTAGCGCGACGGCCGCTTATGCCTTTGCCCGGTTGAAGTTCCCCGGGCGCAATTTGCTCTTTCTTCCTATTCATCGCAGCGACGATGATTCCCTGGCGCCGTCCTGTTTATTCCGAACTTTATTCCTTATTCAAGCGACTTGGGCTGGCTGAATACTTTCCAGGGCATGGCAGCGCCCTATGCACTCGATGACGCCGTTCGCCGTTTTCTTTCTGCGGCAGATGTTCCTGTCCACGCCTAGGGATGTCGAGGAAGCGGCACGCATCGACGGGGCATCTTACTTTTCCATTTTCTTTCGCGATGATTCTGCCGATGCACAGGGCATCGCTCGCCACGCTGGCAATCCTGACGACGGTGTCGACCTGGAACGAGTTCTTCTGGCCCTTCCTGATTGGGCGCGAAGAAGGCGTTCGCGTGATCGCGGTCGCCAATCAATGCGTTTCGCACGCAGCAGCAAGCCGGATCTCCCGATTGGACCGGCCTGATGGCGTGCACGATTCTCGGAATGATCCCCATGATCGCTCTGTTGGTCTTCTTCGGCCGGAAGGTGGTCGAGTCGTTCCAATTCAGTGGCGGAAAATGAAATACAACCCAAAACAATAGAAAACTCAAGTTATGTATCGCTTCAGAAAACTCCTTATTCGCAACCTTTTCGCTGGCTGCCGCCTCGCGCACGCCGCCACCGAAATCACCTATTGGCTCTGGGACGCTCTACAGCTGCCGGCCTATCAAGCCGCCGCTGCGGCATTTGCAAAAGGCAAACCCAGATATTAAGGTATAAGGTCACCCAGACCGCCTGGGGAGACTATTGGACGACGCTGAGCACAGGCTTCGTTTCGGGCACCGCGCCGGACGTCTTTACCAATCATCTCGCCAGATATCCGGAATTCGTTGCAAATGACTTGCTGGTCGACATCGCCCCGTTGATCAAGCAGGACAATGTCCCGACCGATATATACCTTGGCGGTCTCTTACGAACTCTGGGGTAGGGAAGGCAAGCAATTTGGCCTGCCAAAGGATTGGGACACGATCGCGCTCATTTACAACAAAGAGATGTTGGCTAAGGCGGGCGTGGATCTCAAGGAACTGGAAAATCTAACCTGGAACCCGAAGGATGGCGGATCCTTTGGCCAGCTGATCGCGAAGCTTTCCATTGACGAAGCCGGCAACAATGGGTTGTCGCCGAAGTTCAATCCACAGAAGGTCAAGCAGTATGGTTTGTTGGTTGACGGTGCACCGGATGGATTCGGTCAGGTTGAGTGGAGCCACTTTGCTGTGTCCAATGGCTTCAAGTTTCATGACGGGCCTGGGCGAAGGGATTTCACTACGATGACCCGAAGCTGGCCGAAACGCTGCAATGGATCGTCGATGGGATGAAGAAGGGCTTCATCGTGCCGGCTCGCGACTCGCGACAACTCGGCGCAAACGGCTTCTTCGCAGCCGGCAAGGGAGCGCATGGCGTTGACGGGTTCCTGGATGATCAATTGGTATCTCGACAACGCGAAATTTGAGAAGGGCTTCGCTCCTTTGCCGGTTGGTCCCAATGGCCGCAAATCGATGTTTAACGGTCTCGCAGACTCGATCTGGGTTGGCAGCAAGCACCAGGAAGAGGCCTGGAAATGGGTCAAGTTCCTGGGTTCCGAAGAGGGCCAGAACATTATCGCCGAATCCGGGCGTTGTCTTTCCGGCAATCAAAAGCGCCGCAGAGAAGGCTCAGCAAGTTATGAGCAAGAAGGGCGCGGACGTATCGCCCTTCCTTAAGGAGGCAACGGATCCACAGGGAACCTTTCTTTTCCCGATCGCCGATCACAGTGCTGACGTCTTGCGAACGACAAAGGTCGCGCTGGATGCGATTTTGCTCAACGGAGCCGATCCCGCCTCAACAATGAAGCGAGGTAAACGAAGAAGTGAACGCGCTTTTCGAGTAACAGTATCCTTAGCACATCAAAACTTACTCGGACTGTGCCGCGGATGCAATCAGCCGCGGCACGGTCCCCTACGCGAATTCCAATCAATCAAAAGCATAACTAATGAGCAACTCACAAAGAAAAATCACATTCATCGGGGCTGGAAGCACCGTTTTCGCAAAGAATCTTATTGGGGACATCCTGTCCTTTCCCGAGCTCGCCGACTCGAAAATCTGCTTGTATGACATCGATGAGAACCGTCTCAAGACATCCGAAGTCGTTGCGCGACACATCGCCCACACTCTTGGGGCGTCCGGCCATCATCGAAGTGACCACTGATCGCTCCCGCGCGCTCGAGGGCGCTTCCTACGCGATCAACATGATCCAGGTCGGCGGCTATCGTCCGTGCACAGTCACCGATTTTGACATCCCAAAGCGCTATGGTCTGCGCCAGACCATCGCGGACACCTTGGGCATTGGCGGAATCATGCGAGCGGTGCGCACGATCCCCGTGCTGATCGACATGTGCCAAGACATGGAACGGCTCTGCCCCGAGGTCCTTCATCTCAATTATGTCAACCCGATGGCGATGAACTGCTGGGCCTTGAGTCAGGCGACAAAGGTTAAAACGATCGGACTTTGCCACAGCGTGCAGCACACCGCGGGGGAACTCTCCCGCGACATCGGCGTGCCGCTTGAGGAGATCAACTACGTTGTCGCCGGAATCAATCACTGTGGCCTTTTTCCTGCGCTTTGAGCGAAACGGGCAGGATCTTTACCCCGAGATCCAGCGCGTAATCTCCGAGGGACGGGTTCCCGACGACAACCGCGTCCGCTACGACATGTTCAAGCGACTTGGTTATTTCGTCACTGAGTCCAGCGAACACTTCGCGGAATACACTCCCTGGTATATCAAACGAGGCCGGGAAGACCTCATCAAGAGGTTCAACATTCCGCTCGATGAGTATCCGCGCCGTTGCGAATCTCAGAGTGGCAGACTGGGAAAACCTCCGAAAAGAGCTGGAAAGCTCGGGCAAGCTCGTCGAGATATGGCGCAGCGTCGAGTGCGGCTCCTTGATTATCCACAGCCTCGGAGACGGGCACTCCCGGCGTGGTCTACGGCAATGTGGCCAACTAGCGACCTCATTGAAAACCTTCCCTCCGGCTGCTGCGTTGAGGTCCCCTGCGTGGCTGACAAGAAACGGCGTTCAGCCGGTTCGGATTGGACGCATTCCGTCCCAACTCGCCGCGCTCATGCAAACCAACATCAACGTGCAAGCCTTGACGGTCGAAGCAGTCCTCAAGGGCGATCCCGAGCTCCTCCATCACGCAGCCATGCTGGACCCGCACACCGCCGCTGAGCTCGATCTCGATCAGATCAGCTCCCTCGGTCGACGAGCTTCTCGCCGCCCATGGCGAGTGGATTCCCGAAACGCTTCGACCCGGTTCGCAAAAGTCTAAAGCTGCCTAAACAAGACTCGAAAGGAATTGCTAATGAGTGAAGCCTCGGTAAAAATCAAAGAGCTGATGAAGACCTCTTGCGGGCAAATACATCGACAAAGAGCTCGTCTTCGGCATTCGCCCTCGAACACATAAGCAATGAGTCTATCGATGGCTTGAGTGCAGCGGCAACTTTGACCGTCGAGGTCCTCTGAACCCATGGGGTCGGAGTCGCTTGTCTACTTTAAAGCAGAGTTCAGGCCAGCTTGATCGCTCGCATCCAAGGCGATCATATCTTCCATCTCGGTGAGAAGGTGGCTGTTCAGTTGGATCTCGACAAGGTAACCCTCTCTGACCCTCAGTGAAAATGTGATTAGCTAATCGGGAGAGATTTCTCAAGATCCGTATGCGGAGCGGGCCAATTTTCCAAGACTTGCATTAGAACATTGTGACTCGACCGATTACCACTCACGATATTGCCCGAGAAGCCGGGGTGTCGCGCACGACCGTCTCTTACGTGTTGAGCAATCGACCCGGAATCAGCGTGAGTCCTAAGACCCGGAAGCGCGTCCTGGCAACTGCTCGAAAACTTGGCTACGTTCCGAACTCGGCCGCCGAGATGCTCGTCACCGGCCGCAGCCGAGACATAGGAGCTTGGTCCTGTTCACGTCCTGAGCTGATTTCCGTGGATGGCTTTATTCCGATCATGATTTATGGCCTGAACGAGGTGTGTCGGGAACGCGGATATCGCTTATCGATGGAGGCGGTTCACGATCCACCTGGCGGCGACGACTATTTGGATCTGGCAAAAAGCAAACGCATTGACAGCATGATCGTCATCAACCCACGCAAAGGGATTCCGCCTTGCGAAAGGTAATCGAATCGAAGTTCCCTGTCTTGGTTTGGGGGTCTTCCGAACGCCCGCAGGAAAGCGCAATTGCAACAAAGGAGGGTCAAGCCAGCCGCCAAGTTACGAGCCACTTGATATCGCTCGGACATCGACGGATTGCCCACATTGGTCATGCGTCGCTTGAATACGTAGCCGTACATCGGCGACTCGAAGGATATCGCGCCGCGCTAAGAGCGGCAAAGCTTCCGTTCGATGAAGCCCTTTCGTCGAAGGAGATTTCACCTCTCACAGCGGCTACCGGGCAATGAAACAGATCCTGGCTTCGAATGCGCATCCCACAGCGCTTTTCGCCGGCAATGACACCATTGCCGGCGGCGCCAATGCTGGCCATTCGTGAAGCCGGACTTTCCATTCCAGAAGATTTCGCCGTCGTGGGATACGATGACCTTCCCATCGCGGCCTATGCGTGCCCCCGCTCACTACGGTCCGCACGCATGCCTTCGAGCAGGGGAAGCTTCTTGCAGAGGCCGCGATTGGGCTGATGGACAAAGAAAGGATCGGAAGCCAACAGAGATGTCCTCCCGCTCGAGTTGATCATCCGAGAATCTTGTGGAGCGAAAATGAAGAGAGCAAAGCCCTTCCCGCTGCCTGGCCCAAGGAAACGTAGTCAGTCTCAACGCCAACGGCATCAACGATGCCGGCTGCAAGGATGAGATCACGCGCGAACTGCTAAGACATTAGCGCTTTTTCCGCTTCGCTCAACCGTCCCGACGCCGAAGAGATGACGTTTTGCAGCAAGGATGAAGACTAGCACGAGCATCCCGACGACGATGCGCGTCCACCACGTATTGAGATTGCCCTGGAACGTGATCAGGGTCTGAATCAAACCGAGGATAAGCACGCCCATCGCCGTGCCTGCCATGAAAGCCCACTCCGCCGCTCAAGAGCGTGCCCCCAATGACGACAGCGGCAATGGCGTCCAATTCAAGTCCGACACAGGACGCCGGATCACCGGACTGGGTATAGAACGTGTACACGACGCCGGAGAGGGCCGAACAGAACCCCGAGACGGTGTAGGTGAAAATCTTGGTTCGTCCCACCGGGAGGCCCATGAGTGTAGCTGATTGCTCGTCACCGCCCAGCGCGTAGATGTAGCGGCCAAAGCGCGTGTAGTGCGCTACGAACAATGCCGCAAACGAAGATCGCCAGGTAGCACGTTGCGGTGAACGGCAGGCTGACACGTTCGGTGAGATGAATTGAAAGGTTTTTCCGTAATCTGCTGCAGGAAGAAGGGATGCTCGATGCCGAGCGACTGCGGGTGCACGACGAAACCCATGCCGCGCGCGAGGAACATGCCCGCCAGCGTCACAAGGAAAGGCGGGAGCTCGAACCAGCGGATCAAGCACGCCCATGACGGTTCCGAACAGCGCGCCGATCAGCAGAGAGGCGGAGATCGCGGCGAATGGATGCACCCCGTTTCCGACCAAAGACGCGATCAGAATACTGGTGAACGCCACCACCGCACCGACTGACAGATCGATGCCGCCGGAGAGAATGACAAATGTCGCTCCCACTGCCGCAACGCCCAGGAAGGCATTATCGCCGACAAGATTCACGCCCACACGCAGCGAGCCGAAGTTCGGAAATGAAATACAACCCACCGCGTAGAGCGCCAGGAGCACCACCGCGGTAGCCAGCAGAGAAATGTATTTCGAGGGAGATAGGCAGCTTCATGACGCCTTCCACGGAAAAGAGCTGCCGCCTTGCGTCGCAACACAGCCGACTGGAGCAGACACACTGCCAATATCGCGAGGGCTTTCGGCACCGGAGCGACGTCGGCGCTGCACATTGCGCATGTACATCGTCGTGGTGAGAGCCTGGATGAAGAGCGCGCCGACAATTGCGCCCGCCAGATAGAAGCGCCCTCCCGTCAACGCCGTGCCGCCCACGACCACGGCGAGAATGGCATCCAACTCGAGAAACAGGCCGGCGTGATTCGCGTCCGCGCACCTTAATGTTGGACGCCGCCACCAGCCCGGCCAGGCCTGCGCAAAAACCGGAAAACACATAGACGAGAAATTTCACCGTCGCGCCGTTTACGCCCGCGTAGATGCTTGCCACTCTGATTGTCACCAACCGATTCGATGAACAATCCGATCGCTGTTTTTGCGCGTCAGAACGACGGTAATGCCCAGCATTGCAAGGCTCAACAGTACCGGAAACGGCAGCCCTAGAAAACTTCCGTTGCCGACGTAAGTAAGACGATGATCTGTGAACGGTGATAATCTGGCCGCCCGTGATCAATTGCGCGACGCCGCGGCCGGCGACCATCAGGATAAGCGTGGCGACGATTGGCTGCACGTTGAACGCCCCTACCAGCAAACCGTTCAGGCACCCGCAAGAATCGCCACGCCAAGCGCCGCGGCGATGACCACTGGAAAGGCAACTCCTGCAATGTTGATCAACTGCGCCGCGACCGCGCCGGCAATCGCCATCACTGCGCCCACGGATAGATCCACGCCGCTCGTCGCGATGACCAGCGCCATGCCCAGCGCCAGCAGCATGACCTTTGAGCCGTGGTTGAGGATGTCAATCAAGACTCCGTAGAGGCGGCCGTCGCGCACCTCGACGCGGAAGAATCCTCCGTGAAGACCAGGTTGAAAGCAGGAGCAGCGACAGACCGGCCACCGGCCAGACCAGACTGCTCCACCAGCGCACTTCTCCTGTTTGAAAATGATCACGCCGCCACGTTCGTGTCCCGCGATGGTGTGCATGATTGTCTCCTCACTGATCTGATTGCCGGCGAGCTCGCCGGCCTTGATCCGGTCGCGCAACACGATCACCGCGCTGCGAATCGCGCACGACTTCCTCCAGTTCAGAGCTGATAAATAGGATGGCCATGCCTTCGTCGCGCAGCGAATGCATCAGTTTTCGATCTCCGCCTTTGCGCCGACGTCGATGCCACGAGTGGGTTCGTCGAGGATCAAGAGGCGCGGGTGCGTGGCCAGCCAGCGGGCGAGCAGCACCTTCTGCTGGTTGCCTCCGCTGAGGTTCATCACCATCTGCTCGGGTCCGGGGTGCGGATGCCGAGCAGCTTGATGAATTCTTCGGCAATCTCCTCTTGCCGTTTCCGCGAAAGCGCATTCGTGGTGCCCTGGCGCGCTTGCAGAGCGAGGATGATGTTTTCGCGTACCGACAGGTGCGGGACAATACCTTCGACCTTTCGATTTTCCGGCGTGAATGCGAAGCCCTCGCGAATGGCCTGCCGCGGCGAATGAAAGGCCACCTTTCGCCCTCCACAAGCATCTCGCCAGTCTGGGGCTTATCGATGCCGAAAAGCAGACGCGCGGTTTCCGGTGCGACCGGAACCGAGCAATCCCGCCAACCCGACAATTTCGCCCCTTGCCGATGGTCATGTCCATCGGCGCGATCGAACCCGCTCGCCCGAACTTCCGGAGTTCAACGAGGGTCTCCGGTTTGTGATCCGTCTCAACGGCACTTCGTGCGGACTCCAACTGGGTGATTTCCTTTCCAATCATTCGGCTCACGAGTTCCACCTTCGGCAGCTTCGCCGTCTCGTATTCACCGACCAACCGGCCATCACGCAGCACCGTGATGCGATCCGAAATCGCGTAAACCTGATCGAGAAAGTGGGTGACGAAGACAATGCCCATGCCCTCCGCTCGCAGTTTGCGCATCACGTTGAAAAGTTCCTTCACCTCCTGTTCGTCGAGGCTCGAGAGTCGGCTCATCGAGGACTAACAGCTTCGCCAGAAACATCCAGCGCGCGGGCGATAGCGATCAGCTGTTGGATGGCGATCGAGCACGCCGACAGCGGCTGGGAGACGTCGAGCTTCAAATCCACGCGGGCGAGCGCCGCCTCGGCGCGTCCTGGCCATGACGCCGCCAGCGGATCATCCCGAAACGCGTCGGCTGTCGGCCGAGGCAGATATTTTCGGCGACGGAACGGTGCGGGATCAGATTTACCTCCTGATAGACCGTGCTCACGCCAAGCCCCTCGACCACCTTGGGCGAACGCGGATCGATCTCCACGCCGTCCAGCCGAATAGTGCCGCCGTCGCGCGGATAGACGCCGGTGAGGACCTTGATAAGAGTGCTCTTGCCCGCGCCGTTCTCACCCATCAGGCCGTGGCACCTCGCCGCGGCGGACGGTGAAGTCCACGCCTTGCAGCGCCTTTACGCCGGGGAAGCTCTTGGCGAGACCGCGAATCTCCAGCAGCGCGTTGGTTCCAATTCCCATGCAATTTCCTTCCGTGGCCAAGGCGCTTTATCAACGAATACGCGCTGGCTGAAACGAAGGTCCTCAGCCCGGCGCAAGTGGAACTGTATTCAAGCGCTGCTCCGGGCTATCGGTCGTCACTAATACTTTCGATTGGGTAGTTCCGCCGCCGCCTGCGCATTGCTCGAAGACGCCTTCCTCAGTCTGGACGCGCTTGGGCAATGTCTTCTTCGCCATGATCGCCTCAACGGCATCGAAGAGTTGGGGACCGATCAGCGGATTGCACTCCACAGTGCAATTGAGCTTGCCCGCCGCCATCGCCTCGAACGCGCCGCGCACGCCATCAATCGAAACAATAAGGATGTCCTTGCCCGGCTTGATGCCCGCCTCCTCCATCGCCTGGATCGCGCCGAGCGCCATATCGTCGTTGTGTGCGAAGAGCGCGGTAATGTTCTTGCCATCGGGACTCTTGAGAAACGCCTCCATGACTTCCTTGCCCTTTGGCTCGCGTGAAATCGCCGCTCTGGGATTTCACGATCTTCATGTCAGGAAATTTCGCAAGCACTTCCTCGAAACCTTTCTTGCGGTCGATCGCCGGCGCGGAGCCGGGCGTGCCGACCAGCTCGGCGATGACGGCCTTGCCGTCCGTGGCCTTGGCGAGCCAGTTGCCGGCGCGGCGGCCTTCCTCAACGAAATCCGACCCGATGAAGGTCACGTAGAGCGAGTCATCCGAGACTTTCACTGCTCGATCGCTCAGAACGACGGGAATACCGGCCTTCTTGATCTCGCGCATCACCGGCTCCCAGCCCGTCTCCACAACGGGCGAAAACGCGATGACGTCCACACCCTGGGCGATGAACGAGCGCAGCGCCTTGATCTGGTTCTCCTGCTTTTGCTGTGCGTCGGCGAACTTGAGATCAATGCCGCGCTTGGCCGCTTCGGATTTGATCGACTCAGTGTTGGCCGTGCGCCAGCCGCTCTCCGCGCCAATCTGAGAGAAGCCGACGACAATTGGTTTGTCAGCCCCAAAGGCCGGCGGGGCACAGGCCACCGCCAGCGCGAAGCACTGGAGGACTTTCTTCGAGACGTTTATGAGGCGATTGAGGGGGTTTGTCTGTTTCGTATATTGGGGATTGTTCATAGGGGCTTTTTCTGGTCGAGGTGTGTTCAATAAAGCGGCGCAAATCGACACGATCCGTCGGACTCGCCTTCGTCGTGCCGTTGGGCGCTGCTTCGCTTGCCTGCGGGGTCATGCGTTATCTGCGGGACGATAAACGCAGCGGTCTGAATTGTGAAGCTTTCCTTTGCGAGCCGGGGAGTGGGCACCATTCGTTGAGCGGATCAGTGGGCGTCAATTAGCCGCTTAAAAGCTTAAACATCCCTTTACGCGGACAGTTTGGCCGCAAGGACATCAATCTGTTCGATAGCAGGTGGCTTCGAAAAAAGTTCTGCTGCGTTGGCCATTGGTGCCGCTGCAACCTTACCTGACAGGTGCGCCCGCCTTCCCGCTTCATCCGGGAATGCATCGAAAATGCCAAACGTGCTTGGTCCCATGCGAATTGCGAACCAGGCTGTGGTCGCGGGTTCCTCTCTCAACGAGGGGCAATCCCCCTAGAAGAAAGTTCTCCACGTCTGCCTCTTTTCCCGGTTTTGCTTCCAATTGTACGAACAGCGCTACTTTGACCATAGATCACTCCTTTGACGGTGTAGTTGAAATCTAGCACGCAAACGTCGCAAGGAAACACTAACTTTGTTCCATTGTTCAGAGCAAATCCCGTGCAACCTGGAAACACATCGCCAAACAATTCACAAGATCGAATATCCGCCGTCAATCAGGCAGACGGCACCGGTCACGCATAAGAAGAAGCCTCGGAAGCCAAATATACCGCCAAGCCGCCAGTTCGTGCGGCTTTCCCATCCTCTTCATTGGTGTCAGTCCCGTCCAGAGGTCGATCTTATCCTTATGCTCCGCCCTGAACTGCTCGACCATCTCGGTCTCCATATAGCCTGGGGCAATTGCATTTACTCTAATATTGTGCTTGGCCCACTCAAACGCGAGACTCTTCGTCAGCATGATCACCCCGCCTTCGATACATTGTAAGCCGCTTGAGATTGCAGGAGTATTCACGATGACGCCCGACATTGAAGATGTATTTACTATCGAGCCCCTCTGTTGTCTTATCATGATCTTCCCCACCGCTTTGGACACTATAAAAACGCTGTCCAGGTTTACGCTCATGATGCGTTTCCAGTCCTCAAGGCTCATCTCTTCGGCGTTCACCCACTGCGCAATGCCGGCGTTATTGAATAACACGTCGATTCGACCGAATTGTCTCACGACCTCGTCTGCCATTTGGTCAACCTCCGTTTGATTGGTTACATCCACTTTCAAGGCGGAGTGCGAACCCCTTCCGAAGCAAGTGCACTCCGCAGTTTGCTGAGCAGTCTCCAGATCCAGATCAACGATGACGATATTCGGAGCCCGCTTGGGCGAGGCTCAAGAGCCATTGCTTTTCCCAATCCCTCGCCCCTCCCGTCATAATCGTAACCTTATCATTCAAACTGAATTGTTCTAAAATATTCATAAGTTTTATGTAAGAATGCTTACTACTATCATCGAGAATCAATTTGATCCAACTTGACTTTCGGATCGCGGTTCAACACCGTCTCCACATGAGAACGTTCGCCGAGTGCCGGATTCGGTAGGCGCACGACGACGACACCCGAAAAGCGATTTCCTGTCAGTTCGCCAGCGTTCCCAAAGTGAAAACCTACTCAACAGTCTTCTAGAGAAGAGTGTCTGCTGCGCAGCTTGAAAATCAAACCAAATCAACCCCAATCGCAAGCGGCTAAGGAAGTTACGTCATGAGAGGAGGTTGCTTCGGCGTTTTATCAGCGCTCGCCGTCGGCTTTCGTCTTGCTGGCCGCATCATCGCAGGCCCAGTTTGCCTACGTGGCAAAGCGGTGGCGGTAACAACAACGTCTCGGCGTATAGCATCGGTGAAAATGGGGCCCTCACGGCCATCCCGGGTTCGCCGTTCGCAGCGGGGAGTTTACCATCTGGCGTGGTGGTGGATCCGACGGCCAGGTTCGCCTACGTGGTAAATGAGGGTGGGAACAACGTCTCAGCCTACACCATCGATAAAAACGGAGCCCTTACCCCCATCCCAGGTTCGCCGTTCGCAGCGGAGACCGATCCGCATGAAGTGGCAGTGGACCCTGCGGGCAAGTTCGCCTACGTAACAAACGCGGTCAGCAACAACGTCTCGGCACGCGCATCGGTGAAAACGGGGCTCTGACGCCTCTCCCAGGCTCGCCGTTCGCGGCAGAGAGTTTTCCCCGGTCAGTGGCAGTGGACCCGTTCGGGCAAGTTTCTCTACGCGGCAAATCAGGTCAGCAACAACGTCTCGGCGTACGCATCGGTAAGGACGGGGCCTTGACTCCAGTCCCGGGTTCAGCCGTTTCGCAGCGGGAGTCGGTCCCTTTTCAGTGGCGGTGGACCCCGCGGCCAAGTTCGCCTACGTGGTAAACGAGGGTGGAGGCAACGTCTCGGCCTACCAAATCAGTGAAACCGGGGCCCTGACGCCTATCCCGGGTTCCCCATTTGCAGCGGGGAAGCGATCCCGTCGAAGTGGCAGCAGAATCCCAAGGCCAAGTTCGCCTACGTGGCAAATCAGGGTCAGCAACAACGTCTCTGCCTATAGCATCGGTGAAAACGGAGCCCGACGCCTATCCAGGGTTCCCCGTTCCAGTGCGGGGATTGAATCTGTTTCGGTGGCAGCGGACCCCACGGGCAGGTTCGTCTACGTGGTAAGCAAGTTCAGCCACAACGTCTCGGCCTACCAAATCGGTGAAAACGGGGCCTTGACGCCCGTGGTCGGTTCGCCATTCCCCGCGGGGGTTGGACCCAATTCTGTCGCGTTCAGTCCCAATCCGCAAACCTGGTGATAGACAGGTAAAGGCGTCGTTGGCGCTTACAAAGGGCAATGCCCATAGGAAGACCTGTCGCAACGATTGTTCTAAGCCCTGCGGAAAAGGAAAAACTTACCTTGATAGCGAACCGGCCCAAGTCCAACCAACGCGATGCGCTGCGGGCGAGGATCATTTTGGAAGCCTCGGGAGGGTTGAGTAACACCGAGATCGCCCGACGTGAAAGAGTCTCTTTGCCCACGGTTGGCAAGTGGCGCAGCCGTTATGCTCGCCAGAAGATCGAGGCGCTGGCTGATGCGCCCCGCAGCGGAGCTCCGCGAAGCATCGACGACAAGAAGGTCGAGGAGGTTCTCACTAAGACGCTGGAGACCACTCCACGGGCTCGAACCCACTGGAGCAGCCGTCTCATGGCTAAAGAAGCTGGCATTTCGGAGCATTCGGTGTTGCGAATTTGGCGCGCCTTTGGGCTCAAACCCCATCGGGTGGACTCCTTCAAGTTGAGTGCCGACCCGATGTTTGTAGAGAAGGTGCGCGATATTGTGGGGCTTTATCTGAATCCGCCCGATAAAGCCATTGTGCTTTGTGTCGATGAGAAGAGCCAGACTCAAGCGCTCGAGCGCAGCCAACCCATTTTGCCACTGCGTCCCGGTCTGCCCGAGCGTCAGACTCATGATTATGTGCGTCACGGGACTCTTTCTCTGTTTGCCGCTTACGATGCGGCCACCGGACGAGTTTTGGGTCGGTGCCACCAGCGTCACCGCCACCAGGAATTCTTGGCCTTCCTGGGACGTATCGACGCCGCGTTCTCCGATGATGGGAAAAGCCAACTTCACCTCATCATTGACAACTATTCCACCCATAAAACCCCGAAAGTCCATCGCTGGCTGCTGCGTCATCCCCGCTTTCATCTTCATTTCACTCCCACTGGCAGTTCCTGGCTCAACATGGTCGAGCGCTTCTTTGCTCGTATCACTACAGAGGCCATTCGACGCGGAAGCTTCTCTTCGGTGCGACAACTTCAAGCCGCTATCGACGCCTACCTCGCCGAACACAACAAAGAACCCAAACCTTTTACCTGGACTGCTTCCGCAGATTCGATCTTTAGAAGCTTGAAAACTCCCTTTCTTAAATCTACTTCTCTCTCAGGACACTGGAAGGGGCCCACCCTTTCTAGGCGTGAGCTCTTTGGGGCATCATGGAGAGGGTGAGGGCCTCCCTCCCTCAAGGGCGTCGCTCCTCAGTCACAGCCCCTTTACGGGATGCTCCTTCGTCCCTCCGATTTCAGGCCGCTTGCCTTTAGAACAAATGCCGAAAAGAAATTTCGGCATTTGGACTAAGTCGCCCAGAAACCCCCGTCGACCCGAAGCGCGAGGCCGTTCAGCATCCCAGCCGCATCGCTGAGAACAAAACAAACGACCGAAGCGATATCCTCGCATTCGGCGAATCTTTGCAGCGGAATGCGGGCAAGCATCGGTCCGCCTTTGCTCGGGATCGCTCCACGCACGCTTGCCCATTTCGGTCATCACCACTGTGGGATTAATCGCGTTGACTCGAATTCCATGCGACCCGAGCTCAACGGCTCAGTAACCTTGCTTAACTGATCCAGTCCCGCTTTGGACGCGGCATAGGCGGCATGATTGGGCAAGGCCTGGAAGGATGACATACTCGAGATGTTGACAATCGAGCCGGACACGCCTCGTTCGATCATCCGCTTGGCAACGACCTGCGACACGATCAGGACAGCCCTGAGGTTGACCGCCATCGTGGCATCCCAAGATTCCACTTTGGTCTCAAGCAACGGTTCCAAAATTGCGATGGCCGCGTTATTGACCAGAAGGTCAACGTCCCCGGCCTGCTCCGCCATCCGTCGGGCTTCAGTCACATTCCCAAGGTCAGCCACAATCGTCTCGCACCCGATCTCCTTCTGCAATCCTTTGAGGTCCCCTCGGTTCGGCTGACAGCCACCACTTGAGCGTTGAAACGGTGGAGCATCACCGCAATTTCCCGGCCAATGCCTTTCCCGGCGCCTGTCACCAGTGCGCGGCGGTTTTAAAGTCAATCTGCTGCGTCGATGGGATCGAGTTTCATTGGAGGTAAATGAGTCTTCGGTTCCCGTGGCGTCAGTTTAAGTATACGACGCAGCTCATCTACCCTCCGTTGAAATATGCGAAGAGCCAACAGACCCGCAATCATGAGCTGTAAACCCTCGCTTCCCAACCTTTCAAGTTAACAAGCGACACGTTTTCCTCGTTGCTTTCCAAGTTTGAAATTAGTAACTCGCGCGCATTCGAGACCCTCAGGAAGCGTGTAAGCAACTTCGTCTTTCGAGAAATTTAGAACAACGAGATATCTGTCCGTCCCGAGCGTCCGCGTGTAGGCAAATATCGCGGGATTTTGGGGTCGAGGTCTTTGTAATCTCCGTAAATCAAGGCGGGAGTCTTTTCCGCACCTCAATGCATCTCCCTAAAATAATTGTAAATCGAGTCTTGGTCTCCCAAAGCCTGCTTGGCGTTGATCTCCTTGTAGTTCGGATTTACGGCGAGCCACGGCTTGGCTGCGGCGGTAGTGAAGCCAGCATTAAGCGAATCATCCCACTGCATAGGCGTGCGGGAGTGGTCGCGGCTGGTTTTCAGCATGTGCGCAATAAATTCGTCGGTGCTGACCTGGTTGGTCAGAACCTCAGCCTTCCACGCGTTCTTCACTTCGATATCATCGAATTCCTCGATCCTGGTAAACGGATAGTTCGTCATCCCCAATTCATCGCCTTGATAAATGAAAGGGGTTCCCTTCAACGTCAGCAGCATTGTCGCCAGAGCTTTCGCAGATGGCACACGATACTCGGGGAATCTTCCCCGAAGTGAGAAACCGCACGTGGGTTGTCGTGATTCGACAAAAAGACCGTATGCCAACTGTGCACATCCAAACCCTTGTCAAACCGGCCGTAGATGGCCTTCAGATCGGGCAGAGTCCACGGCTTCCATCTCCACGCCTCGCCGCGGTCAAGCCTGACGACATCGAAGTGGAAGATCATGTTCAACTCGTTGCGCCTTTCATCCACGAGCAAAGGCGTTTGCTCGAGCGTCACGCCGAAGGCCTCGCCTACGGTCATGACATCGTACTTCGACAACACTTCGCGGTTCATCTCCTGCAGAGTAATCATGGAGCTTCGGACCCGATGCATAGACGTATTCGGGGCGGCCGTCGTAATTGTCCGATAATCGGGGAAGCTCTGATCTTTCGAAATGAATGGGATTACGTCCATGCGAAAGCCATCCGTTCCCTTATCGAGCCAGAATTTCATGAGATCGATAGACTTCGCCAGCGCACCGTCGGATTTTCCCAGTTGAAATCGGGCTGCTTTTCGGAAAACAGATGGAGGTAGTATTCGCCCGTCGCATCATCTTTTTCCAAGCCGAACCTGAAAAGAACGAGACCAGTTATTCGGCTCTTTGCCGTCCTTGGCAGGTCTCCAGATGTAGTAGTCGCGATACGGATTGTCCTTCGATTTGCGACTCTCCGCGAACCAGACGATGCTCGTCACTGGAATGGTTCACAACCAGGTCGAGAATCATCTTCATCTTGCGCTGCTTGACGCCCTTAAGCAGTTCGTCAAAATCAGCCATCGTGCCGAACTCAGTCATGACCTTTCGATAGTCGCGGATATCGTAACCATTGTCCGCATTCGGCGAGTCAAAATGCGGACTAAGCCAAATAACATCCACACCCAAGCCCTTGATGTAGTCGAGTTCCGAGGTAATTCCCTTTAGGTCACCGATCCCGTCACCGTTGGAGTCTTTGAACGAACGGGGGTAGATCTGATAGACGATCGCCTCTTTCCACCACTTCTTGGTGTAGCCATTGGGGTAGTCTCGTTTTGGGCGTTCACTTTGGTAGTTCGAGCGTTTTCATCTTCAGAATATTGCCCAGTATCAGCTGTTGGGCTGGCTCTGACATCCGCAGCCCGCCCCGGGCCCTGGAAGCCGGCCCGCATTTTCAGCCCGGCAACGACGGGTGGAAGAGCTGCGCAAATCCCATTGCCCGAGTTTATCAGCGTCAGTCTTGTGAGCTGCAGTCAGTGCAGATTCTATGTGGACTCGTTCTCCACGCGGAAATCGAGGACGTCAGCTTCGCTCGCTCGAGTCTGACCCCGCACACAAGCGCTCAGGCGTCCTCTGCTTGCGACTATTTGAGCACCTGCTCGGTTTTGGGATCGAACAGGGTGACCTTGTCCAGATCGAAGTGGGCGACCACCTCCTCACCCAAATGGAAGATATGGTCGCCTTGAATACGGGCGATAATGCTACCCGTGCCTGTCTTCAGGTATACAAGCGACTCCGCACCCATTGGCTCGGCGATCTCGACACTTCAAAGTAACCGGCGTCGTGGAGCCATCTGATCTTCGGCTCATTGCCGATCTGCTCAGGGCGAACGCCCAAATACGATCTCTTTGTCGACGTATTTGGCCCGCAACTGCTTCGATAGCGACCGCTCAGAGGAAGCGTTAGCGGGTTCGAGTCAGCGGTCTCGACAAAAACCAGACCGCCTTCGCGCTTCTGAATCTTGCCCTTGATCAGGTTCATCGGCGGGCTGCCAATGAAGCCGGCGACAAACATGTTCTCAGGCTGCCGAAAAAGCGTCAGCGGATCGGCCACCTGCATGATAAGCGCCATCGCGCATCACGCAAATCCGGTCACCCATCGTCATCGCCTCCACCTGATCGTGGGTCACGTAGATCATCGTCGAACCGAATTCCGCGTGAAGCCGCGAGATCTCCGTGCGCATCTGAACACGCATCTTGGCATCCAGGTTCGACAGAGGCTCATCGAAAAGGAATACCTTCGGATTCCGCACGATTGCCCGGCCGAGCGCCACCCGCTGGCGTTGACCGCCCGATAGGGCTCCCGGCTTCCGCTGCAACATATGATCGAGGCCAAGGGCTTTCGACGTCTTTCCGACGGTATCCGCGATGAATTCCTTCGTGCTTCTTCGCCAACTTGAGGCCAAACGCCATGTTGTCGAAGAGGTTCATGTGCGGATAGAGCGCATAGCTCTGGAACACCATCGAAATCCCGCGATCCTTCGGTTCCAGATCGTTAACGACTCTTGTCTCCGATCGAAATCGTCCCACTCGAGATCTTTTCGAGTCCGGCGACCATCCGGAGGGTCGTCGATTTGCCGCAACCTGAAGGTCCAACCAAGACCATGAATTCGCCGTCCTTGATGTCTAGGTTGATGTTCTTGACCGCCGTAAACGTCGGGCGCCCGCGATCATCCGTGTAGGTCTTAACCAGATTGTTGATTTTTACAGAAGCATCTTCTTTGGTTTTCATTGGGCGAAAGCTAGGTTTACAGACTACTATTTTCATTTACGCGGCTCTTTAACCTTTCACAGCTCCCGCGGTGAGGACCCGCCACGATCCGATGCTGGAAGATACATCACCAAGAATCACCAGAGGAATCGTCACTACCATCGAGGCCGCCATGATGGATCCCCACGGCTGCTCGTAACGCGCTCGCGCCGCTGAATTGTGAGATCACGACCGGAACCGTTTTCATATTATCGGTCACGGTAAAGGTGAGCGCAAACAAGAATTCGTTCCAAGCGCCAATGAAGGCCAAGAGTCCCGTGGAGATCATCCCTGGCACCGTCGAGGGAAGCAAGACTTCCCAAAATACTGTCAGAGGCGACGCACCGTCAACGTAGGCAGCTTCCTCGAGTTCCTTCGGGAGGCTGCGAAAATACTGCGTCATCACCCAGATTGTAAACGGCATCGTAGAAGATCAAATAGGTGAGCACGAGACCCGGGCGTGTGTTGAAAAGTCCCAGTGTCTTCAGCATCACGAACAGACCCGGAAAGGACTGGCGATCTGCGGGAACATCGTCATCGTCAGCACCAGGTAAAGCACCGACCCCTTGTAACGAAACGGAAGCCGGCCGAGAGCATAGGCACACAGGCTCCCGAGTCCGAGGGCGATCAGGACAGTGATCCGGCAATGATGATGGAGTTAACGAGGCTCATAACGAAACGGGCATCGGTGAAGACAGCCTTATAGTGAGCGAGCGTTAAAGATCTGGGAACAATTTCCGTTGAGAAGAGCTCTTGGCTTGGCCGGAACGACGAGACAAGCGCGTAGACGGACTGGGAACAGATTAAAGACTGAGGATGACGACGACCAGAAGCCCAAAACAACACCTTGAGGACAATCGACTTGGAATCTTGGTCTTTGTCATTGGAAGCTGGTCTTGCTGACGCGCGTGTAGAGCACCACGAAAACCATGATGAACAGGAGAATGATGACAGAGGTCGCGGAACCGACGCCCGCGTCCAGAAAAGTCTATCAGTTGCAACCGATTGTAGGTCGCCATGGTCGCCATGTCTCCCGCGCCCCCGACCATGATGTAGAAGATGTCGAACACTCGCAGGGCATCGAGGGTCCGAAAGATGAGTGCCACAAGCAGCGTTGGCATGATGAACGGAAGCGTCAGGAAAAAGAATGTGCTGATTCCGGTGGCTCCATCGATAGCACCCGCCTCGTACATATCGCCTGGAATCATCTGCAACCCGGCGAGTATCAGGAGCGCCATGAACGGAGCGGTCTTCCAGACGTCAACGGCGATAATAACCGGAATGGCTGTCTCCGGAATCGCGAGCCACGCGATCTTTTCCGGGATGATGTGGAAATTGGTCAGCAGGAGATTTACGACCCCATAAATGTCGTTGAACATCCATTTCCAGATTTGCGACGAAACGACCGTCGGGATGGCCCAGGGGATCAGAATGGCAATACGGAAGAAGGTCCTGCCCTTGAACTTCGCATTTGCCACCAGCGCCACCGCCAGACCGAGAATGGTTTCCAGCGTGACAGAGAAGAAGGTGAATATCAGCGTATTCCAAACCGCACGCCACCAGTCCGGATCGGAGAGGACAAACGCGTAATTGTCGAGGCCGACAAAGCTTGCCGGGGTGACCCCGTCAAGCTTGTATTTCATGAACGAGTAGACGATAACCTGAGCGAGCGGATAGCCGATTACCAGCACCACGACGAGCACCGCTGGGACGATCAGATACCACGCTAAGCGCCTTTGGCTGTCTCGTAAAGGTCAATTTGCTCGGGCCACTCTTAGGGTCTTCCCGGACGAGGATTTATCGCACGATTCGTTTGGCGACCTTCTCGACCTGCGAGACCGCGTTCTTAGGAGTTTCGCCGCCCGTAAGCACCTTATTCACGCTCTGGAAAAAGGCGGTTGAAAGCTGATTGTAATCAGCGCCGGTGACCGTTGAAGGACGAGCCACCAGCATTCGTCAGAACGTCCAGCATGTTCTTAAACCACGCATTCTTTGCGAGGACATCCGGATCACTATACAGGGCGGGCAGGGTCGGCAGCAGACTCAGTTCGATCGCGCGTTTCTTCTGCGGTTCTTGCCGAAGCGAGGTAACGAACCAGATCGGCCGCGGCCTCAGGAGCCTTTGAGTAGGCCGAGACCATCAACTGCCAGCCACCGAGGCAGGCCGCGTTCTTGCCGTTCTCGCCGCCCTTCGGCAGACATCTGTAACGTCAAACTTCCCGGCAATCGCGCTCTTTGGATCGTTGCCCAGAACATAGGCATACGGCCAGTTGCGCATGAACGCCGCGTTGCCAGCCTGCCAAACATTCCGCGCTTCTTCTTCGCCGTAGGTGGTGACACCTTTGGGCGAGATCGTTCCTACCCAGCCTTTCGCGATCTCAAGCGCCTTGATGGCATCCGGATTGTTGATGGTGACCTTCTTATCCGGTTCAACGATGGTGCCACCGTTAAAGCTGTAAATCCATTCAATAGCATTACAGGTCACGGATTCGCTCGCTTTGCCCTGAAAGACAAAGCCTTGAAAATCCGGTTTGCCGGCCGCACGTTCACCGTCCTGGATCTTTTTCGCCATCTCGGTGAGTTCTTCCCAAGTTTTCGGTGGCTCCTTGTAGCCATATTTTTCGAGAAGATCCGGTGCGATAATAGAGTATTCCAGCGTCAATGAACCACGGGATCGAAACCAGTTTGCCGCCGACGGTGTTGTTCTCGATGATGCGCGGCAAAAACTTTTGATTTCGTCCTCTTTGAAATACTTCTTCAGGTCAACGGCATGCGGGGCGAGGATGCCCTGCCAGATGACGTCTACCATGTAGACATCGACATCGGGACTTTTCGCCGCCCAGTACTGTTGAAAATTGCTGCAGTCGTTGCTGAAGCGTCTTGGGGCACGGCTGATGTATTCGACCTTGTTTCCCGTCTTCTGGGCCCACTTTTCGGCCATCGGCTTTTGCCCAGACGCTTCCGCCTCCACCTGACGTCTCGCAGGGCTGGATACCTGATTGTGCGCGCCCGCACCGAACACGGCCGGGGAAAGGGAGGAATGGCTGGAAGAAACGAACAAACCATGCGGACAATACGTTGCCTCAGAGACGATTTCAGGGAATTCTTGTACGAGGCAATTTCGGGAGGAGAACGGGGCATGCGCATAGTCTCGAGTGTGTCGTGACTACCGAGATCTAGAGCGAGAAGATCCTTATGCGTCAAGAATAAATTCGTTTGTTAGCGGAAAGGGTGCGACGCTCTCACAAACGAAACCATCGCTGAGGCTCGCGGCGCCTTCAACGACGTGGCCAACGCTGCTGGCGTCTTCCATACGACCGTTTCGAACGCCCTCAATAGGTCCGATCAGCTATCGCCCAAGCTTCGCAAAACTCATTTCGGCTGAGCTTCCGCCTCAATCTCGCGCGGGTTCGACGCTGCGAAGTCGCCCCACGAGCCATGCCAGCGCCATTGGAGGTCGTTGTCCATATCGTGCGCCACCATTTTCTCCTCGGTCATTTCATAAGCAGCGACGAGCCTTCGTGCTCTCTCCATGTAACGCCGATAGTTCCGCCTCGGTGCCGATATAGGCGACGCCGTTCTTCTCGTCCTTGTAGGCGTAGAAGACGTTCCCTTTCACAACGCCCCGGTGCAACTTATAAGGGAGGCAGCGCCGCGTAAGTTTCACGCTGCCTTGGCGTCTCCGGAACTTCGAGCCACGAAACCGCTTTCCGAAAGCGTTCGTTATCTTAGTGTTAGTCTCGAAGGCCGTGCAGCCGTTGAGAATAAGGAACCCGCAGGCGGCGGCGAGCAGCGGCGAATGAGGCACGCTTGTCGATTGCCAACCCGCCCGCCGCGGCGTTCCCGGTTCAGTTCTTCAAATCGCTGTTCTGGGCAAGAGCATTTCATAGGCGGCAAGTCTAGAAAACTGACTGTGGGTTAGGAAGCATCCCAAGCGCAACACAATTCGTGGCGGAGACTATTGGCGCCGTCCACATTAGTCTTCGCTGTTCGGCACCCCGGAATCCCCCGCCAGCAATACCGGCAATAGGCCAGGTCGCGGCGTCTCTCGAAGCGGGAGCACACCCGTCTGGTGTGGCGCGTCGGGCGTCCCGCCCGACATGCCTTCCAAAAAGGAGTTTCTCGCCTTGCAAATCTCTTCGCCTCATTCTTCCGCTCCAGCGCTTGTCGCGTCACGCGGACTATCGCAAGAGTTAAGGCCCAAGTGTTCAAGGCCATCACTTTCCATCAACGCTAGATGTCCGCAACGGGTCACCTGTCTTCAAGCGTTTCGTGTAGCCACGGGCGCAACTGTCGCGCCCACCCATAATACAAAGTGCGCCGCTCAATGGGCGGCGCCGCTTCTGTTTTGCGGCCGAGAAGGATTTACGCCAGCCGATCGTCTACCGGACTCGCCGCCCCAAAATCCTTCCAGGAGCCATACCAGCGATACGTGAGGTCGTTGTCCATATTGTGGGCCACCTGTTCTCTCCTCCTTCAGCTTTGGCCTTGGCGGCACAGCTGTCTGACAACTTTTCGGCGCATAATCTCCGCCTTGTCTGCCGAGATGTAGGTATTCGATCGACCGGCTTTCTCATCCTTGTAGGCGTAGATTGTGCGTCCTTTCAGCGTGCCGCTGATGGAGCTCGATAAGGCCGGAAGTGCTTGCATATGCCGCCTTTCTGCTTGGCGGTGGTTGGCGTGCGTGCTCTGGAAACCCGCTGACTTAAGCAGCGACTCCCGGCTCGCGGGCTGCATAGCTCGCGCAACCGGCGAGCGCGAATCAGCCCGCAGACAGCGGCGATGAACGAGCGCAAGCACGAGATTGTCAAACCTCCTGTTTCTGAACAAGAATGCGATTTCATAACGAGTGCACTTAGAATGCTTGGACGATACTTGCTGTTAGATTGGGCAGATCGCGTTGCCTCGCTTAAAACCATGTCTCAAGCTTGGACACCAAAGATAAATCCGTAGTTCTTGGTTGGCGTAGGCTGGACCTCCAATCGCGCCCTTGAGGTCGATCGGACCACACTGCGAAGGTCGCAAAGGCGCGCAGCTCAGGACGGGTGAAGAAGCCACCTCTGGCTTGATGGTCGGGGCGATCGAGAAGACGCCCAGCGAACCTCCGTCGCCGAACGCCTGCCGCCGTCGCCCTGTAACTCGATTGTTCGAGAGATAGCGTGTAGCCGAATGAACCTTGAATCGCGAACGGACCCCACAGCCAGTAGACAGGCCTGATGCCCGCAGTAAAGAGATGTGAATCAGACGATGCGCTGGAAATGGAGCCATTGCCGTTGACCTGGTAGCTGGTGAAGCCCTGATCGTCGAACTGATAGGTCGCCCAAGTGCCCATGGAGAAGTTATCTGTCGGATTCCATACCCAGTAGATGTTCGCCCGTGCGCGCTGGCTATTGTTGTAAGGGATTGACGTCCTGAAGCGACCGTCGTCACGTCCAGTCGCCGAGTGCGATATACCATCCTGCAGCGAGCGCAGAATTGTAAGCGCTGTTGAGAGCTTGCCCAAGTTTACACCGCTGGGGTCAAAGTCGACGAGTCCCCAACCATAGAGAGCGGCCGAGTTGAACGAAGCTAAGCTTGCCCCATGACGGAGGAAGGTCCCACTGCTGGACGAATCCACCGCCGACTCCCCGAATTCTTGACGTGACCGTCTGGCCTGGTCGTGCCATCGTGCGTACAATGCGATGATCGAAGTTGCCACCTTGCTGGTAGGAACCGATCAGCGACCAATTTCAACTTGCCCCAGAGGAAGTCGATATCACCCAAGCGGACATCAAACACGTGCCTGTAGAAGTCACCTGAGCCTCCATTAACATCGAGGGTGAAATCGTTGAAGCTGGTATCATCCAGGAAGAAGTTCCCGGTGCCACTTCTGATTCCGCCGAAATAGGCGATCTGCCAGCTGCCGGTGCCCAGATCGATGTTGTAGACGCCGCCGCCAACTCCCGAGGTGTTCAGGAAGAAGTAATCTTGTGAATCGATATTGTACCGGTCGTAGAAGCGCTGACCGCGCCCAGAAGGTGACCTCCGGCGCGCTCTTGATGACGTTCTTCATCTCCACGTAAGCCTCTCGAGTACCGATACTAAAGCCGTCACTGTCAGGTCTGCGAGAAGCTCGTCTGCTTGTCGGTTGTTCGTTGAACATTTGAATGTTGATCTTGACCTTGACATCCACTCACGTCGGGATCATCCCCGAGCATGTGATCCCAGATCGGACCCGTCTCAAAATAGAAGTCGTTTTCGTTGCCCAGACGTGAAATTCGCCCGTGGCCGATGTCCGGGGTCTGGAAACTGAACGTCTGGCCGACCCCATTGGCAGTGAAGCCAGTGCCGGCGCGCACGTAGACGGTGGAACTTGAAGTTGCGCGTAAACGTATCGAGAGGCGGGATAAGCACGGGCCCTCCCTTGAGGTCGACTTCCTTTCCATCCGGCCCGGTTATCGTTCTCGACTTGTGCGATCCCGGCGGAAGGGCAGCTTGCGCCTCCATGGACTTCATCTTCGCTTCCATTTCGCCGAGGCGCTTCTCGTAGTCCTCGCTGCATCTGCTGCATCTTGGGCTTTGAGCTGCGCAAGCTCGGCGTCGCTGGTTTGCGCGGAAAGATTACCCACGCCAAGGACGGGTGACGCCTGCTACTAAGCCTAGTAGCAGGCCCCTAGCTCGGGGCCGGGACGTTAGAGTCGCTGAGGGTGGAAAGGCATCGGGAGGGAGAGGCATACGCATATAGAAGGGTCCTTTGTTTTTTGACGAAGCGAGAGAAAATTGAGAATTTCCTGATTAATCAAGAAGAATTTGAAAAAAATTGAAAAAAATTGAACGTTTTGATTTTTGCCGTTTTGAGCTCACTCCCAGAGGCTCTCGGCCCGCTTACGGAAGGTCGCGAAGGTTGTCCTTAGGGCTTAAAGACCCGAACGCCTTCGTCATCGGCTTAGCTCGTTCAGACTCCGCCAAAGTCCGATTGCCGGTCCGGGCTCATGAGTTATTCAAGCCTTGGCCAAGTCGCGAAGCGCTCCGAATTTTAACATCGATGTGGCACGTCAAGACGGATAGCCCATCTGCGTTTTGTTTGTGGCAACTTGTCCGACCAGCGGATAGACACAGGTGAAATGTTGCGCGGGGCGTCGGATGATCAGCAGAAATTTGGGATTGTTGTTTCCGCAGTTGACCACACGAGGACGTCGCTCGAGCTTGTTGGCTTGTGTTTTGCACATTGTTACGCTCGGTCAGACTGGCCCGGGACGGCGCCCGCCTTCTGGAGATTTGACGCATGGAAGC
>ERZ1370068.8517-contig-7363_pt1 | contig 36191 bp, 48 predicted proteins | sample MGYA00561227_ERZ1370068 | MGnify/ENA primary metagenome ERZ1370068 (study PRJEB38410, sample SAMEA6850437) | metagenome | study: Metagenomic assessment of the ecological functions of the soil: analysis of the soil microbiota associated with the... | reverse complement strand
CGTTACGTATTGCTAGAGGACCAGCGTCGACAGAAGGCGGTGCAACCGGATCATGGCTCGTGGGCTAGAGGCAACTGGCGGCAATACTAGCATGACGCGATCCGGCTGCATATCCGCCGAACGGTCGATGCCCGGAGGCGGCGCGCTCCCGGGATTCGCCTCTCTGCCTCTTCCCGGGCCAGGTCACATCTCGCGCCGCGCGAAGGTGGTTGTGCGAGGACCCTCCAGCGCATCGAGCGCAGTCGAGGGCTCTTTACGGCGTGATCCGCCACAGCGTGCGCGGATCGTCGAGATCTGGTGAGCGTCGCCGAATGCAGGAGCGACGCGTTGTCCCAGATAACGAGGTCGCCGACGCGATACGAGAGCCGTGGTGACGTACTGCGCTGCGTCGCGTGCGCTGCCAGCTCGTCGAGTAGCGTCGACCGCTTCGTCCTCCGGCATGCCGACGCGATCCCGTACGAGCTGCCCGACACCGCGCATACAGCGCCTTGCGGCCGGTGACCGGGTGCGGGCCGCACCAGCGGATGCGTGATCAAGCGGCATCTTCGCCTTCTGGTCGGCGGACAGCGGCGACGCGGCGGTGCGGCCCATCGTCGCCTCCGCGCACATTGCCGTGATGATGCCAGTCGGCAGCGCGACTGCGTACGTCCTGATGCGCCGCTTCGAACGCCGCCAGAGCAGGTCGTCCGTACGCGGCGTACTGGCTGGCGAACAGTCGTGTCGCCGCCCTCCGGAGCTCGGCGCACCTCGACCGAGTACAGCATCGCCGCGCGCGCCGGCACGGCTGCAGGTACGGGTAATCGGTGTGGAAATAGGTTCCGGCGTCGGCAGAGCCTCGATGCGACCGTCCTTCCTCCGGTTCGACAGGATCAGGATGTTCGGATCCTGCGGGAGTGGTGAAACTGGTCGATGACGTGGCGGCTCGGGCGTGGCCGAAGCCGCGCGCGAACGCGACGTACTGCGCCGGCGTCGGGTGACTGGCCGTGCAGCGCCAGCACCTGGGCGCGGAAGAGGATTCTGCTCGACCTCGGCGAATTCGGCATCGAGATCGGGCGCGAGAGGTCGATGCCGGTCGCTTCGAGGTCCGAAATCAGGGCTGAGCACGGTCTCAAGGTTTTGCCGGCATGACTGGAAGCAGTATCACAACGAAGTCGGACGCCGCGATCGCGGGGACCGCGCCGCCCGCTGACGCCGGACGCGGCCATCTGGTACGATGTTGGCCCCAGAACCACATTCAACCGCGGCAGGGTCACGCGCTGTCGGCTGTTCTGGCGACTAGATGGAGTCTGCAATGCGATGGCATGTCGACCAGTGTGGGCCCTGGCCCAGCGCGCTGGCGCTGGCGGCTCCGTCGGCGATGGCGCCACCGGAAGTCCGGCTCGCTGCGAGATCGATCGCCCGGTCGCGCGGGCGACGCCGCCAGGGAGCAAGGACCGCCGCCGTCTTTGCTTCACGATCGACAATGCGGGCAACCACGAGCCGACCGGCTGCTGCGCGTCCTCGACGCCGATCGCGGGCGGAGTCGCGACTGCACCAGATGGACGGTGCAGACGGGCGAGGTGATGACCATGCGTGCGATCCCGTCGCTCCGAAATCATTTCCGGGCGGCCGGCTCAGGCTCGCCCCCGGCGGCTACCAATCTCATGCTGATCGACCTCGAGCACAGCCGCTCGAGACCGGCGCAGACCGGTTCCCGCTCACACTGGACCTTCGAGCAGTACCGGCACGGCGACACGCAGTCCGGTTCATGTCGAGGACATGGGCGCGATGCCCGCCACGGCACAGCGCTGGGCCGAGCAGTGCCGCGACAGCGCAGGCGAGACGTCGGCCCGGCTACCCGGCCTGTCCCCGTACCTGGCGGGCATGGGTCACGAGCTATGCGCTCGCGGCGATCGCCTGGCCGAGCACCACCGGCCCGCTGCCCTGGCTCGCGCTGGACTGGCACGACGCAGAAGCCATTCTCGCGGCCGCCGGCGCTGCGTCCGGCGGCGTGCGAGCGAGCATGCGGATCGCCATGACGACGACGCCGGCGTCCCCGTGGCAGCCCCACGCACACCCGGGTCGATCACGACTGCGCCCAATGTGCGGAGGCAAAATGGAAGCATCTGTACTTTCGCGATGCGTTCTTTTCCTGATCCTGGCGTCGCGATCGTCGCGCCGCTCGCCGGCAGCCCCGGAGCAGGTACGTGCGCGCAGGTTCAGCCGCAGTACGTGAGCCAGCACGGTCGCGCGTCCTCCCATCCGCGGTCCCCGCTCCAACACGCCTGAAGCGTCCTCGCCTCTGGCGGCTCTTCGCGTCGAATGCTCCTCCGCCGTTGCGTGATGACGCGGTCTTTGCCGTCGCCGCGCTGCGGGCATCCGGCGTTCACGCCGCTCGCCGCGACCAGGTCATCTCAGCCGATGGGAGACCGGAATGACTTCGTCGTGTGCATCCGCGCGCCATGCCCGCGCCGCTCGTTGCTGCTGTTCGCGCTCTGCTCGAGGCCTCGTTGCGAGCGATCCGCTGCTCGCGACGGGTTCGCGGGCAAGCGGTTTTTTCCGGCCACGCTCGTGACCGACGATCCGTTCGTCGCCGACGAGTTGTCGCTGCCGACACGATTTCGCAGCAGAAGTTTCCGGCGAGCGGCGAAGAGCCGGCGACGCGCGAGACCGCCATCTCGTTCGACGTCTCGAAGCGCCTCGACCGACAAACTTCGGCATCGGCTTCGGCGCGACCTATCTCCAGCTGCAGCCAGACGGCGGCGACAGGCAGCGCGGGTTCGACAATCTGGCCGTCGAGCCTCAAGTACCAGTTCTACCAGAACGACGAGCGCGAGACGATCCTGTCGGCGGGCGTGGACTGCGGACATCGGCGGCACCGGCGTCGAAGCGCGTCGGCCGCTGAATCGTTCAGCACGTTCACGCCGGCGCTGTTCTTCGGCAAGGGATTCGGCGATCTGCCCGAGGACGCTCGAAATTCCTGCGGCCGCCTGGCTCGTGACCGGCCAGCTCGTGGCATCGGCATCCCGTCGAGCTGCGCGCACGACTGATCAACGACGAGGGCGAGGCGAGCGTCGAGCAGCCATCCGCACTTCGCTCGCAATGGGGTTTCTCGATCCAGTACAGCCTGCATCTATCTGCAGTCGTTCGTGAAGGACGTGGGCCTGGGCGAGCCGTTCAACCGCATGATCCCCGTGGTCGAGATCCCGTTGTCGACGCGCGCCTCAACCGAGGCGCAAGCGGAACCACGGGAACCGTCAACCCGGGAATCATCTGGTCGGGCCGTTACGTTCGCAAGCTCGCGATCGAGGCGCAGATCCCGATCAACAGCCGCAGCGGCAGCGGCGTGGGCTGGATCGCGCAGCTGCACTTCTATCTCGACGATCTGTTCCGAAGACTATCGGCCGGCCGGTGTTTGGGAACTGAGTATGGAAACTGAGTGGGAACCGAGGTGAAGGGAAACTGGGTCGGGAACCAAGTGAGGCGTTTCGTGCTTGCCGCGCTGTGCGTCGCCCAATCGCTCGGCTGCGCCCCGGCTGCGTGGGCGCACGCGTTCCTGGACCACGCATCGCCCCCGGTGGGGAGCACGGTTCGGGCGTCGCCCCCGGAGGTCAAGCTCTGGTTCACGCAGGAACTGGAACCCGCCTTCAGCACGGTGCGCGTGCAGGAGGACGTCGGAGGTAAGCGCGTCGACAAAGGACGACGCCACGGTCGATGCCGACGGGACGCTGCTGCAGGTGTCGCTGCCGAAGCTCGAGCCGGGGCGCTATCGCGTGACGTGGCGCGTGCTCTCCGTCGACACGCACGTCACCGAGGGCGATTTCACCTTCGAGGTGGTGCCCTGAAATGGCTGTCCTCGTGCGCCGGGGACCCGAACCTGCGATGAACGCGCTGCTCGCGGTCACGCGCGCCGTGCACCTGGGATCGGTGCTGTTGCTCTTCGGCGAGCTCGTCTTCGCGGTCTGCGTGGCCGCGCCGGCGGGACGCGGGGCGGGCGAACGCGCAGTCCAGGTGCGGAACGGGATCGAGCGCCGGGTCGGTCGACCGCGGCATGGGGGCCTGGCGGTGAGCATCGTTTCAGGCTCGCGTGGCTCGCGCTCGAGGCGCCGCTCATGAGCGGCCTGCCGACGCGCGAAGCCCTTCGCGTGGATACCCTCGCGGTGGTGCTGACGCAAACGCTGTTCGGCCGCACCTGGATGCTGCGTGCACTGCCTCGCGATCGGGATCGGTGCGTTGCTGCTGGCGGGCGCCCGATCGGCCGACGACAGGCGCAGGCAGCGGACCACAACGGGCGCGATGCTGCTCGCGGCCGGCTACGCCGCGACACTCGCGCTCGCGGGACACGCGGCCGGCGGACAGGACCGGAGCGCTACCTCGCATCGGCGCCGACATGACGCATCTGCTCGCGGCGGGCGCCTGGCTCGGTGCGTTGCCCGGACTCGCATGCGCATTGAGCCATGCGCGGCGCGACGCCGATGCGGTGTCGCCTCGCTCATCGCGGCGCAAGCGACGCGTCGCTTCTCCACGCTGGGCGCCGTGAGCGTGGGCGCGCTGGTGCTCTCGGGCATCGCGAGATGCCTGGTATCTGGTCGGCGACCTGCCGGCGCTCGTCGCGACCGAGTACGGCAGGCTGTTGCTCGCGAAGCTAACCCTCTTCGGCATGATGCTGGCGCTTGCGGCGGTGAACCGCTGGAGGCTGTCACCCCGCGTCGCCGCCGGCGACGCCGCGGCGCTCCGCACGCTGTCGCGCAATGCCGTGCTCGAGACCGCCGTCGGGATCGCGGTGATCGCGATCGTCGGCGTGCTGGGCATCACGATTCCCGCGATCCACCGGCATCAGCACGATTTGCATTCCGGCACGTCTCCGGGCGATGATTACAGCTCTCCCTTGCATTCGACGCGCTCCATGGCCGAACCCAACAAGCTCGATGATCCGCTGACCGAGTCCGAATACGACGCCTCGAGGCGTTCTTCGGCTCGCAATGCGGTGCCGCAGGACTGCATGGACCTCGGAGATGCTCGACGGGTTTCCTCACCGCGGTCGTCAGCGGGCCCGAGATGATCCAGCCTTCGGAATGGCTGCCGGTGGTGTGGAGCGACAGCCAGCGCAGCGTATCGCCCGCGTTTGCCGACAACGAGCAGGCGGAGCGCATCCTGCGCGCTGGTCCTGCGGCTGCAGCGAACAGCATCGTGCGCACCCTGATGGATTCGCCGACGCGATTCAAGCCGCTGCTCTATCGCCCCGAAGAGGGCGAGACGCGGCAACGCGGGCAGAAGGCCGCGGAAGGACGCCAGCGCCGCCCGAGGCGAGCGCGTGGTGCGAGGGCTACATGAGCGGCGTGCTGCTGCGCGAAGAGCCGTGGGAGCCGCTCTACGCCGAGCGAGGCCACGCGCGACTGGCATGCTGCCGATCGAGGCGCTCGCCTACGGCGATCGCGACCCCGGAATACCTCGACTGGGTCGACACCGAGGAGAAGCGCCGCGGCATGATCGACGAGCTGCCGATCGCCGCGGTGCTGATCTTCCGGTTCTGGCGCGAGCAGCGCCCGCGTCGAGCCCAACCGCGGCGGAGCGCCGCGCCCAGCGGCGCGCAGGCTGGGCACAAGGGCCGGCAGCGTCTGCACTGAATCGGCGCTATTGATCTGCATCAAACCCGGTCGTTCTCTGCGCCGGGCATAATGGGGCGGCTCAATCGAGCCGAAAGGGCCACGGATGCCCGTTACGCGCCGATCGCGCCGCAGAGGGCGCTTCGTTACTCGCCCCGCAGCCCGACGACTGCTGGCACTGGCCGCGATGGCGGCGCTGTTGCCGATCGCGCCGTGCGACGCCCGGGCCGCGACGGGCGACCGGAGCGGGAAGGAAGTCGTGGACACGACGTGCGCGAGTTGCCACGGCACCGGCTGCCAACGGCGCACCGAAGATCGGCGACAAGAAAGCGTGGAGCGAGCGCGCCCAGAAGGGCCTCTCGAGCCTCACCGCGAACGCGCTGCAAGGCATCCGGCAGATGCCCCCGCACGGCGGCAATCCGGGCCTGACCGATCTCGAGATTAAGCGCGCGATCACCTACATGGTCAACGCGTCCGAGGGACACTGGAGAGAACCCATCGACAAGGCGAATCCGCCCGGTGCGCGCAGCGGCGAGCAGATCGTGCGCGCACAATGCGTGAAGTGTCACGAAACAGGCGTCGGCGGCGCGCCGCGGATCGGAGACCGTGCCGCCTGGACGCCGCGCATGAAGCAGGGGACTCGACACCGTCGTGCGCTCGGCGATCAACGGTCACGGCGGCATGCCGGCGCGAGGCGGCTATGGCCGACCTCACCGATGCCGAGATCCGCAGCGCGGTTATCTACATGTTCAACGTCGGAACGACCACGGCGAAGTGACCAGCTGCAAAGGTAGTTTTAAATCGCCCCGCGCAGGTATGATTGCAGCCACGCACGGACCGGTGCACAACGGCAGAAGGAGAAAACCATGGCAGAACGCCTCGACCGAGGGCGGCGAAGGCGGGCCGAAAAGGGCTGGTGGCGACGACTGCTGACGACGCCGAGCGCGACCTGGTCGGTGCTGGCGCTCGCGATCGTGGGAGTCCTGATCGGCGCGGCCGGCGTGATCGGGACGCAAGTGATGGTCGCCGTGACCGGTACGAACGAGTTCTGCAGCACGCAGCTGTCACTGGGATGGAATGGGTAGCGCAGGAGTACCGGCAGAGCATCCACTACGCGAATCCGACGGGCGATCCAGGCCGGCTGTCACGACTGCCACATTCCCGCACGAGTTACCCGAGCTCCTCTGGGTCAAGGCCAAGGCCGGCGTTCGCGACGCGATCGGGGAAATGCGCGGCGTGCATCTCGACCGAGGAGAAGTTCAAGAAGGCGCGCCTGCGCATCGCCAAGGACGTGTGGGCCGACATGCAAGGAACACGAAGCGCGCGCCAACTGCCGCAGCTGCCATGCGTTCAACACCGAGGTTCTCGCCAAGCAGAAGGAGGCGCGCCCAGCCGATGCACAAGATGGTGCTCGATGGGCGAGGCGGTCTGCACCGATTGCCACAAGGGCGTGGCGCACACCGCTCCTGAAGAGAAGTAGCGCAGGTAGCGTCGGCTCGCGCGATCGCCGATTGCTTCAAAGAAAATGCCGCGCGAGCCGGCTTTTTGACGCTGGCGTCGCGCCCTGATCTACATGGACAGCACCCATTTGACGAGCGACCTTGACGTCATCCGGACTCGCCTTGACGGCCGGGTGTCCCTCGCGCCCGACACCTTGTCGACGAGCTGCGCCTCGGCGTCCGCCTTGCCCTTGTACTTGGCCGCGACGTCGCCTGAACGCCGGCCCCACCTTCTTGGTGTCGACAGCGTGACAGTTGAGACAACCGCTCTTCTGGGCGAGCTCCTGCTGCGCGGTTGCCGCGCCCGACGCGACCATTGCGATCGACGCTGCCGCTATCGCTGCGAGTAACTTCATGAGTGCTCCCTTGGTCGTTTAATGGTCTGCGAGCGATGGTAGCACGCTTGGCTTACATCGCCGACTCGCCCTTGGCCTGAACTTCCACGCGGCGGTTCGGCGCCAGGCAAACGATAAGCTCCTTGCGGTTCTTCTGATCGCATTGCACGACGGGCTGCTTCTCGCCCATCCCGATCGTCTCGATCTTGTCCTGGGACACGCCCTTGCTGACCAGATAGTCGCGCACCGCATCCGCCCGCGCAACCGACAGCTTCTGGTTGTACGCGTCCGAGCCCAGCCGGTCGGTGTGACCGGTCACCAGCACGATTTCGAGTTTCTGCATCTGCGCCGAGCTTGCCGACGACCTGGCTGTCGATCGCCGCCTTGCCTTCGGGCTTGAGCACCGCCTTGTCGAAGTCGAACAGCACCGTTCGAGTCCAGCGTGATCTTTGCACCTGCGGCGCGGGCTTCGGTGGCGGCGGCGGCGGCGGCGGCGGCGGAGCAGGCTTCACGGCGCGGCGGCGGCGCTTCCGCGACCTGCGCGGGCCGGCAGCGGCGGCGCGTCGAACTTGTACGTCACCGTCAGCCAGAAGATGTTCTGGTTGCCGTTCGGGTTGAGGTAGTAGCCGTTGAGGTAGCTCAGGCTCGTGGTCGGCGGGGACACGATCGTCGGCGACGGAGTCAGGTACGTGAATCCCTGCGAGCCGATGTCGTCGCGGGTGAACTTCTCGTACGCGTAGCCGCCGGTGAACGACCAGCTCTTGTTGAGCGTGTAGGTCGCCTTGAGGTTGAAGTACTGCTGCTTGGTGTTGTCGAAATTGCCGATGTTGAGCGGGTTGCCGATGTTGTTCTTGCGACGCAGAATGTGGCCTCGCCGTCGTTCTTCACGTAGATGTACGACGCATTCAACAGCCACTTGCGACGGCGATCGGCCAGTCGGCGCCGACCCCGACCATCCACGTCGTATCCTTGGTCTGCGAGCTCCAGTTGTACGACGACGACGAGTGTGGTCGAGAAGAACGGCGGCGGAGCTCGGGTCGTAGCAGCCCGGGTTGCGGGCGTCTGCGGCGCGACCGTGCAAAATCCGGGCGGCTGGTTGGTCGCCGGCGGCGGGCCGCTCGAGACCGTGCCGATGTAGCGGTGGTTCGACGGATACTTCGCCTGCTGCCAGTCGCCGAAGCCGCGCACCATGAACTTGTCCGCATCACCCCAGTTCACGCTCAGGTAGTAGCCCTGCTGGTCGTTGTCGGTCCGGCCGTAGCGTGACGTTGTTGTAGTTGTTCCTGGCCCAGTTGCCCTCGAAGCTCACTCCCAGCAGCGGCATCGGCGTCCAGTCGAGGTAGAGCCTGACCTCGTTCGTCGTCAGGTCCTGCATGTCGAAGGCCGACGTGAACGGCAGCAGGAAGTTCGGGTCGTTGGGGCTGACGCCGTCGTTGCTGAAGTTGTGACGTCGAGTCGCGCTTGATGTACCGGTACTCTGATCCGGCCGCTCAGCGTGTCGAGCATCGTGTTCTTGTACTCGAGCGAAGACCGTGCTGGCATGCGCCTTGTCGTAGTCGACCCGGGTCTGGTCCAGGTTCCAGTAGTCGTAGCCGAAGCCCGATCCGCTGGCCCCGCGCGAATGCGCCAGAACACGTCGAAGCCGACGTCGTTCTTCGTGTAGTTGAACTTGTCGGGCTCGCAGTTGGCGTTGGGGAACGCCGTGCCCGGAGGAGATCCCGCCGGCGGCGGAACGTTTCCGCAGTCGAGGCCGTTCGGCAGCGGCTGCACTGGCGCGTTGCCGAAGACGATGTCGTCGGACTTGTTCTCCAGCTTGGTCCAGTAGTAGTAGACGCGCGTGTCGACGTTGTTGATCGGGTGCGCGGTCCAGCCGAGCGCGAACGACTGGTTCGACGTTCTCGCCGTTGAACACGTTCTCGCTCCGGCAGCGTCACGTTGTTCGCTGGCACCAGCGGAATGCTGTTGAGCTGCGCTTGCCTGGATGCCGACGTTGCTCGTCGTCTTCGCCCAGGTGTAGCGGGCCGCGATCACCGAGCTCCACGGCAGGTCGCGCTAGTTGGCGGTCGCCGTGAACTTGTTGAAGGTGTTGTCGGGCGCGAGCTGCGTCGTGTCGTTCATGGCTGCCGAAGAACGGGTTGGACCAGTGCAGCGTGTCTGATCGCGTTGTCGAACTTGCTGTAGTCCCAGCGCAGCGAGTAGGTCGCCTTGCTCGTCTGGTAGCCGCCCTCGACGCCGACATTGCGTCGTGCTGGTCTGCACCGGGATGGCCAGCGCGGTATAGCCGTTGCCGGGGCTCGTTCCGTTCGCGCCCGAGCCGACCTTCGTGCCGTCGAACTTCACCTGGTTGCCGTCGACGCGGAAGTACCACGGGTCGTTCTTCTGCCACTCGAAGTAACCGCCCGCATCCCGTGCGCTCGTAGCCCAGGTTGAACGACTGCCAGTTGCTGGTGATCGAGCCGCGGGAACGTCGCCGTCAGCATGCTCGCTGCCTACGCCGGCGAAAGGCGTGATGGCGTTGGTCGAGAAATCGTGCGGCATGTCGTTCAGAGTACGCCCCGGCCTTGAACACGTCGTAGACGCCGCCGCGCAGGAACATGTACTGGTCGTCGCGGCCGAAGTTCTCGCCGTAGCCTTCGAACCAGTTCGTGGAGTTGCGGCCGCGGGCGCCGACGTTCGACAGCACGCCGTTGCCGACGTCCTGGTACTCCTGGAGCTTGGCCTTGTCGTTCGCGTTCTGGCGGTTGTAGATGCCGCCCGACGGTCGCCGCGCCCTCGACCCGCAATGGGGTCCTCGTCGCTCTGCGCGAAGGCCGGCGCAGCGCCAGCGAAGCAGGCTGGCGATCAGGGTGGAAAGCAGCTTCTTGCTCATGGTTCTCTCCTCGCCTTACCGCAGGAAGAACTGGCCGCTGGCGGCCGGCGCGTTCGAGCCGTGGATGGTAGCTGTGGCAGTTCAGGCAAGCGCGGTCGATCAGTCGGGTGCTGACGTTCGAGCTGAGCGACCCGACAGGCTTGCCGAAGCAGCCCGGATAGGTGACCTGGTCGTTCGTCATCCCCGACTGACAGAGTGAACCCGCCGCCGGCGCCGTAGACCGTTCCCGGATGCCGCGATCCGTCGTGGCAGTCCTGGCAGAGATTCGGCGTGTGCTCACGCAGCAGCTTGTAATGGACCGAGCCGTGCGGGTTGTGGCAGGTCGCGCAGTTCTCCTCGACCGGCGGGTGGTTGAACACGAACGGCCCGCGCTTGTCGGCGTGGCACGAGTAGCACTGGTCGTTGATCGTCGGCTGCTTCAGCATCACCGGCGAGAGCGCGCCGTGCGGGTTGTGGCAGTCGCTGCACTTGATCTTGCCCTCGATGATCGGGTGGTGCGAGGGCTTGAACGTCTCGGCGCGGATGTGCTGGTGGCAGGTGCCGCAGACCTCCGACTGGTTCGGCAGGAACGTCGTGACGAACTTGTTGATCGTGACCGCCTGCGTCTTCAGGTTCACGCCGTTGTAGGTCGGGAGGATCTTTTGCCCGTGGATGCTGTGGCAGTTGCTGCACGCGACCTCGTTGAGCGCGTGCTTGCCGGAGGTCCAGAATGCGAGGTTGCGATTGCCGCTGTGGCAGTTCAGGCAGACGGCGGCCTGCTCGCTGGCCGGCTTGCCCTTGGCGAACGGGTTGGCCGGCTTGGCCTTCATCGGGTCCTTGAGGTGCTCGGTGGCGTCGCCGTGGCAAGCCTGGCACATGCTGCCGTTGGCGTCGTTTCTCGCGCCGTGCGCCGTGAGGTCGATCGCGTTCCACTTGTCCTCGTGGCAGTTCGCGCAGATCGGCTTGGTCTGCTTGGCCTGAGTGGGGATCGCTGACTGGGCCTGCGCGATGGTTGGAACGCTGACCGCGAGCATCAAACCCAATACGCCCGCGGCGATGGAGATCGTCAATCGCATGGCCAGCCTCCCTTCCCCGTAGTGCGATCCACGCGGCCCGAGCGGAGATTGTCCCGGGCCGGCGCCGCTGAGCACCAAACCTTACCGACGCCTTCGGCCCGCCAGTTCCGGCGGCAGCCTCATTTTTTCAATTTTGCGCGATCCCGGGCAGTGATCTGCATCAAGATCCGCTCGAATCGGGCCCCACGGCCGCCAGCCGCGTTGCGTGGATGCAACAGCCCGAACACCCGGTTATCCAGCCGCGTTCCCGTTTCCGTGTCAAGCGACATCGAAATTTGCATACAGGAACGCGCGCGTCGTTATGCCCGCATCGGGTCGCCCTAATTCAGTCGCCCGTAGCGCCAGATCTTCCTCGTTGGAGAGTAGCTGGCGAACGCTCTCGCTGGAGAGAAGGCCGTGATCTCCTTCCACGGCCGCAACGGCATCAAAGCGCGGCGTTCGATTTCCAGCTCGGCTGTCCGGCGAATCCCGTTGGCGTCATGGACTCCGCCATTGCCGACCTCGCGCAACCAGCGGCGGGCTTCCGCGTTGGCGCGCACCGCGTCGATCGCCAGCCCGGCGTCGAGCAGCCACGGCGACTACCGGAATATGGAACCAATAACGCAGATGACGGCTCGTCCGCGCTCCGCTCCCGTTGCCGCCATGCATCCGATGCAGCCGGGGCAGGAAGCCGTGGTGGCGTGCGAAATCGAGGAACACCGGGTGAAACCGGTGGCGCCCGAGGCCGAGGGCATCCGGCACTTGCACCACGGTCCCGGCGTTGGTGTAGCGCACCGAGCGGGGAACACCCTGAAGAATTCGAAGGCCCGGTGGTGACAGTCGAGCAGCGTTGCAAACCTGCTCGTCGCTCACATACTCGACATAGGTCGCGCGACTGTAGAGCCAGCACGGCCACAAAGGCAGCCAGTGTCCTGGTCCTGTCCGCTGTGCGCTTGAGTTGAGCCCACTCGACGTGCATTTTTCTCGCCCGGCGCCGGCTTGAACCGGGTCAAGGGGTTCTTCGACCTTGCAGGGGCGCAACCCGCGGACGAAGCGCGCCACCTGACGGTCGCTGCCGCAGTAACCACGTTCACGGATTTCGCGAGTGAGGAGCGCGGCCGGGAGCCTGGTCCTCGCCGCTCGTCGCCATGCGCTCGCGCACATAGGCTTCGAAGGGTCCCAGCTTCGGGCGTACCGAGCGCTGCCGCGTGTACCGCGCCGCTGCGGGTTTGCTCGAGATAGCGCCTCACGGTGTTAACCGAGCAGCCGACTTCGGCTGCGATCTTCCGTAGACTGGTGCGGCTCATGTCGCGTTTGTGCTCTGACCGCTTTCAATCTACCCGGTCTGTGCCCCCTCTATTGATCGCGGTCAAGGGCGCCCGGCCGAGCCGAATGATCTCGGTCAAGGAACCGCCGGATGGGCTGAAACGGACTGGATCGAACGGGCTGGCGCACGCGAACCGGCGCGATCCCGCGGCGCGCTGCAACGGGTCAGAACGACCTTCTGATAGAGGCCGCCGGAAAAGGTCTGCTTGTGCACGCCCACGGGCCCGATGTCCTCCGGCAGGTAATCCGCAAGCTCTGCGTCCCACAGGTCGAGCGCAAAGGGCTCGAGCCGGTGCAGGACCGCCCGCATCGCGGGGCGTAGCGGATGCCACCGATGCGGCCGGTGATAGTCGACCAGGACCACCTTGCCGCCGGGCTTGACGACCCGGATCGCCTCGGCCAGGGTGCGGCGGCGAACCGCCAGCGGCTGCTCGTGCAGCAGGAAGAACACCAGCACGCGATCGTAGCTCGCGTCGGCGAACTCGAGGGCGGTCGAATCGCGGTGCAACAGGCGCGCCCGCGTGTCGGGCGGCAATTTGCGCTCGAGGTTGTGGAGCTGGATCGGCATCACGTCGACCACGTCGAGCATGCCGTCGGGCCCGATCCGCTCGGCCAGCCGCGCCGTGAAGTCGCCGTAGACGCAGGCGACCTGCAGCATATGTCCCTCCGCGTTCGGCCCGACCTTCGGCCAGCGCCGCGTTGCGCAGCCGCACGTAGTTCCCGAGCAGGATCAGGTTGACCAGCCAACCGCGCTCGAAGACCCGTATCGCCCACGGGTGCACGTAGGCCCACCAGTAGGTTTCCTGCAGGTACGACGGTACGAGCGGGCCGGCTACCGTGGCCGCGCCCGCTTGTGGAGGAGAGGCATCTTTGGGGGCATGTCGTATAAACCGGTTCGCACTCGATCCGCGCAGGACGATCGTCGTGTCTCAAGGGTTCAGGAGGGGAGCCGTGGCGACCGTCAGATCGTCTCGGGCACCATCTTGATCGCGCCGCACGGGCACTCGGCACACGCAGATGCCGCAGCCCTTGCAGTAATCGATAGTTGAACTCGAAGCGCTTGCCCGGCCCGAGCTTGATCACCGCGTTGTCGGGGCAGACGCCGTAGCAGTTGTCGCACTCGAAGCAGTTGCCGCAGGACAGGCAGCGGCGCGCCTCGAACAGCGCGTTGGTCTCGTCGAGGCCGCTGACCACCTCGTCGAACGTCGAGGTGCGCCGCGCGAGGTCGAGCACCGGCCGCACCGTCTTCGGCGCGTCGCGTGTAGTACCAGGTGTTCAGCTTGTCGAACGTCGCCAGCTCGTGCTTCGGCGCGGCGCTGGTACGCGCTGCCGCGCAGCCACGCGTCGATGTGGCGCGCGGCCTTCTTGCCGTGGCCGATCGCCGACCGTCACCGGTGCGCTCCGACGGCACCATGTCGCCGCCGGCGAAGATGCCCGCGATGGCCGGTCATCATGTTGCGGTCCGACCTGCACCGCGCCGTCCTTGATCGTCGAGGCCCGGCGACGCCGTCGAGCAGCGGCAAGATCGACGTCCTGGCCGAGCGCGAGCACCAGCGAATCGGCCTCCAGCGTCTCGAACTCGCCGGTCGGCTGCGGAAAGCCCTTTTCGTCGAGCGCCATCTTCTCGACCGTCAGCGTGCCCTCGTCGGCCATGTTCTTGATCGTCGACAGCCACTTGATCAGCACGCCTTCCTGCGAGCGCCTCCTCGACCTCGAAGTCGTGCGCCGGCATCTTCTCGCGCGTGCGGCGGTAGACGATGATCGCGTCGGTCGCGCCGAGCCGCTTGGCGGTGCGCGCGACGTCGAGCGCGGTGTTGCCGCCGCCGTAGACCACCACGCGCCGGCCGAGCATGCGGCTTCTCCTCGCCCTCCATGCCGCGCAGCACCGACGACCGCGTCGAGCATGCGCGCCGCGCTCGCCCGCGGGGATGTAGGCGCGCTTGGCGATGTGCGCGCCGACGGCGAGGAACGCGGCGTCGAAGCCGCCCGCCTTCATCGTCTCGAGGATGTTCGTCGACCTTGCAGTTCGAGCTCGAGCTCGACGCCGAGATCGAGGATGCGCTGCACCTCGGCGTCGAGCACGTCGCGCGGCAGCCGGTATTTCGGGATGCCGAAGCGCATCATGCCGCCGGCGAACGGGCCCGCCTCGACGATCTTCACCGTCGTGGCCCAGCCGGCGCAGGTGGTACGCGGCGGACAGCCCCGACGGGCCCGCGCCGACGACCAGCACGCGCTTGCCCGCTCTCGGCGTCGGCGGCGCGAACGTCCAGCCGCGCTTCGAGCGCCTCGTCGCCGAGGAAGCGCTCGACCGAGTTGATGCCCACCGGCTCGTCGAGCTTGGCCGCGGTTGCAGGAGGTCTCGCACGGGTGGTAGCACACGCGCGCCCATGATCGCCGGGCAACGGGTTGTCCTCGCGTGAGCGCGCGCCACGCGGCCTCGTAGTCGCCGCGACTCGGCGTGGATAGAGCCAGCCCTGGATGTTCTCGCCCGCCGGGCAGGCGTGGTTGCACGGCGGCAGCCGATCGACGTACACCGGCCGGTTGGTGCGCCACGCGCCGGTCTTGTTGGCGAGGCCGAGCCCGACGTCGAGCGTGATCGCGAACGGTTTGTTCCATGGCGATCTCCTAGTCGAGCAGGCCGAAGCGCGCGATGTTGCTGGTCGGCGATCGCCTGGATCAGCGCGATCGCGCCGCAGCTCGGGCGCGTCGCCGAACAGGTGCGCGAAGCGCTTCTGCAGCCTGCAGGTATTCCGTCGACCGGCACCTTGCGCCGGATGCGAGCGTGCGCGCGGTGACCTCGCCGTGCTCGCGCCTCGAACAGCGGAAAGAGCCCGCATCTCGACGGCGAGCCGCGCGACGCTTGATCGTGTCCTGCGGGTGCCGAGCCCCAGCCGAGCGGGCAGGGCACGTGAGATGTGAATGTAGCGCGCGCCGTCGATGCTTCATCGCGTGCGTGACCTTGCGCTTCGAGATCGCGCAGGTTCGCGACGCTCGCGGTCGCGACGTACGGAATGCGGTGCGCCATCGCGATCAGCGGCACGTTCTTGCCGGTCCCGAAGACGTTGCCCGGCGCTCGCGGCCCGACCGCCGGCGTCGTCGCGGTGCGCGCCGCGGCCGGCGTCGCGCTGGAGCGCTGCACGCCGGTGTTCATGTAGGCCTCGTTGTCGTAGCAGATGTAGAGCACGTCGTCGTTGCGCTCGAACATCCCCGACAGGCAGCCGAAGCCGATGTCGGTCGTGCCGCCGTCGCCGCCCTGCGCGATCGACGCGCACGTCGCGGCGGCCTGTGCGCCGCATGCGCCGCGGCCACACCCGACGCGACCGCAGCCGCGTTGCCGAAGAGCGAGTGGATCCACGGGATCTGCCAGGAGGTCTCGGGATAGGGCGTCGAGAACACTTCGAGGCAGCCGGTCGCGTTGACCGCGATCAGCTTGTTGTTGGTGGCGCGCATCGCCGCGTCGATCGCGTAGCGCGCGCCCAGCGCCTCGCCGCAACCCTGGCACGCGCGATGGCCCGGAATTGAGCGAGTTGGTGCGGCGCATGTTGGCCTGCACCGAGCGCTGTTCTCCGGAGAGCAGGCGGTTGCCGACGGTGAAGGTCGCCGGTCTGGTAGAACTTGATCGGCTGCTGCAGCGTTCCATGGCGATCCTCCTCAGCCGATGCGCGAGGCGACGGTGCCGAGTCGCCGCAGCAGCGCTTCGGCGGTCGGGCCCGGTGCGCCGCGTGCTGCGCTCGCGCTCGAGCTCGCGGCTGACGAGGTCCGCGTTCAGGTCGAGGAAGGTCACCTGCTCGAGCTCGTCGCGCATCGGCGTCCTCGGAACAGCCGCGTGAGCGAGGCGCGCGTGATCGCGCGCCCGCCCAGGCCCGCGATGACGGTATAGCCATGCGAGCACGATGCCCGAGAGCGACTTGCGCACGCCGTCGGAGACGATGCCGCCCAGACCCACCGCGAGGCACTTCTCGAGCACCACGACGCGGCTGCGCTTGCTGCAGCACCGCGCGCAGCGCGGCGAGCGGGAACGGCCGGAACGAACAGATCGATGACCGAGCCGATCGCGCGCGCCTTCGTCGCGCATCTCGTCGATCGACTTCCTTGATCGTGCCGTTGACCGAGCCGAGCGCCACCACGATGGTGTCCGCGTCGTCGGTGCGGTAGGTGCGCAGCAGTCCGCCGGAGTCGCGGCCGAACTGCTTGCGCGAACTCGCTGCCGAGCCGCGGGATCAGCTCGAGGGCGCGCAGCTGCTTGTGGTGCGCGAGATAGCGCACCTCGGTGAACGCTTCCGGCCCGACCATCGCGCCGATGCTGAGCGGGCTCGGCGGGATCGAGCACCTGGCGCGGCTCGATACGGCGGCAGGATACGCGTCCACCTCTGCCTGCGTCGGGCACGTCGATCCGGTCGTAGGCATGGGTCAGGATGAAGCCGTCCATGCACACCATCACCGGGCAGGACAGCTCCTCGGCCAGACGGAACGCCTGGATGTGCAGGTCGAGCGCCTCCTGATTGGTCTCGGCATAGAGCTGGATCCAGCCGGCGTCGCGCATCGACATGCTGTCCGAGTGGTCGTTCCAGATGTTGATCGGCGCGCCGATCGCGCGGTTGCCGATGGTCATGACGATCGGCAGCCCGAGCCCGGCGGCGTTGTAGACCGCCTCCGCCATGAACAGCAGCCCTGGCTCGCTGGTGGCGGTATACGTGCGCGCGCCGGCGGCCGAGGCGCCGATCGCCACCGACAGCGCGGCGAACTCGACTCGACGTTGATGAACTCGCAGCCTGACGAGCTCGCCGCGCCTTCACCATTTCGCCCAGCCCCTCGACGATGTGCGTCTGCGGGCGTGATCGGGTAGGCGCAGATCACCTGCGGACGGCACATGCGCGACCGCCTCGGCGATCGCGTGCGAGCCTTCGGTCTGCTTAAGCATGCGACCGTCTCCCGAGCTCTCGCGCACGGCGGCGAACGCTTCGCTCGGCCGCGGCGACGTTCTTCTCCGCGATGGCGGCCGGAAACTTGTCGCGAATCGCGGCGATCGACCGAGTCGAGCTTCAGCACTCCGGTCGCCGCCGCGAAGCCGCCGAGCAGCGCGGCGTTCGGGACCGGGCGCCCGACGTGCTTCAACGCGAGCTCGGTCGCCGGGCAGCGATGGTGAAGCGGTAGCCGCGCTCGCCGCGCGCAAGCTCGGCGAGCCCGAGGTCCGTCGAGGCTGAACGCGTGGTATTGAGCAGCACCGAGCCCGATCGCGCCAGACCGTTGAAGAGATCGACCTGGTGCAGCAGCGTCGGGTCCTGGATGATCAGCGCGTCGGGCTCGAGCACCGGCTCGCGCAGCCGGATCTCCCTGTCGTCGATGCGGCAGAACGCCATCACGCGGCGCGCCCATGCGCTCGGAGCCGAAGCTCGGGAAGGCCTGCGCGTGGCGGCCTTCGAGGAAGGCGGCGACCGAGAGCATCTCGGCGCCGGAGACGACTGCCCTGCCCTCCGCGCCCGTGAATGCGAATCTGGAACATGCTTCTCCTGTTTTACCGACGGGCACCGCAACGAACACCGGAAGTGCCGTCGTTACAGGATGACTTTTCGCATTCGCAGGGTCGCGTGGCAAGCGCCGTCCGCGCTGCGGTTGACCAGATCACAGTCCGACCGCGACCGATCGCGCCGCGTTTAGAACCCTAGCGCTAGGAGTGCGACGGTTGCCGCAACCGTCCCCGCGAGCGCAGGGCCGTAACAGAGAAGCTTGGTGAGCGTTCCACCGTGCACGCCGAGGTCGTGCAGGCTGTGGAAGATGCGATGCGCGGCGTGCCACAGAAACAGGCTCACGACGAGGAACAGGAACAGCTTGCCGATTCCGTTGCGCGCGAAGGCGAGCGCGTTCGGGTAGCTCATCAGGCCCGGCAGCACACCGGCTGGCGCCGCGATGCCGGTGATGAAGACCAGCGCCGGCCCGATCAGCGCGGCGAGCATTCCGCCGGCGCCGAACAGCGACCAGTAGATCGGTTGATTCGAGCGCTTCATGGCGCGAACAGCTTCACGGCGACCACCAGCGCGAGACAGCACACGGCCGCGACCACGAGGCCCGCGCCGGTGATCACGGCCGCCGGCACCTTCCCGCCTTCGACGAACATGAGCGGCATCGTCTTGGGCATGATCAGGAACCAGCTCCAGGTGTGGTAGACGAACACGACGAGCAGCAGCGCGTGCAGTGCGAGCGACCACGGCGTCGACAGCGCGTCGAGCCAGGCGTTGTACGCGGCTTCACCCTGCGCGAGGCGGATCAACCCGACGAGGAGCACGACCGCATAGGCGACCACCAGCAGTGCGGTCGCCTCGCGGGCCATGTAGCGCACGAAGAACGGATCCCGGCGCCACCATCCGTCCATCGAGCGGATGTAACCGCGGCGCCGGCTCGCTTCGCTGCTCATTTCCCGGCCTCCTCACCCGTTCGCGACGCGCTCACTTCTGGGGCCCCTTGGTATTCCCGCCCGGCCTCACGAAGCGCAGGAAATAATCCAGCGCGCTCGCGGTCTTGTTCTGATTGACCGCGTTCGCCGGATCGACGCCCTTGGGGCAGACTTCCGAACAGTATCCCACCGCCGTGCAGCTCCACACGCCTTCTTCGGCATTGACCAGCTCCATCTGCTGCGCGCGCGCGCCGTCGCGCGAATCGGCGTTGTAGCGGTGCAGCAGCGCGAGCACCCCGGCCCGATGAAGGCCGAGTCGAGCCCGTACTGAGGACAGGCGGCATAACAGAGCATGCAGTTGATGCAGCCGCTGAACTGCAGAAACTCGATCGAGCTGCGCCGGCGTCTGCAGGTACTTCGCCCTGGTCGAGCCGGCGGGGCTCCTTCGGCACGATGTAGGGCGTGATGCGTTCGAGCTTGGCGATGAAGTCGCGCACGTTGACGACGAGATCGCGCTCGATCGGAAAATGCTCGAGCGGCTCGACGCGAACCTTGCCCGGATAATAGTCGCGGAGGAATGTCTTGCATTCCAGCTTGGGAATGCCGTTGATCATCCCGCCGCAGCTGCCGCAAATCGCCATCCGGCACGACCAGCGGAAGCTGAGCGAGCCGTCGAGATGGTCCTTGATGTACTGCAATCCCTCCAGCACCGACATTTCGTCGGTGAACGGAACCTGATACGTCTGGAAGAACGGCTCCTTGTCCTGCTCGGGGCGGTAGCGCAGGACCTCGATCGCGATCAGCTTCCCGTCGTCAGCCATTGTCCGCCCCTTCGCTTTCGCGCTCCTGCTCGGCCTGCTCGCCCGCGGCGCCATACGCACGCGTCCCTGGCTGGGAGCGGGTGATCTTCACCGCGCCGTAGTCGATGCGCGGCGGGCCGTCCGCAGTGTAGTAAGCGAGCGAGTGCCTGAGGTAATTCCCGTCGTCGCGCTGCTCGAAGCCGTCGAGGCGCTGGTGCGAGCCGCGCGACTCCTTTCGGTTCAAGGCCGAATACGCCATCGCCTGCGCCACGTCGAGCAGGTAGCCCAGCTCGATCGCGAGCAGCCATTCGGTGTTCCAGCCACTCGACTTGTCCTCCGACGTTCACGTTCTTGTAACGCGCCTTGAGCTCGTCGAGCTTGTCGCAGGTGGCTTGCATGTCCTTGCCGAGGCGATAGATTCCGCAGCCGCGCTCCATGCTGGCGGCCATTTCGTTGCGCAGCACTGCAATGCGTTCGGTTCCGCTCTTGCTGACCAGTGCGAGCGCGCGCACTCGCGCGGCGTCGGCCTGCTTCTGCAGCGCCGCCGTGTTGCCGATCGAGACGGACCTGGCGAATTTCGCCGCCTCGCTCCCGGCGACCTTGCCGAACACGCACAGCTCGGAAAGCGAATTCGAACCGAGCCGGTTCGCGCCGTGGATGCCGACGCTCGAGCATTCGCCCGCCGAGTACAAACCGGGCAACGACGAAGCGGTCGTGATGTCTGCCAGGATCCCGCCCATCGTGTAATGCACCGCGGGCGCACGGGAATCGGCGCGAGGACCGGATCGACACCGAGGAATTCCTCGGCCAGTCTCGCAGATCTGCGGCAGGCGCTCGTGCAGCTTCTTCTCGCCGAGGTGCCGGAGATCCAGATGCACGACGGAGCCCTGCGGGGTGGCGATCGTGCGGCCCGTTCTGTTCCTCGTGCCAGAACGCCTGGCTGAGCCGATCGCGCGGCCCCAGCTCCATCGCTTTCTTTCGCGGCCACGGATCGGGCGGGCCCAGCCCGTAGTCTTGCAGGTAGCGATAGCCGTCCTTGCTGACCATGATGCCGCCTTCGCCGCGGCAGGCCTCGGTCATAAGCAGTCCGGTTCCCGGCAGGCAGGTCGGGTGGTACTGAACGAACTCCATGTCGCGCAACGGGACGCCCTGACGATAGGCGAGCGCCATGCCGTCGCCGGTGACGATGCCGCCGTTGGTGTTCTGGCGGAACACCCGCCCGGCGCCGCCGGTCGCGATGATGACCGCCTTGGCCACGATCAGCGTGAACGCGCCGGTGCCGATCTCGATCGCCAGCACTCCCTGGCAACGGCCGTCCTCGACGATCAGATCGGAGCAGAAGTGCTCGTCGAAGCGCTTGATCGACGGATACTTGATCGAGGTCTGGAACAGCGTGTGCAACATGTGGAAGCCGGTCTTGTCGGCCGCGAACCAGGTGCGCTCGATCTTCATGCCGCCAAACGCGCGCACGTTGACGTGACCGTCGTCCTTGCGGTTCCAGGGGCAGCCCCAGTGCTCGAGCTGCACCATCTCCTCGGTGCAATGGGCCACGAAGTAGTCGACGACGTCCTGCTCGCAGAGCCAGTCGCCGCCGGTCACCGTATCGTCGAAATGATGTTGCCGACTGTCGTGGGGCAGCGTGACCGCCGCGGCGCCGCCTTCGGCCGCCACGGTGTGGCTGCGCATCGGATAAACCTTGGAGATGAGCGCAATCCTAAGCGAGGGATCGGCCTGCGCCGCTGCGATCGCCGCGCGCAAACCTGCGCCACCCGCACCAACGATCGCGATGTCCGCGTTGAAGACTTCCACTGCGCGTACCCTCCCGGCGTAGCCGACGCCCAGCACCACGGCCCCGCATGCGACGCCCAACCATTCAATTCTGGGCGCGCGGACGGGGCCGCGCTTTGACGTGGATCAGGGCCGCCGCGTGCGGCCTGCCCGATGCCGGCCGCGCGCAACTCCCCGATTACGTTGCGCGAGGCCAACGAGCGGGAGTTTACTGACACTACCCCGGTTTGCTCAATGGTAGGCTTGGGGACGGTACTGTTCGATGCTGTTGCGATATTGCGGGAAGGCTCGGGAATCGGCGCGGCGAACGATGGCGTGCGCCTCCGCCTTACTTTCAGCAACAGCCCTACCCCAAGTAGGGCGATTGACCCAAGCAACAACACCGTCCTCCAATCGTCGGTCGTGACTGCGGTGGCGGCAAACGCCGGCGTGGCGACGCTCGCTCCGACCAGCAGGCCGGCGGCGAAGTTGCGGGTTCGACCCAGTGCCTCTCTTGCGGTTCTGAGAGTTCGGTTCATCGATCGCTCTCCGTTGCAGTGGATGTTCTGCCAATCTAGCCACGCGTCGTTTCGCCCGGAAGCGGTCATCGTCTGATTCGAATGTAGGAGTCAGTCCGAAAATGGCCGGTCGTCACGTTCCGCCCTGGGGCGAATCGCGAAGAAAATCGAAATCGCAGCCGTCCTCGGCCTGCAATACGCGCTCCGCATACAAGCGCTGATACCCGCGCGCAGGCATCGCCGGCGCTTGCCAGTTCGCTCTCCGACGCGCGAGCTCGGCGGCGTCGACGTCGAGATCGAGGCGGCGTTCTGCGCACCGAGAGCCGGATGCGGTCGCCGCTGCGCACGAAGGCGAGCGGTCCGCCGACCGCCGCCTCGGGGCTCACGTGCAGGACCACCGTGCCGTAAGCGGTGCCGCTCATTCGCGCGTCCGAGATGCGCACCATGTCCTTTACTCCTTCGCGTGCGAGCTTTGCCGGTATCGGCAGATAGCCGGATTCGGGCATGCCGTAGCCGCTCTTCGGGCCCGAGTGCTGCATCACGAGAAAGTCATCCGGCCGCACGTCGAGCGCCGGATCGTCGATGCGCGCTGCGAGATCCGCGGGCGACGCGAAGACGACCGCCCGGCCGCTGCGCTCGAACAACGCCGCGTCGGCCGCCGAGCGCTTGAGGATGGCTCCGTTGGGCGCGAGCGAGCCGAACAGTGCGACCAGTCCGCCGACCGGGGAAAAGGGCCGATCGAGCGGCCGGATCACTTCGCGGTCGATCCATTCCGGAGGCACGGCGAGTCGCTCGGCGAGCGTTTCGCCGGTGACGTCACGACATTCGAGATGAAGCAGCGGCCGCAACTCGCGCAGCACCGCGCTCATTCCGCCGGCAGCGAACAAATCCTCCATGTAATGCGATCCGGTCGGCTTGAGATCGACCAGCACCGGCGTTGCGTCGGACAGTTCGTTGAGCCGGAGCGAGCGAAACACGAATGCCGAGCCGGCCGGCGATCGCGGTCAGGTGGATGATCGCGTTGGTCGAGCCGCCGATCGCAAGCAGGACGGTCAGCGCGTTCTCCACCGCCTCGCGCGTGATGACGCGATCCGGCGTGAGCCGCGTGGCGGCGAGCCTCACCGCGGCGGCGCCTGTCGCTTCGGCCGCCCGCAGCCGATCGGCGTGGACGGCAGGGATCGCCGCGGTGCCGGGCAGGATCATGCCCAGCGCTTCGGCGACGCAGGCCATGGTGCTGGCCGTGCCCATCACTGCGCAAGTGCCGGCGGTCGTCGCAAGACGCGTCTCGACGCGATCGACTGCGGCCCGGTCGATCTCACCGCCGCGAAACCTGCCCCAGAAGCGCCGGCAATCCGTGCACGCCCCGAGCCTTTCGCCCTCGTGCCGCGCGGTCAGCATCGGACCGGCAACGAGCGCGATCGCGGGCACTCCGGCCGAGGCCGCGCCCATGAGCTGCGCCGGCACGGTCTTGTCGCAGCCGCCGACCAGAACGACCGCGTCGAGCGGCTGCGCGCGGCATCATCTCCTCGACGTCCATCGCCATCAGATTGCGGATACATCAGGCTGGTCGGATGTCAGGAACACCTCGCCCAGCGAGATCGTGGGAAAGGCGAGCGGCAACCCACCCGCGGCCAGCACTCCGCGCTTCACCGCGTCGATCAGCTCGGGGAAATGGCGATGGCAGTTGTTGAGGTCCGAGGCGGCGTTCGCGATGCCGACCGTCGGCCGCGCGAGCAGCGCGGATGAATAGCCCATCGAGCGCGCGAACGAGCGGCGAAGATAGAGCGCGAAGCCCGCGTCGCCGTATTGCGTCAGGTTGCGCGCGAGACCGGTGGCCTCATCGTCGGACATGAGATCGGGCGCGGTGTCTGCGGGGCGCTGAAGCCTACCTGGCGAACGAGCTCTGCGCGCAACTGCTCAAGCGCCGGCTCGTTGCAGTGACCGTTACGCCGCCCGTGCGAATGGTGCCGGTCGCGGAGTCGCCGCGATACGTTGCTGCCACGGCGCTGGTTTGCTCGTCGTCGCCAAGCCGGCAAATCATGGTGTAGGTGATGTCGTCGCCCGATTGCGTGAAGTCGGTGTACCGGCACACGCCGTCCGCCCGCGCCGACTTGCCCTGAAGCAGCCGCTCCATCTCGGCCACGTCAGCCGCGGTATAGCACTTCGTTCCAAGGGAACGGGGCTGCCCATCGGCCGTGAGGGTGGTCTCCCACAGACCTTCGCTCATGTTGAGCGCTGCGCTTGCGTGTTGAGCAGGCAGTCCAGCCAACGCCAACAGGACGGCGGCGATCCGCGCGCCGAGGTTCACAGGTGTTACGGCAGCTTGATCTTGCCGCCGCCCAGGCCGCCGGACGGCAACCCGCCGCCAAGCCCGGCCGCGGCTCCCGTTCCGGGCAGCACGATCGAGGAGGACGCCTGCCGCCGGAGTTCCTGCAGCTCGCGCATCGCACGCTCGACGCCTTCTTTGGCCGCATCGCCGTATTTCTGCACCGCAGCGCCCAAACTCGTCGCCTCGATCTCGAAACTGATCGGCAGCGGCCCCATATTGGTGAGTATCTGCGCCTCGCCGATGTACACGGTCGGGCGAGTCTGGTCGGGTCCGCCGTCACGGGTTACCGGAACCAGGGCACGAATCGTTCCCGCAGCGCGATCGGTATAGATTTCCTCGCGATAAAGCGAGCCGGCATCCATTCTCGCCTCGCCCGCGCGTGCGGCCGGTTGCTCCGCCATAAGCTTGCTCCGTGCAAAACTGGAATTTTACCCCAGTAAACCAGTTAACTTGGTCATGCGTTGGTGTGTGTTGGACCTTGCGATCGGTGCGATGCAGTTTTACGATGCAAATCAAGCTCTGCAGGGTCGGCCAGTAGACGAACCGCACCCAATCGGACTAGTCTAATGGCGAATGTCCCGGAAGGAGGGATGTCATGAAACGATTTGTAATAATTTTGTTGGCTCTCGGAGCGCTTGTCGGCGCGGGCATGGCAGACGCGCAGCGTGGTGGCGGTGGTGGCGGCGGCGGCTCGCACGGCGGCGGTATGTCCGCAGGCGGCATGCACGGCGGCGGCTGGAGCGGCGGCTCGCACGGCGGCAGTTGGAACGGCGGCCACGGCGGATGGAACGGCGGGTGGCATGGCGGAAGCTGGCACGGCGGAAGCTGGCACGGCGGTTGGCATGGAGGCACTTCAGTGGTCGTAGGCTTCGGCGGTCCTTGGTGGGGCTGGTGGCCGGGGTATTACCCGTATTACGGCTACGCCGGCTACGGCTACGGCTACCCGGCGGCGTACCCGTACAGCTACCCGAACTACGGTTACGGCGAGTACTACCCGGCCCCGACGTATGACACCGGAGCCTATGTGGAACGGCCGGACGCCGGATACCAGGGCGGGCAACCGCAGCAATATCAAGGCGGACAGAGTCAAGGCGGACAGATCACGAGCGACGGATACGTCTACTACTGTCCGAACCCGGCAGGTTACTACCCGCAGGTCCGAGTTGCGCCGCGGGTTGGCTTCGTGTCGTTCCGCAGGGCGGACCGGGCCCGACCGCGCCGGGGCAACGCTGACGAGGGTTGAGGGACGATTATGAGAAGGAGATGGCAACTCGCGCCGCTCGCTGCGGCCGGGGTCGCGATGGTGGCTGTACTGGCGGGATGCGTCACCGCACCGACAGGGCCACGCGTGATGGCTCTTCCGGGATCGGCCAAGAGCTTCGATCAGTTTCAGGCCGACGACGTATCGTGCCGGCAATTCGCGCAATACTCACTTGGCGCCACCGACCCGACGAAGGCGGCGAATGATGCCGCCGCCGCCAATGCGGTCACCGGCGCGGCGCTGCGGCGCAGCTGCCGGCGCCATCATCGGCTCCGTGAGCGGGCAGGCAGGGCCGGGCGCCGCGATCGGCGCGGGAACCGGACTGCTGTTCGGCAGCGCAGCCGGAGCGAATGCCGCTGGCTACACCTACGCCAGTGCGCAGCGGCAATACGACTCCGGCGTATCTGCAGTGCATGTACGCCAAGGGCAACCAGGTACCGCTCGGTCCGAGGTATGGCCCGCGGCCGTACGGCTATCCTCCTCCGGGCGCGCCTATCCCACCGCCGACCGGCTGAGCCGGTTCAGCGCAGCAAGCCAGCAAGCTTTCGCCGCCAGATGCCTGTCGAGGGGATCCGGCGTCCGATGCGTCGCGCTCTCGCTGCTCGCGCTCTTCCTCTCCGTTGCCGCCGTCGCCGCGGACCCGGACAAGGTTCTCCGTGTCGCGTCGCCCGACATCGACACCTTCGATCCGCAGCAGTACAACGACAACCCGTCCTTCGAAATCCAGCGCGCGATCTTCGAGTCGCTCTACGAGTGGGATTACCTCGCGCTCGCCGCCGAAGCTCTCGCCGTTGACCGGCCGCCGCGCCGGCGGAGATCACCGACGGCGGCAGGACGTGGACGATCCGGCTCAGGCCGGGCATCTACTTCACCGACGATCCCGCCTTCCAGCGCCAGCGGCGCGAGCTGGTCGCGGCTGACTACGTCTATTCGCTCAAGCGCTGGCTCGATCCGAATCTGCGGCGCGGCGGCGCACCCATCACCACCGACCTGATCGCATCGGCGCGCGCGAGGTCGTCGATGCGGCCCGCAAGCCCGGCGCGAAGCTTCGACTACGATCGTCCGATCGAAGGCTTGCGCGCGCTCGATCGCTACACGCTGCAGACTGAAGCTGCGCGAACCGAACTATCCAGTGATCCAGGCCTACCTCACGCAGAGTGCGGTTGCCCGCGAAGTGGTCGAGGCGGCCGGCGGCGACATCCGCGCGCGGCCGGTGGGGACCGGTCCGTATCGGCTGCGCGAATGGAAACGCGGGTCGCGCGTCTTGCTCGAAGCGAACCCGGCGTATCGACCCGTGCACTTTCCCGAGAGCAACGATCCGGCGATGGCCGCGCTCGTGCGCAGCATGCGCGGCAAGACCCTGCCGCAGATCGGCTCGATCGAGGTGCTCATCATCGACGAGTACAACACCCGCATGCTCGAGTTCGAGCGCGGGCGGCCTCGACTACATCGTGACCTTCGGCGATACGGCCAATCGCCTGCTCGCGGGCGACAAGCTCAGAGCCGAGCTCGTCGGCCAAGGGCGTCAAGCGCCTGGTCTATCCCGAGGCCTACCTGTTCTCGTTCTACTTCAACGTCGCCGATCCGGTCATCGGCGGGATGAGCAAGGAGCGCGTCGCGCTCCGGCGCGCGATCGCGATGGGCATCGACACGCCGGCGCTGGTCAGGTGCGTCTATGGCGGACAGGCGCTGCCGGCGAACCAGATGGTGCCGCCCGGCGTCGCGGGCCATGATCCGACGCTGCCGGCGAAGCCTCCGTTCGACCCCGCCGGCAGCGAAGGCGCTGCTCGACCGCTTCGGCTACGGCAAACGCGATGGCGACGGCTACCGCCAAGGCCCCGACGGCAAGCGCCTGACGCTCAATCTGACGCTGCGCTCCGGAGCGGTGTCGCGCGAGGTGCAGACGCTCGCCGAAGAAGAACATGGATGCGATCCGGCTTGCGGCTCGACTTCCACATCACGCCGTTCCAGGAAGCGATCAAGGAGCTCGAAGCCGGCGAATTCCAGATGTATTTCGGCGGCTACGGCGGCAACCCCTCCGGGTACGCGCAGCTGATGCAGCTCTACGGCAGGCAACCGCCGACCGTGAACGTCACGCGGTTCCGCCTGCCGGACTACGATCGCGAAATGGAGCGTTTCCTGCGCAGCCCGGACGAGACCGAACAGATTGTCGCCGCGGCGGCATGTCCGAGCTGTGCCGCGATGTACGTTCCCGCGCTGCCCGCCATCTTCCGACTCGAGAACGACTTCGCGCAGCCGTGGGTGCTGGGACTTCGCTCCGCAACGCTTCGACGTCTACTGGAAGTATCTCGACATCGACCTCGCGCGGCAGCGGCAGGCGCAAGCGCTAGCGCGTCCCTTGCGTCCGGTCGATCCGTCGCGTAGACTGCGGTCGTTCGACCGGACTCTTCCGTCAATGCCGCGCGCCCCCGGCGCTCTGATCGCGCATCTCGACATGGACGCGTTCTATGCGTCGGTCGAGCTGCTGCGCTACCCGAGCTATCTGGCCAGCCGGTGGTCATCGGCGGCGGTCGGCGTCATCAGCCCGAGGAGACGGTCGATCCGATAACCGGCAGCCGCGTGCGCAAGTTCGCGCGCTCGCGCGATTACGCCGGCCGGGGCGTCGCAACCACCGCGACCTACGAGGCGCGGGCGCTCGGCGTGCACTCGGCGATGGGCTTGATGAAGGCGGCGCGGCTCGCGCCCGACGCCGTGCTGCTGCCCGCCGATTTCGACGCCTACCGCGAGCTATTCGCGCCGCTTCAAGGCGGCGGTGCGTGCGATCGCGCCGCACGGTGGAAAATCAGCGGCATCGACGAGATCTACATCGATCTCACCGACGTGCGCCTGCCCGCGGGCGCGACGGCAGCCGCCGCGAACGATCCGTGGCAGCGCGCGCGTGATCGTCGCGCAGATGATCAAGGACGCGGTGCGCGATGCGACGGGGCTATCGTGCTCGATCGGCGTGACGCCGAACAAGCTGCTCTCGAAGATCGCCTCGAGCTCGACAAGCCCGACGGCCTGACGATCGTGACCGAGGCCGACATCGCCGAGCGGATCTGGCCGCTGCCCGTGCGCAAGATAAACGGCGTCGGCCCGAGGACCGCGCGACCGGCTTCGAAGCGCTGGGCATCCACACCATCGGCGAATTGGCGCAAGCCGCTCCGGCATGGCTGATCGAGCGCTTCGGAAAGTCGCTACGGCGCATGGATGCACGACGCCGCGCACGGACGCGACGAGCGGCCGGTGGTGACGCACGAGCGAGCCGAGTCGATCAGCCGCGAGACCACGCTTCGAGCGCGACCTGCACGCGAAGCGCGACCGCGCGCAGCTCTCGCGCATCTTCACCGAGCTGTGCGTCGACGTGAGCGAGGACCTGCAGCGCGACGGGCTACGCCGGCGAGACGATCGGGCTCAAGCTGCGCTACGACGACTTCCAGCACCGTGACGCGCGACCGGACCATCGCCGTGGCCGACCCAGGACGACGCAGGCGATCCGCCGCGCGGCCGGCGAGTGCCTGAAGCGCGTGCGCGCTCGACCGCCGCATCCGGCTGCTCGGCGTGCGCGCAGGCGGCCTGTGCCGATGCAGACGGTCACCAACGCACCGCCCGTGGCGTCCGAGCCCACGCCGTCGCTGTTCTAGAGCCGACGCGTCCCGGGATTCGCTCTCGCTCAGCCCGGGCTACGAGGGGATGCGCTCTATCCACTGCGCGAACGCCTGCGAGAAGTTGCTCATGAGCTCGCGCGTGGCATCGGCTTCGAGACTCACGCCGTCTGTCGTCGAACAGCTTGTCGCCGCACCGCCGATGTACGCCTCCGGGCTGCTGCATCGCCGGCATGTTCAGGAAGACCAGCGACTGGCGCAGATGCGTGATTGGCGCCGAATCCGCCGATCGCGCCGCGGCGAGACGCTGACGACCGCGACGGGCTTGCCGGTCCACGCGCTCTTGCCATACGGACGCGAGCCGACGTCGATCGCGTTCTTCAGCAGGCGCCGGCACCGAGCGGTTGTATTCCGGCGTGACGAACAGCACCGCATCGGCGCGCTGCGATCGCGCTGCTTGAAGGCGGGACCGCGGGCGGCGGATCGGGGTCGAGGTCCTGGTTGTAGAGCGGAAGCTGCCCGATCTCGACGATCTCGAGCTTGAGCGAGCGGCGGTGCGATCGCGATCATCGCCCTGGCCATCTTCCGGTTGAAGGACTCCCTGCGGAGACTCCCCACGAGGACTGCCACATCGCGAGTCGTGCTCATCGGTATCCTTTCGGGCCGACCGGCCGGAGCGCGCTTAAAGCCGCGCGCCATGCGTGATTATAGGCGGCGGCGGCGGGAACCGGTCTCGGACCGTCGCCGCGGAACGCGGACCGCCGCGCGGAACCTCCACGCCCGTTTCGCGGTCTGTCCGTGGGCCTGGCGCGTTTCCCGTCGGCCAAAAACCGAGCACGAACGTTTAACGAGCCATGTCGAAGGTTCTCGCCCTCTTGCGCACCCCGCGGTCCGGCGCATCGCGATCGGCACCGGCGTGGTCACGGTGCTGCGCGGCGGTCGGCTGCGCCACCATCCAGAACAAGGAGCGCGAGCTCACCTTCCGGGTCGTGCCAGGCACGCGCAAGCTGGTACAGCGGCCTGCCCGACGGCGTGCAGGAGCTATGTACCTGCCGGTCTCGGTCGGCGCCACGGTCCAGCGCATTCATGCGTGGTGGTGGCCCACGGCGCCGGATGCGCCGGCGATCCTCTATCTGCACGGATCGCGCTGGAACCTCGCAGGGCAGCTCTTCCGCATCGAGCAGTTGCACGAGTTCGGGTTCTCGGTGCTGGCGATCGACTACCGCGGGTTCGGGCAGAGCGACGGCGATCTGCCCTCGGAGAAGACCGTCTACGAGGATGCGCGCGTCGCGTGGCAAAGACTCGTCGAGCTGCAGCCCGATCCGGCGCTGCGCTTCATCTACGGGCATTCGCTGGGCGGAGCGGTCGCGATCGATCTTGCGGCGGGACTGAGCGACCAGGCGAGCCCGCGGGTGAGCCCGTCGCTGCGCGCGGGCTCATCGTCGAGTCCTCCTTCACGTCGCTCGCCGACATCGCCAAGGCGTTGACCGCACCGTGGCTGCCCGCGCAGCTGGCTGCTCTACGCAGACCTTCGACTCGGTGCACAAAGATCGCCCGCGTGCGTCTTCCGGTGTTCATTGTGCACGGGGCGGCGGACAAGTACGTTCCATCCCGCTTCCAGCCAGGAGCTCTACGACGCCCGCTCCCGATCCGAAGAAGCTGCTCGTCGTGACCAACGGCACGCACAACAACAGCATGCGCATCGGCAGCGGCGAGTACCGCGCCGCGCTGCAGGAATTCTTTTCGCTGACAACGCTGCCTCGGGTTACCCGCACGCGCGACAGCGGCTGCTGCGCGCCAGCGCCGCCGTTGCAGGGCAGCCCTGCCGCGCGCTAGCGCCCGCCCAGCCTTTTGTTCTGTTTACCTACGCTGCTGGCGGCTCGCGGGCGCAGCGCACACCGCTGCACTTGGCGCGAGCGGCGTCGCCCGCGGGCAACTTGGCGCACACTGCCGGACATCTACGCGCGGATGCGCGCAGCTGAGCGCGGCCGCCCGCGCGGGATCGCTGCCCCAGGTCCCGTGAGCTTTTGCCCCCTTACGCGATCGAGACCGCGGAGGTTGCGCTGCCTGCAGAAGGTGTCGGGCACCGGGTCGAGCTCGCCGATCACGCGCGGCGACTGCGGCGGCACCTGCGACTGCGGGCCGAGGCGCTCCGGCGAGAGCTCGATCCAGCGCGTTGACGCCAGCGCACGCCCCGGCTCTGCAGTCAGCGTCGCGGGCCCTTCTACGCCTGCGGCATAGGGCGCGGCGTTACCAGTCGAGCGCGGCGCTCTTGGCGCCGCGCTTCTTCTGCGTTCTCGGCAAGATCGACCATGAAGTAGTAGGGCGAATCCCAGAGCGCGCCAGCTCCGGACTTGAGGAGCGCATCCGGACTCCATCCAGCAATCCAGCTTCGGTGAGCGCGTCGGGCAGCGCGCGCTTGCCAGTTCACCGACTGCCGTGCATACGGATCGATTGGCGTCCGCGGTCGGCGTGGGCCACCTGATCGCGCACGCGGCCCAGGAGTGCGGCCGGCTACCGCCTCCGTCGAGCCGCGCGCGCGCGACCTGCGCCGGTAATCGCGGCGAGCCATGCTCGGCGGTGGAGAGCGTCGTATCGGAAAACCAGCCGCTCGAGCGCGAGCGGTCCAGGCGGCGGCGAGCCGCGCGCGCTCGGGTTGACTTCGGCGCGGGTGACGAAGCCGGTGATCCGCGTGGAAAACTCCGTACAGGGTGTCGAAATTCTCTCTCGCCGAGTTTCGCATCGGCGAGCACGCCGCGCACGCGCGCCGAGGCGTGAACCGGCGTCCGCGTCCGGGCTCGGCTTGGCGCCTTTCGCCGTCGCCGCAGCCGCGAAGCGCTTTCAGCTCCGAGTCGCGAAGCCGTCTCGCTCTGGTCGGCGGGACAGCTCACCGCGCCAGCCGCCCTAGCGCGGGCGGGAAGCTCGCGCGTCGGAACGAGCTGCCGTCTCGTCCGGTCAGCCACGAGTAGTGGGCGAGCATCCGCCAATCGTCGGGCGAGAGAGCTTCCGAAGCCTTGCCGAGTTTGTCGACGGCGACAGCGCTACCGCGAGCGTATCCACCACCGGCCCGCGCGCCGCCCATGCCCAGCGAGAGCACGCGCATGTAACGCTCGGCGTCGACCTCGCTGCCGCCCGGCGAGGCGCGTGAGCTCGCCGGCCGTCGGGCGCGAAACAGAACCATCGTCGGATAGCCGCTTTCCGATTGAGAAGCGCGCGCCGAGGCGCTGCGCGCTCGGGGCGTGCGTCCAGCGTACACGGGCACGAAGAAGCGCGCGGTCGATGAAGTCCTGCCGGTTGAAGATCGTCGCCTTGACCTACGATTGCGCGGCGGACACCAGATCCCTCGCCCCCAGTATTTACAGGAACACCGGCTTCGCCTTCGGCCCGCGCGGCGGCGAAAGCGGCATCGACATCGCCCGCGCCAGGCGATGCCCGCGTTGTCGTGCGGCGCCGCGCTCTTGGCGGGCGCTGCAAAGGCCGCCGGCGGCCTTCCAGGGGAAGATGAGAGCCGCCGGCTCTGGGCGCATGGAGAGCACGCTGCGGAGGCCCAGTGCGAAGGCGATCGGAAGCGTCAGGTAAGTGAGGGCAATTGCGGTTTCATGGCGCCCTTCGATGTGATCACGTGATCGGCAGCCCGATGTCAGAAGCTCGACGCATACCGGCCGGCATCCTCGCGTACGTCGAGAAGCAGCTGCCGGCCGCTCACTCAGAACAGCCCGTCGCGCTCGTTTGCGCATCCGGCGGCGCGAGGAGCGACCGGACGCATACAGCGCGAGCGCATACACCCGGTCCGGAAAAGCTCGATCGTCGAAATGAGAGTTGCGAGGGTGAATTCCTGTGCCGCCGCACCCCGGATGCCGGAGCGCGGATCTTGAAATGAACGTGCACCGCACGGCCTTCGTAGGCGCCGGGTACATCGCCGTGAAGGCCGCGCTGCCCGAGGCGTCCGGTCACCTGGAAGCCGCGCAGGAACTTCACCGCAATGCGGTGGCGGACCCGCCCCATTCGCGCACGTCGGAATAGCGGCCCGCGGCGTCACTGCCAGACGTCGATGCGCGCGCTGCCGGCAGCGGGGCGCACTCGCTGCCGGTCAGGCGCGACACGCGGAACGTCAGGCGCAGCGGAGCGCCGGGACTCCAGCTCGCCGCTGGCCGGATCCGAGCGGATGTCCGAGCGATCGAGCGCCTCATCGACGAAGAACGGGCCCGCAGTCTGTTGCGGCCGCGCAACGCAAGCCGGAGCGCGCCCGGAGTAAGCGCTGACGGGCGTCGCCGCGCCTGCACCGAGGGGTCGCGCGAGCAGCGCGCCCGAGGCACCAGAGCGCCTGCGCCTCGCGGCGGCTCGGGCAACTCGTGGGCAACTGCGGTGCGCAGAGCCGGCGACCTGGTCAGATCGTCGAAAGCCAAGGGCAAGGTCCGTGGGAATGAACGATCATCAGACTCGATCCTGCGGGACGCGGTTCCGTGGCTAGAGCCTCGTGCGCATCAAGGCCCGCGCATCAAAGCCCGCACCAAAGCCTTGAGCCCGGAGGATAATAACCCACATGAGCCCACTTTTGCGGCGAGGCGACTTCCGGTAGATTGCAGCGCAGCGCTCCGATAGCGGGCGCCACTGGAGGAGTCATGACGTTCGACACTGAAGCGTCCGCGCGCCGCCCGCGCCACGTTCGCATGCTGATGGCGCGCTCGCCGCGACGTGCTTTGCGGTCGCGGCATTTGCGCAGGACTACCCGGAACCGTCGCGGTCAAGATCATCGTGCCCTTCGCCGCCGGCGGTCCGGCGGACGTCTACGCGCGCTTCCTCGCGCAGCGCGCTGCAGGAAGCGCTCGGGCCAGCCGTTCGTCGTCGACGATCGCCCGGGCGCGAGGCTCCATCGTCGGCACCGATGCGGCGGCCAAGAGCGCGCCGGACGGCTACACGCCTGCTTGCTGATGTCGAACACGCACACGGTCAACGAGTCGCTGATGCCCAACAAGCCGTTCGTGCTCACGCGCGACTTCGTCCCGGTCGCGCCGATCAACTATTCCGACCTCGTGATGGTCGTGCATCCGTCGGTGCCGGCGAAGACGCTCTGCCGGAATTCATCGCGCTCGCCAAGGCGCAACCCGGCAAGCTCAACTACGCCTCTTCGGGCCCGGGCACGCCGTATCACATGGCCGGCGAACTCTTCAAGGCGATGGCCGGCGTCGACATCGTGCACGTGCCGTATCGCGGCAGCTCGGGCGCGCGAACCGACGTTCTCGGAGGTCAGGTGCAGATGATGTTCGACGCGGTGACGACGATGAGCGAGCACGTCAAGGCGGGTCAGGTGCGCGCGCTCGGCACGAGCGGCAAGGTGCGCTCGACGCGTGCTGCCCGACGTTCCGACCATCAGCGAGGCCGGCGTGCCCGGCTACGAGGCGACGATCTGGCTCGGGCTCATCGCGCCGAAGGAACGCCGCCCGGCGATCGTCAACCGCCTCAACGCCGAGATCACGAAGATCGTCAGCGCCCCCGAAGTGCAGCGCGAATGGGCGCACAGGCGCGGTCGCGATGACGATGACGCCCGACGAGTTCGGCAAGTACATCGCCGACGATATCGTCAAGTGGGAGCGCATCGTCAAGATCTCCGGCGCAAAACCGGATCAATGAGCGGATCGACAAGCGGATCGACAAGCGGATCAACGGGCCGGGGTCGGGGCGCGGCGCTCGAGCTGCGTCTGCTGAGCGGAGGAGCGGCGCAGGGCGTGGCGAGCGCCTTCGTGCACGCGTTCTTCGCGGAAACCGGCGTCGAGGTGAGTGCGACGTTCCAGGCGGTGGGCGCGCTCCGGGACAAGCCCTCGCCGGCGAACCTTGCGACGTCTTCATCTCGACGCACGCCATGGTCGAAGAGCTGGCCCTCGCCCAGCACATCGTTGCCGACACGATCATGCCGCTGGGCAGCGTGCACACCGCGATCGCCAGCGCGTGCGGGCGACCGCATCCCTGCCATCGCCCGTCGCGACGAGCTGCGCGCGACCCTTGCCGCGGCCACCGCCATCTATGTTCCCGATCCCGAGCGCGCGACGGCCGGAATCCACTTTATCCGGCTGCTGCGGACGCTTCGAGCTCCATGAGCGTGTAGTGCCGCATTTGCGTACCTATCCGAGCGGCACGCTCGCGATGGCTACGCTCGCCGCGAGCCCCGAGGGCGGCTGCATCGGCTGCACCCAAGTCACCGAGATCAACGCTACGCCCGGAGTGAAGCTTTGTCGGGCTGCTGTCGGCCGAGTTCGAGCCTCGCGACGGTCTATGCGGTCGGGGTGTGCGCGAAGACAGCTCAGCCTGCGCTCGCGCGACGGTTCGCACGCATGATCGCCGGCCCCTGAGTCCCTCAGGCTGCGCATCGAGGCAGGGTTCGAGCTCTAGCAGGCTGCTAGCACGAGGCCGGCGCAAGCGAGACAAGTCGGCGAGCGCCCGCATCGCTGTCGTCCACAGAAAACGGGCCGGCATGGTCCTTGCTCGGGTCTTCAACAGGAACCCGACATGCCCAGTCATCTCTTTTCTCGAACGGCCTTCCTTCGCGCTTCGACTCGCGATTGCGGCAGCGGTCGCCAGCACGCTGGTCGCCGGCGGTTCGAGCGCGCGTCCAGCACGAGGAGCGGCAACTCACCTTCCGCGCGGCGCGCGCGAAGCGGCGAGCTGGTTCAGCGGCTTGCCGGACGGCGTGCAGGAATTCGATCTGCCGGTGGGCAGCGGCATGACGGGGCAGAGCATCCGCGCCTGGTGGTGGCCGGTTTCCGACCCGCAGGCACCTGTTCTTCTTTACCTCCACGGTGCACACTCGAATCTGACCGGACAGGTCTATCGCATCGAGCAACTGCGCAGTTTCGGGTTCTCGGTGTTTGCCATCG
>ERZ1370068.618-contig-10564_pt1 | contig 36195 bp, 63 predicted proteins | sample MGYA00561227_ERZ1370068 | MGnify/ENA primary metagenome ERZ1370068 (study PRJEB38410, sample SAMEA6850437) | metagenome | study: Metagenomic assessment of the ecological functions of the soil: analysis of the soil microbiota associated with the... | reverse complement strand
GTTACGTATTGCTGGATCGCCCATCGATCCGTCGGGCCAGGATCGATCGACGTAGAGCACCGAGACGCGGTCCTGATCGATCGCCGTGCGCAGCGCCGACAGGTCGGCGTCGCCGTCGCCCTTGCTGGTGACGGCAAGTCCGAGATCACTTCGCGCCGTTGACGTTCGGCGCATCGATCGCCGGGCACGCGGAACTTGGTGTTCGGCGGCTGCTGCTTCTCGGTGCGGCGCCACGCCACGTGCACGTGCGACGCGCCGCCATCGCCCTTGCGAGATCCTCGGCGATGCGCTTCAGGAGATACAGCTCTTCGATGCGATGCGTGCGCCGAGGCGAGCATGCGCACCGACGCCGGGATCCTTGCGGCCCGCGGCGTTCAGCAGATCGCGCACGCGCATCAGCGCGTCCTTCCAGGTCACGACCTGCTGGACGCCGTCCTTGGTGTTGAGCAGCGGCTTGCGCAGCCGCTGCTCGCCTTCGACCCACAAGTACTGGAAGCGGCCGATGTCGCACATCCAGTAGTCGTTGACCTGCCGGGTTGTAGCGCGGCGTGATGCGCGACCAGGCGCGCGCCCTTCGCCCACTCCGGCTTCGCCTTGAGCCACGCGCGTCGTGCTGCAGCCCTTCGCGCACAGCGTGCAGATGGTGTCGACCGCGTGCGGGTTGTCCCACGGGCGCGAGCTGGAACCGATAGTCGCGCGTCGTGATCGCGCCGACCGGGCACACGTCCATCAGGTTGCCCGAGAGCAGCGAGTGCACGCCCTGCTCGTTGAACGTCGCGATCTCGCTGCCGTTGCCGCGGTCGATCGATGCCGATCTGCGCGTCGCCGTCGACTTCCGCGCATGAAGCGGACTGCAGCGCGTGCACAGGATGCAGCGGTTGCGGTTGAGCATCAGCGTCGGGCCGAAGTCGACGTCGGCCTTCACGCCCTCGCCGTCGAACGTGCGGCGCGGGAAGTCCATGCGGCTCTCGTCGTTGCCGAACGCGTAGCGAGAAATCCTGCAGCGGGCACTCGCCGCCCTTGTCGCAGACCGGGCAGTCGAGCGGGTGGTTGATCAGCAGGAACTCGAACACGCCCTTGCGCGCCTTCGACGACCTCGGCGTCCTGCGTGTGCACCACCATGCCCTCGGCGCACCGGCGTCGAGCACGACGTCTGCAGCTTCGGCATCTTCTCGATCTTCACCAGGCAGACGCGGCACGACGCCGTCGATGCCCAGGCCGGGGTGGTAGCAGTAGTAGGGGACCTGGATGCCGGCCTCGATGGCCGCCTGCAGAACGGAAGTGCCTTTCGGCACCGAGAGCTGCCGGCCATCAATGGTCAGCGTGACGAAATCCATAAGGAAGTATGTACAACTAACGACTCGAACCACGTAGGCCTACTTCTTCTTCTCGATAATCGCGATCAGCGGCACCGTCCTGGATTTGCTTCGACCGATCGCGACCGTGCCCGGTGAGCGGGAGACTGAGCCTCGATCGACGGCGTCGTTCACGATCACGACGGATTCCGACGTCTTGCCGTCCGCGTATGTCACGGCGATGGTGACCGGGACGTCGTAGATCTCGCCGGTCTGCTCGAACCGCACGACCAGCTCGGATCCTTCCACCGTCGTGCTGTAGCGCAGGCGCGGGATGCCGTTGTCGTAGATCCACCGCTCGAAGAAGCGATCGAGGTCGCGGCCGCTCGCGCTTCCATCGCCTGCCGCAGATCGTCGGTGCCGGCCTTCTTGAACCGGTTCTCGGCGTAGAAGCGCCTGCAGGCCCGCTGAAGAACGCTTCGTCGCCGATCAGGCGCCGCAGCATGTGCAGCACCGCGGCGCCCTTGTTGTAGACCAGCGCGCGGAAGACGCGGCTCTCGCCCTTGATGTGGCCGAGGCGATAGCCGAGATAGACCGGGCCCTGATCGGAATCCTCGATCGCCCAGCGGCGGAACTGCCGCAGCACGTCGCGGAACGCGTCTTCGCCGCGCTGCTCTTTGCGCATAGAGCGCGGCGAAGTATTGCGCGAAGCCTTCGCTCGAGCCACTGCTCGTGATAGTTCTTCCAGCCGACCGCCTGGCCGAACCACTGATGCGCGAGCTCGTGCGCCAGGAAGAACTCGGGAAAGCCCTGGAACGCCGCCGGATCGTTGCGCCAGTTGAACGCTGCGACTGGCGGCGGGTTGTTGAGCATCGCGAAATACCCGGGCGCGTGGCCGCCGGGCACATCGTCTTCGACCATCGCGAGCGTGAGCGGCGTCGTACGGCACGTCGCCGGTCAGTCCGGAATACGAGGCGCAGACACCTCCGCCGCGGTCCCGATCGCGTCGCGGCCGCGCGATTCCTGGCCGCTGGTTGGCATCGACCGGCGAGCGCACCGTGTTGCGCGCGCCGACCGGCGGATCGCCGTCGCGGCGTTGATGCGATTGATCTGCTGCTGCAGCGTCGAGGTGCCGCGCATGTCGGGCGGCGCCGCCTTGACCGGCACGATGTCGAGCGCGACGGTGGCGGCATCGACGCGCATCATGCGGCTGATGAGGATGCCGAGATAGCGCACCGGCTGCGGCGCGGTGAACGCATACGCGACGCGCGGCACGACGCGTGACGAATTGCTCGATCGCCGCCGGCGGCGCCGCGCTCGGCGAGCCGTCCTCGAGGATGCCCGACGCGACGACGTCGTACTCCGCCGGCACCGTGAGACGGATAGCGCGCGGTGGCGTAGTCGGTCACCTGGTTCTGCGGATACCAGTAGTTGCGATTGCTGAAGAGCCACTTCGGCTCCGGCGGCACGAGCGGCACGTCGTCCGGTTGTGAGCTGCGCCGCCTCGGCTCGCCACTGTCAGCGACGGCCGATCGATTCGTCGAGGATGCTCTGCCTGCGCCAGCCGGCCCGAGTAGGTGATCGTCAGCGTCATCGGGAAATCGCGCGCCACCGGCGACGGCAGGTTGACGAGCACGCTGTTCTGGTTGCGCACGCGCAGGAACAGCAGGCGGCCGAACTCGTCGCTGTAGACCGACGACACGTTCAGGCTCTCGGCGAAGCGCAGCGTCAGCACGCCGATGCGCGTGCGACTTGACGCGGAGCTTGATCCTGCGTCCGGCCGTCCATCCACTCGCGCTCGGGATAGAACGACGCGTCGATGTCGTAGTCGAGCACGTCGTAGTCGACGCTGTCGTCTTCGTCGAAGAAGCGGCCGCGGCTCTGCAGCTTCTGTTCCGGACGCATAGGCCGCGATGTTGCGCTTGCGCGCGCGCTGGAACAGCGTCACGTCTCCGGCTCGCCGCTCGATCGCGCGTAGGTCAGATCGTCGAAGCGCCGCGTCTTGACCTCGGCGACGAAATCGCCCGGCTCGCGGCAGCAGCGACCAGGTGTCGCGGCTCAGATCGCTCAGGTCGAGGTTGAACGACTTGCGCACGCCCTCGTCGAACACGGCCAGGCGCGCGGCGATAGGCGCGCGCTGTCGAGCGCGACCGGCTCGAGCATGTCGTCGAGCGACGCGCTGATCGAATTCGAACGGATTGAGGCGCACGAACGCGGAGGTGAACGGCGTCTCGAGCGCCTCGGCGCCGGCGAACGAGCTTCAGCTGGCCCTTCTCTTCCTTCGGCTGCGGGCTGGAACGACGAGCGTGCCGTCGCCGAGCAGCACGATCGCCGTGACGCCTTCCGGCGTTTCGGCGACGAAGACATCGCCCGACGGCAGCCGCAGCTCGAAGTCGACCGACCTTCAGCGACCAGGTTCTTCGCCGCGAATTGCTTTTCCGGATTGCAGCGCCAGGCGATGCAGGCCTTCGATCGACGCGAGCCGATCCTCCGCCAGGATGCGCCACGGCTGGCGGCCGAGATCCTCGCCGCGCGGACGGCGGATGTCGAGACGCCACGTCGCGATGCGGCCGCGCGGGCCGGTCTCCATGAACACTTCGACGACGAGCCGGTAGCCTTCGCCGGGCAGCGTGCCCTGCAGCGCGCGATCGATCGCGTTCCTGACCACGACGCGCGTGATGCCTTGCGGCACCATCGCGTCGAAGAACTCGAGCGCCTGATCCTCGGTCGGCGGTGGGCGACAGCAGATCCGTCCACCGCGCGCGATCCATCGTCGAGATCGAGGTTTCGACGGCCTGGAGAAATGCCTGGATGCGAGAGATCTTCGTCGTCGAGCGCGCGCGGATGCCTTGTCCCGCGAATGCGGGCGTAGCAAGGAGCGCCACGAAAACAGAAGCATGCAAGCATCGCACAGGCACGACAGGTAGCCAGGCCGTCAGGTTGTCAGATTAGACTCGCCTGACGACCTGACCGCCTGACGACTGTGGTCAGACTCCGCTGGGACGAAAGCTCAGGCCAGTCGGCTCAGAACGAGCACCGTCAGATCGTCCTGCAGGCGCTGGTCGCGGCGATGCCGTTCGACGGCGTCGAACACGGCCTTGCCCAGCTCGGCGGCGGCGGTCTTCTGATACGCGCCCGCAAACAGCGCCAGCGTCCGTTCGAGACCGGCTTCGTCGAACGGCTGGCCATCGGGGCTTTCGGCCTCGGTCAGGCCGTCGCTGTACATCAGCAACGCGTCGCCCGGATCGAGCTGCAGCTCGCCTGCTTCATACGTGCTGCCTTCGAACATGCCGAGCGCGACGCCGCCGCTGCATCAGCCGTTCGATCGATCCATTTTGCCGGCGCAGCGAGCGGTGGTGTCTGGCCGGCGTTGACGAACTCGCAGACGGCCGGTGGACGGTGTGAACGAGGCGAGGAACAGCGTGATGAACCGCGAGGCCGGCGCGTGACGCGCGACCTGGATGTTGAGGCGCTGCACGAGCGCGGTGAGCGGCATGCCTTCGTCGACCAGCGTGCGCAGGATGGCGAGCAGCAACGCCATCAGCAGCGCGGCGGGACTCGCCTTGCCGGCGACGTCGCCGAGCGCGACGAGCACGGTGCCATCGGGCTGCGGCAGGATGTCGTAGAAGTCGCCGCCGACGGTGTTGGCCGGCTTGCGTGAGGCCGAACGCTTCGACGCCGGGCCCCGACCACGTGCCTTCGGGCAGCATCGCGTTCTGGATCTCGCGCGCCACTTCGAGATCGCGCTTGAGCGACAGGCGATCGGCGACCTCGAGCAGCACGAGCAGGTTCATCAGCAGGAACCCGGTGAGCAGCGGCAGCGTGCCGTTGCGCGAAGCAGCGGCGCCGGCACGCGGATGTTGACGAAGAAGAGCGCGATCGGGATCGGCACGCGCATCATGCCGAATGCCGTTGAAGAGCTGCAGCGAGGCCGATCACCGAGAAGGCCAGCGAGACGCCGTACATCAGGCGGCGCGCCGGCGACAGGCGCATCGTGAAGGCGAGGAAGAAGCCCTGCGCGCATGCTGATCGCCTTCTGGTGCCACGGCAGGCCTTCGAGCTCGGCGGTGTTGATGCCGCGCGCGAAGAACCGGTAAGCCTCGGGCGTCTCGCGCGTGAACAGCTTCGCCGAACTCCTCGGAGGTGAGGTCGTGCGTGTAGCGCGAGATGAAGTCTCGGCGTACGGGTCACTGGTTCAACTCAACAGGTTCGACGTGCGCTTAGATGACGCCGAGTTCCCGTCCGACCGCTGCGAACGTGTCCAGAGCGTACTGCAGGTCTTCCTCGGTGTGGGTCGCCGACACGATGGTCCTGCAGCCGCGCCTTGTCGCGCGCCGACGGTCGGGAAACCCGATGCTCTGGGCGAAGACGCCCTCGGTCGAACAGCGTGTCCGACATCTTCGCGGCCGTCGCCGCCTCGCCGACGATCACCGGCGTGATCGGGCTTTCGCTCATGCCGGTGTTGAAGCCGAGCGTCGTCGAGGCCCGCCTTGAAGAAGCGGGTGTTGTCCCACAGCCGTCTCGATCCACTGCGGCTCGGTCTCGAGCACGTCGAGCGCGGCGAGGCACGCGGCGGTCACCGCCGGCGGATGCGAGGTGGAGAACAGGAACGGCCGGGCGCGGTGGTACAGGAACTCGATCAGCGTCCTTCGAGCCGGCGACGTAGCCGCCGAGCACGCCGATCGCCTTCGACAGCGTGCCGACCTGGATGTCGACGCGGCCGTGACAGCCGAAGTGATCGACGGTGCCGCTGCCGTTCTTGCCAAACACGCCGCTCGCATGCGCATCGTCCACCATCATGATCGCGCCGAACTCCTCGGCGAGCGCGCACAGCTCGGGCGACGCGGCCGAGGTCGCCGTCCATCGAGAAGACGCCGTCGGTGATCAGGATCTTCTTCTGCGCCGCCGGGAGGTCCTGCAGGATCTTGCGCGCCGCGTCGACGTCCTTGTGCGGGAAGACCTTGATCGGCGCCTTGCTCAGCCGGCAGCCGTCGATGATGCTCGCGTGATTCAGCTCGTCCGAGACGATCACGTCGTCTTTGGTGAGCACCGCGGCGACGGTGCCGGCGTTGGCGGCGAAGCCGCTCTGAAAGACGACGACGGATTCGACGTGCTTGAACTCGGCGAGCCGGCGCTCGAGCTCCATGTGCATTTCCATGGTTCCCGAGATGGTGCGCACCGCGCCCGAGCCGACGCCGAACTCTCGACGCGCATCGAGCGCGCGCCTGCGTCAGCTTCGGATGCGTCGTCAGGCCGAGGTAGTTGTTCGACGAGAGGTTGACGACCGACTTGTGATCGAAGGTCGTGTGGGATTCGGGCTCGCCTTCGAGGACGCGCAGCTTGCGATACAGGCCTTGCTGCTTCAGGTTGTCGAGCTCGGTCGACTAGAAACGCCAACGGGTCATTTCCGCATGTCAGTTCACGCTCAACAGGATATCGCCATCCGGGAAGTCGCTCGAGCTCCTTCGCGCCGTGTGCCTTCAGCCAGCTCTCAACCGTATCAGCATCCGCGCCGTTCGCGAACGCGTTTCGACGTGAACGACGACGTGCGTCGAGCCGGAGTCTTTGAGCGACTGCCACGCCGCTTCGGGATCCTTCGTGACATGCCTGCAGGCGCGCGACGCGCTCGTTGTAGTGCGGCGGGAAGCTGCCGCTGTAGCCGTTGGTGATCGGTTTCCAGTGCGCGGCCGCGTAGTAGACGTAGCGGATTTCCCACCCGGCGTCGCCGAACGGAAACTCGGTGATCGCGGTGCCGGCGGGCAGCGCCGCGACACGCGGCATACACCGGCGGCGCCTGCGGACGTCAGGCCTCATGACGCGCGCGGGCGGCACGGCTTCGTTCTGGACCCAGGTGCGGTTCGATCTCCAGTGGAATCGCCGCGCCCTCAACCAGGATGAGCAGCCGATGACGGCAACGACGGCGAAGGCAGAATGGCAGATAGCGAAGCGCAGCAATGACCGTTCGGCGCCGCAAGCCCGCCAGCATCGCCAGAAACAGTCCGGCGATCATCGCGTAGCGCGCGGGCACGCGGACGCCGTTGAAGCCGGGCACGTAGTCGTAGAGCAGGCCGTAGAGGCCGAAGCCCGAGACGCGTCGCTTCGCCGGCGTTCGGCAGCGGGCCGAGCGACAGCCACATCGCGAGAATCGTGGCGCGCCAGGCGAAGACATGATCGGCGATCGCACGATGCCGCGCCTTCGATCCGCGCGCGCGGCGAGACGTCGCGAGCAGCAGCGCGAGCGCGATCGCGAACTGCATGATCAGGCGCTGAGGTGTTCGCGCGCTCGAATGCCAGACCGAGACGTCAAATCCGCCAAACAGGACGACGCTCATGATCCGCGATCAGCTGGGTAATCACGACTAGCAGCAGAAACGCTGACACGTACGTCAGCCACGGAGGCACGGAGGGCGCGGAGGACTTCTTTTCAAGATCGGTGCTCAGACCAAGCCGCGACAGGCCACGCTTGCGAGCAGCCACGGCACGAATCCCAGGAACGTCTCACCTTCGCCGTGCGGGTAGAAGCGCAGGACCTTTCCCCACAGCAGTTTCAAGTTCTCCGACGCGGTGATGTACGACCAGACGTTGGCCGAGAACTGGACGCACCTCGCCGAACGGGCGTTCGATTCCGAAACAGCTGCTGGGCCTCCTGATACGGAAACAGGAACGGCAGCGTCAGCGCAAGAGTGGCGACGGCGGCGCGCTGCGAGCGACGATCCAGATGCGAACGTCGCGCAGCGTGTCTGCGTCCACATGCGATGGACGACGAACAGCGGCACGAACGGCGCGAAGTAGAGCAGGTAGTAGCCGCAGCTCCAGTTCTGCATCACGAGCGCGCGCGGTGCCGCCGACCAGCGCCCGCGTCGATCCCGTCGTGACGAATCGATTGAGTCCATACAGCGCAAACGGCATCCACTGCGAGCTCATCACCTGGAGGTGCGGGACGGAGGCGATGCGGTATGGCAGGAATCCGTAGACCAGGCCGGCGATGAACGCGGCCCGCTTGTCGCCGGTGAGATCGCGAACGAGCAGATACGTGCCGAACGCCGACAGCGCGAACGTCGAAATGAAGAGCAGGTTGTAGCAGAGGATGATGTTGCCGGTCAGCCAGTAGACCGGAAGGATCTGCAGCACCTGTCCGAACAGATGTTCCGACAACGCGAGCGCGAGCGGATCGGGATGAAAGATGTTGGCGTTCCAGAATTCGGACCAGCCGATCGATCCGGTCAGCAGGCGCGGCACGTGCTCCGCGCCCCAGCCGAGGATCCACATGTTGAGCAGCGAGTCGCCGAGATCGCCGGGCACGTCGCTGCCGAGGCCGAGCGACGAGCGGCCAGGTGAGAACGACGCGAGAGGAGTGAGTAGATGGCCGACGCCGCAATCCGCCTGACAGGCGGACTTCACGCTGTTCACGCGGATCTTTCTCGGCCAGATACAGCTCTTCGAACAGGACCTGAAGGATCGCCGCGGTCGGCACCGCGAGCAGCGCGCCGACGAAGCCGAGCAGTTCACTGCCGATCGATCAGCGACGCGATGACCGTCACTGCGCTCAAGCCGACCGTTTGGCCCATCACCTTCGGCACGAGCACGTTGTTTTCGACCAGCTGCAGCGCCCAGCAAAAGCCGGCGACGCCGAGCGCCAGGCCGGGCGACACCGTCAGCGCGACGAGCACCGCCGGAACGGCCGAGAGGAGCGGGCCGACCATCGGGATCATTTCGCCGATGCCGGCGATCACGGCGAGGACGAAGAAATACGGCACGCCCATGAAGAAGTAGCCGATCGCCGACATGGTGCCGATGATCAGGCCGAGCAGCATCTGGCCGCCGAGCCACGCGCTGATCTTCGCGGCGGCCAGCTCGCTGATCCTCGCGACGCTGATGGCGATCGCGGCGCTGAAAGAGCCGCACGAACAGCTCGAACAGGCGTTGCGGATTCGACGAGCAGGTAGAACGTCAGCAGCAGGATGCTGACGACGCCGAAGATGCCGCCGACGAATCCCCACAGCGTGGCCAGGATCGACGTCGACCACGTCACCGCTTCCGGCGGGCGCCTGCTGCAGCAGCTCCTTGAACGATGGCCGTCCGGCGCGATCAGGCCCCACGACGCCAGCTTCTGCTGCGCCGAGTCCATGTAGGCGGGCAGATGCGTCCAGAACTCCTGCGACTGGCCGGACCATCGGCGGCACGACCGCCGCGGCAACGCCGACGAGCGATGCCGAGCACCGTCGCGTAGATCACGAGGATCGCCGCGCCGCGCGGCAGGCGGCGCTTGCTGATCGCGACGCATGCGCTGGCGCTCGATGATGTGCACCAGCGGCGCGAGTCCCGTCGCAAACAGCGCGCTGACGTAGATCAGCAGCAGCGGTCGCGCGCACGAGTACAGCGTCCACAGCAGGACGATCGTGACCGCGGCGGCGACGCACGCGTAGCGAATAGTCGCTACGCGGATCGGAACTCTGCGGTGAAGTCTGCGACATCGTCGTAGATTGCGCTCGAGCTCGTCGAGCGAGGCGAGGAAGACGATGCGGAAGAAGCCGTCTTCGAGCGGCGGTGCCGAATCCGGATCCGTAGACGGTGAGGACGCCTTTCGAGCGCGCAGCAGGCCGAGCACGAAGTCGGTGTCGGTCTTTCCCGGCGGCAGTTCGACCTTTGGGCATCGCGTAGAACGCGCTCTTGCGGCATCACGCACGACATGCCGGGATCGCGTTCATGCGCTCGGTCGTCAGCTCGGCGCGCTCGCGCAGCGCTTGCGGAACGTCGACCTGATGCGATCGATCGCCGGTCAGCGCCGCGGTCACCGCGTACTGCATCGGCCCGGGCTGCACAGGCGGCCGTCGGCGAGTTTCTTGATCGCGGCCAGCGCCGGATCGAGGCGCGGCGAGGATCCCACCGCCATCCATCCCGCGCGCCAGCCGGGCGCGAGATACGCCTTCGACAGGCTCGAGTAGGAAATGATCGGCGCGTCGTTGTCGAGCGCCGCCATCGCCGGCACCGGGCCGTCGTAGGCGAGATCGCCGTAGACCTCGTCGGCGAGGATCACGAGGCCGTGCGTGCTCGGCGATGTCGATCAGCGCCCGGCGCGTCGACGTCGGGATAGATCGCGCCGGTCGGGTTGTTCGGATCGATCACGACGAGCGCGCGCGTCTTCGACGTGATCAGCGCTGCGCAGGTGATCGAGATCGGGCTGCCAGTTGTTGGTGTGATCGGTGCGGTAGATACGCCGGCTGCGCGCCGATCTTCGCGAGCACCGCGGTGTAGAGCGGATACGTCGGCGACGGCACCAGCACTTCTTCGCCCTCGTCGACGATGCCGGTGAGCGCGAGCTCGATGCCTTCCGACGTGCCCGACGTGATCAGCACGCGATCGGCGCGAGACGTTCACGCCGCGCGACACGAAATCCGCGGCGGCGGCTTCGCGCGCCGCGGCGATGCCCGGCGACGGCACGTAGCCGTTGTGGCCGTCGCGCATCGCCTTGATCGACCGCTTCGATCAAATGCGGCGGCGTCAGGAATCCAAACTGATTGGGATCGCCGATGTTGAGATAGCGAACCTGCTTGCCGGCCGCCTCGACCTTCTTCGCTTCCGCGACGATGTTGCGGATCGCGTAGGTGAATCGATCGACGCGCTGGGCGGTGCGAATGGCTGAGGCGGTCGACCGGCATGACGCCCGATCTTATCCTGACGCCGGTACTGATCGGTGCTCGGACCACTACGCCGATATCTGAGTCGTGGTCAGGACCTCGCTACCGTGAGTTCGATTTGCCTCGATCGTCATGTAATTGCTACACCTTTACACGCTCTGCACGGTCTGTCCAACCTCGGCCGTTTCTGATTAAAGTGTTGTTACATCAATGGCTTATCAAGTTTGGCACAGAACTTGGTTATGTGACGGGCATGCGGCGGATCCTCCTCAGCTCGCTCGCTATCGCTGCTGACGCCACTTCTGGCGTCGGCGCAGGGGACCGCAGAGAACCAGCAGGCGACGTTCCGCTCAGGTGTCGATCTCGTCACGGTGAGCGCGACGGTCCGAGACGGAAAAGGGCGACTTGTGAAGGACCTGACCGAGCAAGGATTTCGAAGTGATCGACCGCGGCGAGCGCCGCGCGATCAACGAATTCCGATCCGAGACGGGCGCCCGTGAGCCTGGCGATTCTGTTCGACGTGAGCGGCAGCATGGATACCGCCGATCGCACGACCGCCGCAAAGTTTGCGGCCCACCACCTGATTCAGTCAGTTGGAAGCAGGGCCGCGACGAGGCCGGGCTGTTTGCTTTTGACAGCCGGCTACGCGAGGTGGCCCCGTTTTCGGTCGATACGCGCGCCCTCAAGGGCGCGCTGGGGAGGTCGATCCGTTCGGGGCCACCTCGTTACATGACGCGATCGCCGCCGCTGCGGAACGCGTGGCCGCGCGCCCGATGGCGCGGCGCGCGGTGGTCGTGCTCACCGACGGCATCGATACCGCGAGCCGCATGACGCCGGCGCAAGTGTCGGCGAAGGCGGCGGCGATTGACGTTCCCGGTCTACATCATCGCCGTGGTTCTGCCCATCGACGATCCGGGCTCCGATCGCGCGCACCCCAGGCTCACAGCAGGCAGGCCCCTGCGTCGATTGGCACGATTGAGGACCTCGCGCGATGGACGGGCGGCGCGCTGTATTACAGCAGCACGTCGGCGTCGGCCTAGCACGGCCGCGCGATGCGGTGATCGATGAACTGCGCCACTTGTATTTGATCGCGTTCGAGCCGGGCGCAGACGCCGGGGTGGCATCCCATCGAGATTCGGACGTCGCAGAAAGACTTCGTGGTTCGGACGCGCGGCGGTTACGTCGCGCGGTCCGCAGGTCGTTAACGGTGACAGTCGTGTCGCGTCGATCGCGTGATGTTAGGTGAGAAGGAGAACAATCATGCGTAACTCCCTTATGACAGTCGGCGTGATCGTGACGGCGCTCAGCGTGGCGCCGGCGTGCGCGACCAAGAAGTTCGTGCGCACCTCGGTCGGTGAAGTGAACGACAAGGTGACGAGCCATGGGCAAGATCGCTCGAAGAGACCCAGGAGCGCGTGCGGCGTGGCCGAAGGCCGCATCACGCGAAGTCGACGCCAAGGCCGCGGCGCGCAGGCGATGCCGGCGCGGCGCAGGCCAACGCCAACGGCGGCCGGCACGCGCCGAACAAGGCCGTCGAAGTCGGCACGCACCGCCGAAGCGCGCGCGGCCGCGCATCGAAGGCGAAATCGCGCAAGCTGATCTTCGAGACCGTGCTCAGCGAAGATCGCGGCCAGTTCAAGCTCGGCAAGGCCGAGCTGCCTGACGACGCGACAGGCCGCGCATCGACACGATGGTCAGCGCAGCTGAAGGCCGACAAGAAGGCCGTGTGGGTCGAGATCGAAGGCCACACCGACAACACCGGCGACGCGATGATCGAACGAGAAGCTCGGTCTGGCAGCGCGCCGAAGCCGTGAAGCGGTATCTCTACGAGCAGCACCAGATTCCGCTGCACAAGATCAACGTGATCAGCTACGGCGAAGAGAAGCCGGTCGCGCCGAACAACGACCAAGGACGGCCGCGCGCAGAACCGCCGCGTCGTCATCAAGGTGCTTGCGTAGCGCGACTGCGAGCCAGCCGGTAAACGAAGTCTGCCGGGAGCAATCTCCTGCGGCTTCCGTTTGCTGAGATTTTACTTCGGCTTCCAGCCCCAGAAGCGCAGGATCGTGTAGACGGCCTTGAACGCGTCCTTCAGCCCGATCTTCTTGCCCTCTTCATAGGTGCGGCCGTGGTACGAGATGGGCACCTCGTAGATGCGCGCGCGCATCGCCGCGACCTTCTGCGTGATCTCCGGCTCGATGCCGAAGTCGCGTGACTGCAGATCGAGGCGATCGGCGACCTTCCTGCACCATCACCTTGTAGCAGGTCTCCATGTCGGTGAGGTTCAGATCGCTGAACATGTTCGACAGCGTCGTCAGCAGCTTGTTGCCGACCGAGTGCCAGAAGTAGAGGACGCGGTGGCCGCGCGGCGAGCCGAGGAAGCGCGAGCCGTACACGACGTCGGCGTCGCCGTCGAGGATCGGCCGGATCAGCTGCGGATATTCGCGCGGGTCGTATTCGAGATCGGCGTCCTGGATGATCACCATGTCGCCGGTGGATTCGCGGATGCCGCGCCACACCGCGGCGCCCTTGCCCTGGTTGTGCGGCTGGAAAAAGACCCGCACGCCGTTCTGGCCGTCGAGCTCCTTCAGGATGTCGCGGGTGCCGTCCGTGGATCCATCGTCGACGATGACGAGCTCCTTGTCGACCGGCGCCGAGATCGACAGCCGAGGACGCGCGAGACGATGGTCGCGGATGGTGGCCTGCTCGTTATACGCAGGCATGACGACAGACAGCTTCATTCGGGCGACTCTGAGCGAAGTCTGAGCGTCGTTCATGCGTTCAAGGTTCAGCGTTCAGGAGTTCACCTGGTCCAGTGAACCGAAGTAACCCTGAACGTTGAACTCTTGAACCTGACGCCAGTGCACTGTCTGATCAGCTGCCGCGGATTTCGCCGCCCGGGTTGGCTGGTCAGTGCACGTTCGCGTAGGTGTTGTTCGAGTAGCAGAGCCTGCTCGAAGTCCTCGCACGGAGTTGATGCCCTGCGAGGCGCGCGTGACGACGTCGCTGCAGCCGAACGTGCCGCTGAATCCGAAGTCGTTCGAGATGGCGCCCGCGCCCGGCACGACGAAGTTCACGACGACCGGTCCGCCGGCGCCAACCGCGCCGGCGTGGATGTGCGAAGCGGTGGTCGCGACCGGCATGTTGTAGACGTCGACCCGGTAGGTACCGTCTTGGTCGACGGTGTTCCAGGTCACGGTCGCGGTGCCAGCCGAGCCGGTGACGACGACCGGGACTTCGTTGCCGCCGTTAACTGCGCGCGTTGAACGTAATGGTTTGCGCCTGGGCCTGCGAAGAGGCCACCAGGATGAACGAGGCCAGCAATAGCCAGTGAAAGACGTCGCATCTCAGAATCTCCTTTGCCGGTCGCCCCAACGTCAGTTGCGTCGGCGCAAGCCGAGCGTGTGTAAGCAGGATATGGGCCAGACCAGGTCGCGCCGGATCGCCGCGAAAACGTCTCGTGCAACGCGTGCGGGGTTTCGGGCGCCGAAAACAGTTACGGGACGCGTATGGCCCGCTGTCGACGAGCTGCACGTGTCTTCCGGGAGGACGATGCTTGCCGGAATGCACGATTCTTGCCGGGACAGGCGTATTCTTCGCGCGATGGAAGACGAGCGAAAGACGTATCCCGCCGGGACTTCTTCAAGACCGTCGGGGTCGGTTCGATCGCGACCGCCGTGTGTCGCCGGCGTTCGCGACGCCGATGCGCAGGGCCGGCTCCGGTCGGCCCCGGCGACGTCGCGATCACGCTGACGATCAGCGGACAACGGCACCAGCTCGAGCGTCGAGCCGCGCGTCACGCTGCTCGACGCCATGCGCACGCGGCTCGACATCACCGGACAGAAGCGCGTCTGCGATCGCGGCGCCTGCGGCGCCTGCACGATGATCATCGACGGCCGCACGTCTATTCGTGCTCGATGCTCGCGATCGAGGCGCAGGGCAAGAACGATTCGCACCGTCGACGGCCTCGCGCAACGGCAACACGCTGCATCCGGTGCAGCAGGCGTTCTGCGACAACGACGGGCTGATGTGCGGCTTCTGCACGCCGGGCTTCGTGATGGCGACCGGTCGCGCTCCTCGAGAAGAATCCGAATCCGACGCTCGAGCAGGCGAAGAAGGCGCTCGACGGCAACATCTGCCGCTGCGGCACGAACATCGGCGTATCTGGAAGCGGCGCTGACAGCGAAGGGGTGCTCGTGGCTAAGAACCAGGCAAGCCGGGCGCGGGACGCCGTGCAAGCCGCACCGCCAGGTGCCGGAAGTTCGAGCGCCGCCGCCGCCCGCCGCAGCACCGACAAGTATCCGTGGCCCGAGAAGCCGCGTGCTGCTCGGCACGCGCAGTGTCGCGCATCGACGGCGCCGACTGAAGGTCAGCGGGCGCGCGAAATACTCCTACGACATCGATGCGCCCGGGCATGATCTACGGCCGCATCCTGCGCTCGCCGCATGCCGCACGCGCGCGTCGAGCATCGATCGCGTCGGCAGCGCAGAAGCGCGCCGGGCGTGAAGGCGCTGCTGCATCACGATCAAGGACTCGGCGACGAAGGTGCATGTTCCCGGGCGAGGAGATCGGCGCGCTCGTCGCGGCACGACACGGAAGCAGCATGCCGTCGACGCGCTGCGCGTCGATCAAGGTCGAGTGCGAAGTGCTGCCGGCGCTCGCCAACGTCGAACAGGCGATGGCGCCGAACGCGCCGCAGCGTCTTCACGCCGGCGCAACACGCGCCACGGCACGGCGCAGGAGACGGCGATCTCGCCGCCGGATTCAAGGCCGCCGCGTTCACCGTCGAGGCAGACCTACTCGACGCACGTGCAGCACGCACACCTGCGCTCGAGACGCACGGCATGCGTGTGCGAGTGGAACGGCGACAAGCTCGACGGCGTGGGTGTCGACGCAGGCGGTGCACGGCACGCGCGAGGACTTCGCGCAGGCGCTGAAGATTCCGCAGGCCAACGTGCGCGTGATCACCGAGTTCATGGGCGGCGGCTTCGGCAGCAAGTTCGGCGCCGACACGCAAGGCCTGATCTGCGCGCGGCTGGCGAAGGCTGCGAGCGCGCCGGTCAAGCTGATGCTCGATCGCAAGGAAGAGCATCTCGACACCGGCAACCGTCCGTCGGCGACTGCGCGACAGTCAAGGCCGGCGTCTCGCGCCGACGGCAAGCTCACGGCGTTCGACGCCGAGACGTGGGGCACCGGCGGCGCGGGCGCGGGATCGGACTTCCCGCTGCCGTACATCTACGTGTTCCCGAATCGCCGGCGCACGCACACGGACGTCTACATCAACGCCGGTCAGCAGCGCGCGATGCGCGCGCCGGGCCATCCGCAGGGATGCTTCGTCACCGAAGTGCTGATGGACGAGCTCGCCGATCGCGTGCGGATGGATCCGATGGAGTTCCGCATCAAGAACCTGCCGCCGCACGCGCCGAACGCGATGTGGGCGAAGTATTTGCGATGGGCGCCGAGCGCATCGGCTGGAACAAGCCGTCACGTCGACCGGCGATCCGACGCCGGGGCCGATCAAGACGCGGCCTCGGCTGCTCGGTCAATCAGTGGGGCGGCGGCGGGCACGCGGCCGCGCGCGCACTGCGAGATCACGTCCGACGGCAGCGTCGTCGATGCGCTGCGGCACGCAGGACATCGGCACCGGCAACCGCACGATCATGGCGATGGTCGTCGCCGGAGACGCTCGGCCTCCAGGTGCCGCAGGTGCACGATCGAGCTCGGCGACAGCAACCATCCGTTCAGCGCCGGCTCGGGCGGCATCGACGACGGCCGCGGCGGTGATGCCGGCGATGCGCGTCGACCGCCGGCAAGGCGCGCGATGCGCTGTTCGAGACGGATCGCGCCGCAGCTCGGCGTCGACGGCCGACGCGATCACGATCGGCGTCGGCAGCGTCGATCGGCACGGCGCGCGAAGACGCATGTCGCTGGCAGGACGCGTGCAAGCTGCTCGGCACCGTGCCGGTCTCCGTCGACGGCCAATGGGAGCGCGGGCCTGTCGGCCGGCGGCACGAGCGGCGTGCAGTTCGCCGAGGTCGAAGTCGACATCGAGACCGGCATCACGCAAGGTCAAGAAGATCGTCGTGCGTCAGGACTGCGGCCTGATCGTCGACCTGAAGACCGCCGAGACGCCAGTGCTACGGCGGCATCATCAGCGGCGTGAACTTCGCGGTGTTCGAGGAGCGCATCCTCGATCGCAACACCGCGAACATGGTGAACCCGAACATGGAGTGGTATCTACATGGCGGGCCATGTCGGACATTCCGAAGATCGACGTCGTGCTGATCGATCAGCCGGAGCGCGGCGTGATCGGCATCGGCGAGCCGCCGGCCGGTGGCGACCGCCGCCGCGGTCGCCAACGCCGATTCAGCAACGCGACGGGCGTCGACGATGCGCAGCATTCCGATCACGCCGGACAAGGTTGCTGCAGGCTCGAGCGGCAGAAGCGGGAGGCACGGTGTGAAAGCCTTTGCCTACGTCAACGCCGCGAACGAGAAGGACGCGGTCGCCGCTCTGCAAGCAGCCGACGGCGGTAGGACGCTGCCGATCGGCCGGCGGCATGGACCTGCTCGGCGCGGATGAAGGACTACATCGTCTCAGCCCGATCGCATCGTCAACATCAGGACGCGCTCGATCAGACGATCGTGGCGACGCCGCGATGGCGGGCTGACGCATCGGCGCGGCGGTGAAGATTGATCGATCTGGCCGAGCACGCCGCAGGTCGGGACGACTGTATCCCGCGCTCGTCGACCGCGGCGACGGCGTCGGCACGCCGCAGATCCGCAACCATGGGCACCGTCGGCGGCAACATCAATCAGCGGCCGCGCTGCTGGTAGCTCCGCAACGAGGAGTTCGTCTGCCTCAAGAAGGGCGGCTCGCGCTGCTTTCGCCGTGGACGGCGAGAACCAGTTCCACGCCATCTTCGGCGACGGCCCGTGCCACATCGTCCATCCGTCGAGCCTTGCGGTGCCGGTGATCGCCTACGGCGGCGCGCTTCCGCGTGCGTCGGGCCGAGCGGTGCGCGCGAGATCGATGCGCGGCGAGTTCTTCCAGATGCCGAACGCGAATCTCTACGGCGAGAACGTGCTGCAGCCGAACGAGATCATCACGCACGTGATCCTGCCGGCGCCGGGCCAGCGGAGCGCGGCATGCGAAGTGCGCTTCAAGCAGTCGCACGACTGGCCGCTCGCGGTGGCGTCGGTGAATCTCGTGATGGCGGGATCGACGCGTGAAGTCAGCGCGCATCGTGATGGGCGCGGTGGCGCCGGTGCCGTGGCGCGTGCAGGCGGCCGAGCGCGGTGCTCGCGGGCAAGGCGATCACGGAAGCGATCGCGACTGAGGCGGCGAATGCGGCCATCGCCAGGCGCGCGGCCGATGTCGGGAAACAAGTACGATTCAGATTGCGAAAACAGCCGTTAAGCGGGCAATCCTCGCGGCTTCACGGGCATAAAAACAACACAGACAGGCACGAGATCACGATGGGCGTATTATGGATAATACCCAAACCACTTCACCGCTCGTCAACGAGCATCATTGTGGCAATCTTCGGCACAAGGGCATGTGCGTCATGACCGTGCCGGATCCGGACGAGTTCAAGTTTTACGACCGATGCGACGCGACGCACTACTGGTGCACATGCACGCAGCGGGCGCTCGGACCGGACGGGCGCTCCGTCCATCCCATCAACGTGCAACGCACGCCGGCGGACAGATCCTGCTGCAAGGCCTGAGATTACTCAGCCGTCAGATGCTGGTCGTCGGCCCATTTCCGTGGAAGGCGATCGGCGTCAGCCCCGACGACTGGAAGAACGTTCACGTCGATGGAAGTCGTTCGCGAGGCCGACGCCGAGCGCGCCGGCTGCGCGCGAAAGCCTGACGTCATCGTCACGCGTCCGCAGCGATCTCGCCCGCCGCTGCGCGACCTCGCGCTCGTGATCGAGGCGCGCGACCGGCAGCCGGGCATCCAGCACGATCGTCAGCTCGCGCCTGGGCTCGCGACCGCCGCCGACATCATCACGGCGCTGCCAGCGAGTGTTTGCCGTGCTTCGCGATGCCGGTCGTGCCCGACGAGCTGCGCGAGTCGATCGCGCAGGCGCTCGACGCCGATCAATGGAAGAACGGCATCGAAGTCATTTCCGCGCTGCCCGACTGGATCACGCTGCGTGTCGCTGCCGCCGCATGACGCGCGGATCGGATGACGCGATACGTGACGCGAGCTGGCCGGGGCGATCCCGGAGAACCAGCATCGCCATGACGCTGGCGACGGCGTTTCGCGAAGTGCTCCTCAACGCCGATGGAGCACGGCGCGGGATTCGATCCGGACAAGGTGATCGAGGTGGCGGCGGTGCGGACGGATCGGGCGATCGTTTAGCTACTTCCAGGATCCCGGTCCGGGTTCAATCCCAGGCGCCGGGCCTGGTCGCCACCGGAGGACGATCCGCTGTCGCACCTGTACGTATCGCGAAGCCGAGGGCAAGCGGCCGGGCGGGTTCGGCATGCTGCTGACCGCCAAACTCGTGGACGAGGTCCATTACAACGAGCGCGGCAACGAGGTGTTCCTGGTCAAGCACCTCGACAAGCTCAAGGACAAGAAGCGCACGGCGCCGCGGCCGCGGGCAGGAAGCGCGTGCTACCATTCAGCGGAGCGAAGGCTCCACACCAAACAGAAGCGTTGGCGATTATGCGCAACGCAATCATCGCGGCGTCACTGGTTCTCGCAGGTGCGACGGTCGTTCGCCGCCGAGCTGGCGCGCGCATTCACGTGGCGAATACGTCGAAGCACGCACGGCGGAAGTCTTTGCCGGCGGCTGCATCATGAACAGCGAAGCCGAAACGATGGGCCGGCAGGCGATCATGGCGTGGAAGATCACGTCAGGATCGTTCGAGGGCGTGGCGCTCGACGGCCTGACGGTCGCCGCGGCGGTGCGCCGGCGATCGCAACCTCGGCATGCGCGAGATGGGCGGCGAAGAGCCGAGCGTCGGTGAAGGCGATCATCACCGGTCGATCCGCGGGCCACGCGGGCGCAGCGCGATGCGCTGGTGCGCTTCGTGCGCGCGATGTCGCGCAGGCTGATCACCGAAGTCGTCCGCGTCGACACCGCGCCGATCAGGTTCGCGACCTCGCAGAACTACGTCGAGGTCAGCGTGCCCGAGAGCATGCAGCTCACCGTCAACAAAGAGATGAAGCACGATCCGAGCTGCGGCGCGATGCAGTGGTTCAAGCCGTTCTCGACGCTCGAACACGTCGGCGATGGGTCGTCGCGGAAGCCCATTCCTTCAGCGGCACCGGTCTCGGAACGAAATGGAGCGCTCCAGACAAGCGTTCAGCGTTCTTCGGAACGTTCTGCTCTTCTAAGTTACGCGTTAAGGCGCGAGTTACAAAGGATGCGGGCTCAGGCGACGTTCAACTTCTAAAGTCACGTCGCTCTCGTCGGACAGAGCCGCCAGCGCCGATCATCGCGCCGGCGATCGCATTGCCTCGCTCTTGCACATCGAGTGGCGTGAAGGTCGTCGTCTGTGGCGCGACGCTCGACATCTGGTGGGTGCAATCGATCGCCGGCGATGGCCCGGCATGGAGCGGCGTTGAAGCGGCACGCTCGTCGGCGCGGTTCGCGTGAGCGGCCCGTTCAAGGAGATTCGCGGCAAGGTCGTGGCGTCGGGCGTCTACACGCTGCGCTACGGACAGCAGCCGCAGAACGGCGATCACCTCGGCATCTCGACCATGCGCGACTTCCTGCTCCTGAGTCCCGCGAGCGTGGACACGGATCCGAAGGTGCTCGGCTTCGACGGCGTGGTTGCGCTCTCGAAGCAGGTCGATCGGCACATCACACCCGGCGGCGCTCAGCATCGATCCGCCCGAGAGACGCGCCCGGCGCCGTGCTATCGGCCTACAAAAGCGACTCGGGACACGACGGCGTCGTGTTCGAGGTCCCACACGCAAGCCCGCTGGAACGATCAAGTTCGGTCTGGATAGTCTCTGGCGTGATTGTTCACTGGCGGCAAGGTTGCGCTCATCACCGGCGGCAAGCGCATTGGTGCGGTTGTCGCGACGACGCTCGCGAAGGCGGGCGTCGACGTTGCGCTCGTCTACAACCGCTCCCGCGAGGAAGCGGATGAGACAGCCGCGGCGGTCGCGCACGCTCGGAACGCCGCGCCTTCGGTGTTCAAGCCGACGTCACGAGCGCTCGAGGCGGTGCGACTACGCCGTCGCGTCGACCATTCGAGAGCTCGGGCGGCTCGACATCCTGATCAACATGGCGCTCGCTCTGCGTGGCGAAGCCGTTCGATCTACCTCAGCGCCGAGGACTGGGATCGGCAGATGTCCGTCGATCTGCGCGCGACGTTCCTGTTCTCGCATGCCGCGGCGCCGGAGATGCAGAAGCGCGGCGGCGGCCGCATCATCAACTTCACCGACTGGGTGGTCGGCCAGCGCGCGGCCGCGCTATTCCGGTTACCTGCCGTACTACGTCGCCAAGGCCGGCGTGAAGGCGCTGACCGAAGCGCTCGCGCTCGAGCTCGCGCCGCGATCAAATCCTCGTCAACGCGATCGCGCCGGGACCGATCCTCGCGCCGCCGGACATGTCGACCGGAGGAAAGCGACGCCGTCGTCAAGAGCACGCCGCTCGGCCGCTGGGGCGGCGAAGAGTGAAATCGCGAAGGCGGTGATGTTCCTCGTGGAATCCGATTTCGTGACTGGAGAGACCATCCCGCGTGGATGGAGGAAGGCACGTGAGGTAATGGCTGCATCAATGTGGGATCCATCACTGCGCGCATCGTTTGGCCGAGCGCGTGAAGAAACTGAATCCGCGAGACGAAACCCGGCGTGGGGAAGTTCAGCGCCAGCGGATGCTCGCGCACCTGAACGACAGCTACCGGATGTGCACCGGCGAGCTGAAGGTGAAGTCGAAGAACTACGCCGATGCGCTACACGCCGATCAAGCAGCTGATCATCTACGTCGCGCCGGTTCCGAAGGGCCTCCGACCGCGCCGGAGTTGATCGCTGCGCTGCGACGGCGCGGTCCTCGACGACGGAGAAGAAGGCGTTCGACGGCGATGATCGCAAAGCTGGGCGGCATCAAGCCCGGCGATCCGCTTCCGGACCATCCGGCGTTCGGCGTGCTGATCGCACAGGGCCTACGGCGTGCTGCTGGCGCAGCACACCGAACATCACTTCCAGCAGTTCGGGCTCTGAGTGATCGCGCGCTGGCGGGCATCCGTCGGGAGAGCGTTTCCTTCATCGACGCCAGCGCTCCCGTAAGCTCTTCGCGCGAGCGGCACGTGCAGAAGCGGATGTAGCCTTCGCAGCCCGGCGCCGAAATCCACGCCCGGCACGCAGCCGATGCGCGCGTTCTTGATCAGGATACTCGGCCATCGCCCACGACAACGACGGGCCGCGTGATGCCGGCGCTCTTCGCCCAGTCGGCGTTGATCTTCACGAAGCGCGTAGAACGCGCCGTCCGGCGGCGTGCCCGAGAACACACCCGGCGCCGCTTCCTGCGAGCCCCTTGTAGAACATGTCGCGCCGGATCAGCAGCTCCGTCTTGAAGTCGGCGATGCACTGCTGCGAGCCTTCCATCGCGCCGAGCGCGCCGTACTGCGCGATCGACGAGACGTTGCTGGTCGTGTAGAGGATGATCTTGAGCGCGCGGTCGCGCAGCGCCTGATCCTTGATCGCGAAGTAGCCGACGCGCACGCCGGTGATCGCGTAGCTCTTGCTCAGCGTGTAGACCGGAATGGTGCGGTCGTACATGCCCGGGCAGCGACGCGATGCTGACGTGCTCGCCCTTGTAGACGACGTCCTCGTAGGCTTCGTCCGACACCACCCACAGGTTGCGATCGCGCGCGATCTGCGCGAGCTGCTCGATGTCCTGCGCGCGTCAGGACGCCGCCCGACGGGTTGTTCGGCGAGTTGAGGTAGAGCACGCGCGTCTTCGGCGTGATCGCCTTCTCGACGTCGGCGATGTTCCAGCGCCAGCCGAGCTCTTCGCGCAGCGGGACCTGCACCGGCACGCCGCCCGCCGCCTTGACGATCGCCATCGTCGGCGGCCACTCCGGCTCGGGGATGATCACTTCGTCGCCGCGGCTCGAGCAGCGCGTGGAAGCACCGCATAGAGGCCGTGGGTGCCGCCGTTGGTGACCAGCACTTCGTCGTCCGATCCGATCGGGATGCCGTTCTTCTTCGCGCATCTTCTCGGCGAACGCCTTGCGCAGCGGCGGGATGCCGACGGTCGGCAGGTAGTGCGTGCGGTTGTCGGTCGATCGCCTTGGCGACGGCCTGCTTGAAGGTGTCTGGCGCGTCGAAGGAGACGTCGCCTTGATCGAGGCGGAACGGATCCTTGACGGTGTACATCATGTCGCGGATGCGAACGATCGCCGAGACAGGAACTGAATCGTAGAACTTACCCATTTGCTAAGACTCCGGCTTTCTCGAGAATTGTATTCAATGTTGCGGCGGTTTTCTTCGCTCGGAAGATTGCTGACGTAAAAATGCCGTGCGCCCATGTCGACCAGGAATCGAATCGGTCGCGCGCGCAGACATCGATCGGCGTCGCGCCCTGCGCAAACTCCTGCTTCAGCGCGTCGACCGGGACCGGCAGGAACTGGCTCAGCATCTCGAGCGTTTTCGGGTTCGCGCTGCGGTAGTAGAACACGCCGAACACGCCGGGCATGGCCAGGCCGCTCGATCGGCCGGCGTCGAGGAACGCGCCGACCCGATCGGCCTGGTGATGCGAGACGATCTGCGTCAGGTAGAAATCCGCGTGACGTCGCGGCCGCAGCAGGAAGTCGATCTGCCTGAGCCGGATCGGCGATCGGATTGGCCCAGCCGCCGAGCTCGAGATCGGGATGGCGCTCGCGAATCAGCTGGCGCAGCTGCCACGCGTGCTCGAGCGATCGCGCGCGGCCGACGTGCTTGTCGCCGCCGAGCACGACGAGCGACGGAAAACCGTTGTGCACGGCCTGATCGGCATACGCGAGACAGAACTCGAGCGAATGCTTGGTGGTGAGAAACGGAATGACCTGTGTGGCGCGCCGACGGAGTCGCCGAGGTTGGCGACGAGATGGCGCAGGTTGTTTTCTTCCTGCGCGCCGACGGCGCTGTCGGTGACCATGACGCGCACGTCGTGGCGCGTCAGCGATCGGATCGCGTGATAGGTGTCGATCCACGCGTCCATGCCTTCCGCCGCTTCGAGCTCCGCCCTCGGGGGCGGAGCTCGACGGCGACGACACTGGTTGACTCGCGCGTAGCAGCGAGAGATAAGAAGACATCGGTCGAACATCCGGCTGAAGCCGGATGCTACTTCTGCTCCTTGATCTTGTAGCCGGCCGGCGGCGCGAACAGATCGGCCGCGAGCGTGCGCGGTTTCGACCGACCGGTCACGGTCTGGTCGTCGATGAGATGTTGCCCATCTTCGCGCAGCACGCCGGCCATCGGGCCTTCGCCGCTCATCTTGACGTTCGTTTCCTGCTCGTACGGGATGCCGCCGGTCGCCGCCAGCTGCCGGTACATCTCGGCCATCGCCTTGGCCTGGCCGGGATTGCCCTTCGCGCCGCGCGGGTCGCTGAAGATGCAAGCCCTTCTCGACGGCGTCCTTGTAGAAGTCCAGGTATTCCGCCGTGCCGGGCGCGCCCTTCACGATCCAGATCGGGCCGTTCGAGGATCACGGTCATCTTCATGCCGTCCTGCCGCCCATCGTCGCCGGCAGCGACATCTCCATGTCGTAGCCGGTCGCGGACTTGCCGGCGATCTGCTTGGTCTGGCCGTTCGGCTTGACCGACGCCTTCATGCTCGCTGGTATCGACGCTCGCCTTCATGCTGCGCGCCGAACGCCTGCATGTCCCATGCGTCGGCTTCCTTCTTCTTCGAGTCGAAGCATGATAGAGCTTCTGCGCGTCGACGTCGAAGATCATCGTGCGCGTCGTGTCGCCCGATCACGGCTGTCGGTGCGCATCTTGTTGCCCTTGATGTAGGTCGTCGTGGTCATGGCGCTGTTCATGCCCATGCCTTTGCCGTCGACCCGTCGACTTGATGGTCACGTCGGCGAGCGACGGTGCCGCGAGTGCGACGGTCGACAAGAGCAGCGACAAGAATCGAACGCTTCATCGATGTCATCTCGCCGCCAGGGGAGATCGACTACATTTTACTGCTGCTGCGAGCTCGTCGTCCGGGGCTTGGCGTTCTTCGCCCACTCGTTCGCCCAGTTCAGCATCTCCGCCATGGTGTGCAGCACGGACTCGCGCGCGGCGTAGCCGTGCGCCTTCGTACGGCAGCGTCACGTAGCGCACCGTCGCGCCGTGGCCCTTGAGCGCCATGTAGAAGCGCTCGGACTGGATCGGGAACGTGCCGGCGTTGTCGTCGGCCTCGCCGTGGATCAGCAGGATCGGCTCCTTGATCTTGTCGCGCGTAGTAGAACGGCGACATCGTGCGCGTAGACGTCGCGGCACCTCCCAGAACGTGCGCTGTTCGTTCTGGAAGCCGAACGGCGTCAGCGTGCGGTTGTAGGCGCCGCTGCGCGCGATGCCGGCGCGGAAGATGTCGCGAGTGCGCCAGCAGGTTCGCCGTCATGAACGCGCCGTAGCTGTGGCCGCCGACGACGACGCGATCGCGATCGGCGATGCCCATGCTCGACGCGCCTTGTCGACGGCGGCCTGCGCGCTCGCCACCAGCTGCTCGATGTAGGTGTCGTTCGCGGTCTCACCCGGTCCGATGATCGGCATCGTCGGGTCGTCGATGATCGCGTAGCCCTGCGTGAGGAACAGCAGGTGCGACGCGCCGCGTGAGAGTCGTGAACCGGATCGGCGAGCCCGTGACCTGGCCGGCCATGTTCGGGATCGGTGAACTCCTGCGGATACGCCCACAGCAGCGCCGGCAGCGGCCCTGTCGCCGGCGTCCAGCCCGGCGGCGTGATAGATCGTCGCGCGCAGTCTGCACGCCGTCCTTGCGCGTGTAGGTGACGATCTCGACTTCACGCCCTGCAGCGGGCCGGCGCGGATCGGCATAGCTCGTCATCGCGCCGGCGCGAATTGGCTTCGCGGCCGCGCATCGACGATCTGCGGCGGCGAGGTCCGCGTCTCGAACCGGTCGATGAATCTTCGATCCGTCGTCGGACAACAGCGCCGAGCACCGGTTCGTAGTTTGATCTTCCGGTGTCTGGAAGATGCGCTCCTTCGCGCCGGTCGTGAGGTCGAAGCCGATCGATGAACGGCCGATCGCCCTTCGGCGACGATCCGACGCCGGTCATGAAGACAGTTGTCGCCGTTCTGGAACACGACTCGGTGCCCGAGCACGCGAAGCGACGCAGACGGCGTGCCCGGGATTGCTGTAGGAATCTTCCGTGCTGCGGCTCGAACAGCTTGCGCGGCGCCGCGCCCGGCGTGTCGCATGACCCAGGTGCGCACCATTGCGCGAATCGCGATCGTTCTTCGGTCAGCAGATCGATCCGCCGTCGACGTCCACGCGACGCTCTGGAAGCGGAACGCTGGTGCTTGAGTGAGCTCGGCCGGGCTGCCGTTGAACGGCGCGGCCAGCGTCATCACCTTGTCGCGGAATTCGGCACCTTGGTCTTCGGATTGCCGCCGTCGAGCGCCTCGGCCTACGCGATCGGTCGCCGGCACGGTCGGAATCCATCGCCAGTTGCGCGGGCCCTGTCACCACGCCGCCGCGCGGCACATCGTCGGCCATCGGCAACTTCGGCGAGCGCCTTCACGAGCGCGCCGCGCTTGTCGACGATCTGCGACGGTGGTGGGAAAGCGCTGGTAGGGCACGACCCACGAGAACGGACGCTTCACCGCGGCGAGGAGCGTGAAGTTGCCGTCGGGCGACGGCGAGAAGTCCGTGTAGATGGCGGGACGTGCCGATCGGCGTGCGCTGGCCGCTGCTGGCGTCGACCGAACGCGAGCTGGCTCGTGCCGTAGTACTCGAAGAGCGCTCTCGTCGTGCACGCTGCCGAGCATGTCCTGCACGGTCGCCGACCGAGGCCACGACGCCGCGGCTCTCCTGGATGTTCGGACCGGTCGGCACCGCTGGCGCCGCCGGCGCGGCACCGCGATTGGCATTGGCATGAACGCGCACAGCAGCGAGCTGCCGTCGGCAACGAACGAGCACGGCGAGCCGAACACCGAATTGAGCTGTGCGCGGTCGTGATCGACTTCGCCTGTCCCGTCGCGGTATCGCCAATCCACAGCTCGACGCCGTTGTCGCGCATGTTCGTGAAGGCGAAGCGCTTGCCGTCGGCGTTGAATCCGATCCATTCGATGACCGGCGACGGCGGCAGCGTGACTTTCCTCTCGCTGCCGTCGGCGATCACCTTCAGCGTGAGATTGCGATACCGCAGGCCGCGATGCGGCGCGTTGGTGCGCGGATTGATGCGCACGCCCGCCAGCCGATAGAACGGGCTGCGAGAGCTCGGCGATGGTCGGCATGCTGGCGCGCTCGAGCAGCGCGATCGACGTCGCGCGCCGGGCTCACCTCCGCGGTCGGCGGCGGCGGCGCGTCGAGCATGTCGACGATGACTTTCGGCGGCAGGAGGTAGCCGGATGCCGGCGCCTGCGTCTGCGCATGACAGTGGTGGCAACGGCGACGACGAACGTGACGGCGGCAAGCAGTCGGTAACGCATGACCGATCTCCCAGAAAGACCGAGATTCTATCTCTGTCACGACGGTCCGGCTCAAGCCGGTTCCGCACGTGAACACGACTCAGCCGGCACAGCGAGGGAATCACCGAGGATGGTGAAGGGCAGCATGTGGCGCAATTCGCGGATATACACCACCATCCACGCCAGGACGACGTAGCAGGCGAGCGTCAGGCCGAGTGAGACGACGAACGGCATCCTGCGTGCGACGCCACGCGCGCCAGGCCCACAACCACATCACGTTCAGGAACAGCAGGACCTTCAGGTTGTCGCGCAGCGCTTTGCGCGATCACCGACCAGCTCCCACACGATGAACGGCACGTTGAGCTTGAAGGTGTCCCACCACGCCCACTGCGCGAGCGGCGCGGGATACATCGTCCTGAGGATGAGCGTGGGAATCGCGAAGGCGATGCCGCAGGCGATCGCCGCCGACCACGGTCGCGCGCTTGCGCAGCGCCTCGAAGCCGGCGAGGAACGCGATCAGCATCGCGGTTTCCTTCGCCCACGCTCCCGCGAACGCCGCAAGCGCGGCGAGCCACCAGTGGCCGCGGCGCAGCGCGACGACGCCGGCGAACCACGAGAGGATCGCGAGGTAGTCGTTGGTGAAATAGATCGCGTAGCCTTCGGATCCGAACGCCGCCGCGGTCACGAACAGATACATCACCGCCGCCAGCACCGCGCCAAGCGCGCTCGTGAGCGTCGTCGAGAACGCATAGAGCAGCGCCGCGGATGCGGCGCAGCGCCAGCGTCTTGATCGCCGCGTCGATCAGGTGCGGATCGATCGGCGCGATCATCGTCCCGGCGCGGACCATCCAGAAGCGCGAGCACGCGCCACTGATAGGAAACTTGCGGACGCCGGCGAGCGTGTCGTTGTATTGCGACATCGACAGATCGCGGAACGACATGTTGGTGACGAGGTCGAAGCGTGAAGGTCGACGTAGCGCGTATAGACGGACCAGCCGCTGAACAGCAGCAGCGCCGCCAACAACAGCGTGCCTCCGTTCAAGGCGTTCGGCGGCACTAAAGTGCCGCCCTTCCGGCTGCGCTGCAGCGCCGGCGGCGCGGCCGGTAGCCCAGGCCCAGGAGAAGTTGTGGCCGCCGATCGGGCCGAAGGCATCGAGCATTTCGCCACAAAGATACAGCCCCGCGACCCGTTTGCTTTCGAGTGTTTTCGGATCGACCTCATCGAGCGCGACGCCGCCGCCGGTGACCTCCGCCTTCTTGTAGCCCTCGTTGCCGCTCCACGGCAGCGGATAGCGCGGTGAGCGCATCGATCAGCGCGAGGCGCTCGGATCGTTTCAGGCTGCTGGTGCGGCGATCGGTCGGGAATGCCGATCCCGATCATCAGGTGCTCGCGCGAGGCGCGCGGGATGTGGCGCGCGAGGATCGTCAGGACGGTCGCCGAACGGCGCTCGAAATCCTTCGTCCACTCCGCCGCCGTGCGCACGGACCACTGGCTCGGATCGTCGGCCTTCTCCTCGCGCGGTGAGATGCGAGATGTCGAGCACGCTTGGCCCGCTGTAGCCGCGATGCGTGAAGAGAAAGCCGCCGAAGGTTTCGGTAGTACTTTCGATCCGAGCTTTGCGCGCGAGCCGGACGTCCAGACGAGACGCCAGACAGCGACGGTGTGCGACTCGTCGCTGCCGAACAACGGCGTCAGCGCCGGATAAGTGTCGATCATGCGATGACTCGAGGCGCCGCGCGATGTCGAGACCGGTGCCATCGCTGCCGGTCGCGGGCACCGACAGTCCACCCGTGGCGACGATCACGCGATCGACGCTGAAGATCGCCCTCGATGTCGTGAGCGCGAATCGCGCCGTGCGATGCGCTGTGAGATCGGTGACGGTCGTGTCGAACCGGATCTCGACGCCTTTCGATCGCGCGAACGCGACGAGCGCGTCGCGCACGTCTTTCGACTTGTTCGATCGCGGGAACAGCTTTGCCGGATTCTTCTTCGAGCGCGAGCGGGATCTGCAGAGTCGTCTTCGAAGAACGCGCGCTGCTCGTGCAGCGGCCACGCGCGCAGCATGCCGCGCAGCAGGTGCGTCGGCGAGTCGGTGACGAATCGCTCGGGAGCGAGCACCGAGGGCAGGACGTTGCAGCGGCCGCCGCCGCTGATCAGGATCTTGCGGCCGCCGTCTTTCGTGCGTTCGATCAAGGTGACGCGCGCGCCGGCGGATGCGGCGAATGCGGCTGCCACCAGCCCGGCGGCGCCGGCGCCGATGACGGCGACTCGTCGGCGAAGACACGCTCCTACATGTTAGGCTGCCTCGGTGCGCATCATTGTTGGTAATTACGATTCTGTTGATGAGCGCAGTCACCGGCCGGGCGCGGCGGAACGCATCATCGGGCTCTGTCTCTATCCCGGAAGTCTTCGGCGCCGGACCGTGTCGCCGCCGTTCGAGCCGGCAGGACGTCTGAGCTTCACGCGGCGCCGGCGGACGGCAAACCGATCGCGCGTCATTCGCGTCGACCAGAACTGGTCGTTCGCGCCGCATGGCGGTTGCGAGGGCCTGAAAGTCAGCGTCCATCGCGGGCCGCGGCGAAAGACGATCTGCCGACGCGCGAGTTCGACTACGAGGCGCCGGGCGCGATCGTGCTCGAACGGCGCGACGGCTGGATCAAGATCCGGCTGCACGACAGGGCCGGCTGGTTCAAGCCGTCGCCGGTCGATCGATTCATGCCGCTGTCGGATCTGTACGAAGAATTCGTCGGCGTCACGGCGATCAACAAGTCCTTCACCGCGCGGCTGGCCAGCGCGCCCGGGATGGTGGCGCGGCCCGATTCTGCCCGTGCGTGGCGCCGGAACAGCCGGTCCGCGTCGCCGAGATCCGCGACGAGTGGGTCAAGGTCGAGGTGCTGAACAACTCGGCCTGCACCGCCGCGGACAATGGCCCGCCCGAAGTGATCGCCACCGGATGGCTGCCGCTGCACGATGCGAACGGCGAGCCATCGATCTCGGTTTTCGTCGCGCGGATGTTGACGATCGATGGCGAAGCCGGAGCGCGCGGCGGCCGGATTCACCGTCAAGTCGGGATGGGCCTGCGCGGTCTTGATCGGCGGTACGCGCTCGAAGCCCGCGTCTGCTCGATAGCAGGCGGGTCGAGATCAGCGATCCGGGCGTTCCTCGACGCGAAGCAGCAGCCGTATCACGCAGGCTTCGGCAGCGGCCCGCGAGGCCGGTGACGAGCTGAAGCGCCTCGTCATCATCCGTCGAGGCGCTACGGCCGCAAGTCGGCGTCGTGCGCTGATCCGCGAATATCAGAAGACGCGTACACGATGGCGGCGGCGGGTGTCGTGCGTCGGCAGCCTGATCGATCCAACGACGCATCGGCAACGATCACATCCGCATCCACGCGATGGAAGGACAGCTGTTCCGTGAAGTGCTGATCGACGGCGCGGAGCGCGAGTGGCGTCACGTGCTCGGTGTGGCGCGAGCGCGATCTTTACGCCGAGTTGCGGCGAAGCAGCTGAAGACCGCGGAAACGCTTCTGCGCAGGAGACTGACCGCGCTCGGCGACGGCGCGACAGGACGGCTGGCGCGCTGAGCAGCAAAGCTGCCGGCGCTCGCAGCCTGGATGGTGTTGTAAATGTCGAATCGCCCATGCGATCCTCAACGGTGATCGTCGCGCTGACATTCGGTATCGTGAGCCGCGGCGCAGCGCCTGCCGACGAGAAATCGATTCGCGATGCGCGGCGCCGATCGAACGCGGCTATCGCCAGGCACGACGCGCCCGGCATCGCGCGCTTCTGGATGGACGACATCCACATCACGACCTCGACCAGCGCGCACGGCCACCGGTGTCGCCACCAACCAGGAACGCGCATGGCGCAGCAGTTCGCGCGTCGTCCAGACACGATCTACGTGCGCACGCCGCCGACGATCGAGTGTTCGCGGCGTGGGCCGTGGCGTCGGAGCGAGGGGATGGGTCGGGCCGTTGGACGGAGCCCGACGGCGACCCTGAAAGTCGCGGCACCTACCTGGCGCAGTGGCGGAAGATAGACGGGCGCTGGCGAGATTCAGTCGGAGCTGTGCGTGCCGACGCAGTGCAAAGGGAGAAGTACTGCAGTCAGAGACCGTGAGGCGGGTCTAAAGGCCCGCCTCTACGGCTCACTGCGCCACGCGTTGCTGACGAACTTCGTGTCGATGTTCGCGCGCTTGAGCAAGCCTTCGAACGCCGCCTTGTCGACGGACTTGCAGATAGGCCTCTTCGCGGCTCGACCAGTTTCTTCGTCACCAGGTCCATCAGCGCGTCGTTGAGCGCGACCATGCCGCTGCGCGCTGGCCGACCTGCATCATCGACGGGATCTGGAACGTCTTCGCCTTCGCGAATCAGGTTCGCAGATCGCGCTGTTGATCGAGCAGCACCTCGAGCGCGGCGACGCGGCCGCCGCCGATCTTGCGGCACAGGTTCTGCGCGATCACGCCCTTCAGCGACTCCGACAGCATGATGCGGATCTGCGCCTGCTGGTCGGTCGGGAACTGATCGATCACGCGATCGACCGTCGATGCCGCCGTCGTCGTGTGCAGCGTGCCGAACACGAGGTGGCCGGTCTCCGCGGTCTCGATCGCGATCGCCACCGTCTCGAGGTCGCGCAGCTCGCCGACCAGCATGATGTCGGGATCCTCGCGCATCGCGCGCGCGCAGCGCGTCCTTGAAGCCGTCGGTGTGCGTGCCGACCTCGCGCTGGTTGATCAGGCACCTCTTGTTCTCGTGCACGAACTCGATCGGGTCCTCGATCGTGATGATGTGATCGTTGCGCGTGCTGGTTGATGTAGTCGATCATCGCGCAGAGCGTCGTCGACTTGCCCGATCCGGTCGGGCCGGTGACGAGCACCAGGCCCTTTGTTCAGCTTGCACAGCTTGAGGATGTGCGGCGACAGCCCGAGCTGCTTCGGCGGTCAGGATCTTCGCCGGGATGACGCGGAAGACGGCGCCGCGGCCCTTGCCGATCGAGGAACACGTTCGCGCGGAAGCGCGCGAGGCCCTTGATCTCGTAGGCGAAGTCGGTGTCGTTGCGCGCGCGCGAACTCGTCCCGGTTCGCCTGCGGCATGATCGGATCGAGCAGCGCGATCATTTCCGCCGGCGTGACCGGCGCTGGCGTCGGCCTCGAGCGGCTGCATCTTGCCGTCCTTGCGCACGAGCGGCGGCATGCTCGGACGACAGGTGCAGGTCGGACGCCTTCGCCTCGACCATCAGCCGTGAACAGGCGATCGATGGGCGGCGCGCCGCCGCGGCATCGACGCGACGCGGTGCACCTGCGGTGCAGCGGTGCGTCAGCGGCGCGGCGGCGCGGCCGGTGCGGCAGGTGCGCATGGGTGCCAGCGGCGGGCGCCGGTGCAGATTCGCGGCACCGCGGCACGCCGCACCGGCTGCACTGCGCTGCGCACTGTGCGCTGGTCGTCGGGAACGATGCTCACGGCGATCTCCGATCCGTTTCGCAGAATCGTGACCTTGAACGCGCCGCTTGGCGACGCGTGATCGAATTCGACGGTGGTTTCCTGCGGCAGGCGGCGGCGCGCGTGCTCGGGAATGATCGGCCCGATCAGCTGCAGGATTTCCTGGCGCGTCAGCGGGTGGCTCGACGCGTCCTGCGGCGAGCCGTGCGCGTCCATGATTCTGCGCGGGGCTGCCGACGGCGAGACGCAGGCCCTTGGCCGACTGTCCGCCAGCATTTTCAACATGCCTTCAACTGCGCTCACAGATTGTGCCACCTCGGTCAGCGCCACGATATGCGCCGAGTTGACTCAACAACGTGCGGTCGGCGAGCTCGACGTAGCGAAACCGCTCGTCGATCTGCGCGTAGTCGCTCAGCCGATCGTGGCCGGGGGCAGACACGACGACGTGACCGGTGATCATCTCGCCGGTCGTCAGCAGCAGCCTTGACGTGACGCCGCGTGCGCGACGTCGTAGCCTGGCGTCGAGCTCGCGCCTCGATCATCTGCGGCGGCAGCGACGCACTTTCAGCACGTGCGCGATTGATCAGCGAGAGTCTCGCCGTTGCGCTCGAACGGGAAGAACCCCGGCGTCGATATTCAGCAGGTCGCCGACGCGCTCCGGCCCGGCGTGCAGCTGGCTGGACCCGGCGAGGAAGAAGACACCGGACAGCGGTGGCGCCGGTGACGAGCGTCACATCGGCCTGCTTCACGCCGTTTCTCGATCCGAACTCGGACATCGCACCGAACCTTATCGGCTGGAATCGGCCGCGAGCCGGACCAGGCACGTTATCTGAACAGCTCGTCGATGGTGATGAAGTTCACCGGGCCGAGGTTGAGCTTGGCGAATCGGCCCTTCGATCGACCTTGCGGATCGCCGACCACCACCACCGCCATCTTGTCCGGCTGGATGTAACGCGCCGCGAGCTTCTGCAGGTCCGCGCCGGTGACGCTGGTCACCGCGCCGACGAACTTCGCGAATGTGTCATCCGGCAGGTTGTAGACGACGAGCTCCTCGAGCTTGCGCGCCAGGTCGCCGGTGGTCTCGAACTCGCCCGGGAAGCCGAGCGCGACGTAGTTCTTCGCCTTCTTCAGCTCGTCGTCCGGGATCGGCGTGCAGATCCGCGTTCAGCTCGTTGAAGAACTCCTTCACGCGCGTCGGCCGGTCTTGTCGGTCTGCACGCCGGCGGCGGCGAGGAACGGCCCGGCCGACGAGCCGCATGTCGAACGCCGAGCTCGCGCCGTAGCTGTAGCCGTGTTCCTCGCGCAGGTTCTGGTTGAGGCGCGACGTGAACGATCCGCCGAGGATCGTGTTCAGCACTTCGAGCGCCGCGTAGTCGGCGGTCGAGCGCGGCACGCCGACCCAGCCGATGCGAATCTGCGACTGCGCGCGCGTCCGGCTTGTCGACGATGATAGACCTGGCGCGACTCGTGAGCTGCGGCGCGGTCGGCACTTCGGCGACGAGCGGCGCCATGCCCTCCGCTCTTCCACGAGCCGAACGCCTTCTCGAGCATCGGCATCACCGACGCCGGCGTCACGTCGCCGACGACCAGCAGCGTGGCGTTGTCCGGGCCGATAGTGCGCGCGATAGAACGCCTGCAGGTCGGCGACGGTGAACGCCTTCGATCGCCGGCGGCAGCCCGTTCGCCGACGTGCCGTAGCGATGCGTCGGTCCGAAGACGACGCGCGGAAACGCGAGCTGAATCAGCGCCGCCGGATTGTCGCGCGCCTGCAGCAATGCCGGTGAGCCGCTCCTGCTGCAGACGATCGAGCTCGCTGGCCGGGAAGGTCGGCCGCAGCGCGACGTCGGCCATCAGCGGCAGCGCATCGCCGAGCTTCGACACCGGCACCGACAGGCGGACCGCCGAATAATCGAACGAGCTCGTCGTCGACAGGTTGGCGCCGAGGAATTCGAGCGCATCGGCGAGCTCGAGCGACGAGCGCGTGCCGGCGCCTTCGTCCAGCATCGCCGCCGGCGAGGCTGCCGACGCCGCATTTGCCGATCGGATCGGCGGCGCTGCCCGAGCGCACGATCAGGTTGATCTGCGCGAGCGGCACTTCGTGATGCTCGACGATCCACACGGCGAGGCCGTTCGACAGCTTCTGCTTCTGGATCGCCGGCAGCTTCAGCGACGGCGCCGGGCCCGATGGCGGGCGGCTTGCTGCGATCGGGCTGCCTGCGCGTCGAACGGCGCGCGGACAGCGCGGCCGCAATCGCGCAACGACAAGCGTGAACTTCGACGAATCGAGATCCGAGATCCTGAGATCATTATTTCTTTCTCCGGAACGACGCTCAGCTCCACTCGCCGATCCTTCGGCAGATATTTCTCGACGGCGGCCTTGATGTCGGCCGGCGTCAGCGCGCGCGATAGCGATCGAGATCCTTCTGGAAGTAATCCGGCGTGCCGGCGGCCTGTGTAGTACGCGTTCAGCTGGTTGGCCTTGCCGCCGAATCCGCCGACGCGTTCCATGCTGCCGATAGAAGTTCGCTTCGATCTGATTGAGCGCGCGCGTGCATTTCGCGCGGCTCGGGCGGCGTGTGCGCGCAGCTTGTCGAGCTCCTCGTCGATCACCGCCTGGATCTCGTCGAGCGTCTGACCGGGCCGCGCCGTGCGCGATGATCAGGAAGTTGCTGTCGAGCGCCTGCGACTGCTGGAACGCGTTGACGTCCTGCGCGATCTGCATGTCGTAGACGAGGCGCTTGTAGAGGCGCGAGTTCTTGCCGCCAGTGCAGCAGGTTCGCACACCATGTCCATCGCCGCGTCGCCGGGCTTCGAACAGCGCCGGCGTGTGCCACGCGAGGATAGAGGCGCGGCAGCTGCACGCGGTCGGTGATCGTCTTCTTCTTGACGCCGTCGAGCGACCGACGGTCGGCGCGTCGAGCGGCGGCACGGGCTTGCCGGCCGGCACGTCGCTGAACCACTTCTCGACCATCTGTGCGCGTCTGCGGCGATGTCGATGTCGCCGGCGATCACGAGGCTCGCGTTGCCACGGCACGTAGTAGGTGCGGAAGAAGCGCGCGACGTCTTCGAAGCTCGCCGCGCGTCAGATCCTCCATCGATCCGATCGTCGACCAGCTATACGGATGGCCCGCGCGGATAGAGCATGCGCAGGCGAGCTCGATGAACGCCTGTCCGCCGGCTGGTTGTCCACGCTCTGCCGCTTCTCGAGCAATACGTAACTGAACGAAGTATTAAC
>ERZ1370068.430-contig-10389_pt1 | contig 36201 bp, 57 predicted proteins | sample MGYA00561227_ERZ1370068 | MGnify/ENA primary metagenome ERZ1370068 (study PRJEB38410, sample SAMEA6850437) | metagenome | study: Metagenomic assessment of the ecological functions of the soil: analysis of the soil microbiota associated with the... | reverse complement strand
GTAGTACTTCGTTCAGTTACGTATTGCTCCACATGAAAATCCCGGCGGCCGTTCGGACCGCCTGACCACCATGATGATGAACTCGCTGTCCGGTGAATGACCTGCTTGTTGCCCACGGCGGCTTGAGCAGGTGTCGGTGTTCGTCGATCCAGCGCTTGAAATTGAAGGCCACGCGAGTTCACGCATGGCCCGTATGGTATTCGCTGACGGGCCCATGATGTGACCGCTCCACATTTGGCGCACGCTGTCGCTGCCCGGCGTCATGCCCTCGAAGGCTGGTGGCCCTGCAGCCCCGTGTTATGGTTACCGCTCCACTAACAGCTCCCGGAGTGGTCGCTCTGTGAAGTCCCGCCTCGCGCCCGGTCTGCCGTTGGTCGTTGCCTGTTGCCTGGCGCTCACGGCCTGCAGCTCGTACAGCATGCAGATGGTCTGGCCGCCCATCTACAAGAAGCCGACGCCGGCTCCGGAAGCCGTCAACGAGCTCGAGCTGGTCAACGCCGACGGCACGCCCGCGAATTTTCCGCAGTACTGGAAGCGCAATACGCTGGTCATCGACCTGTCGGCGATCGGCGGCGCGGCGATTTCGCCGCGCGCCTGCCGGAAGGCACCACCTGGCCAGTGCGCGTCGGAGTCCGCGTACGTCCGGGCAGCGTCGGGCAGATCGAGATCCTGGGCGAGGAGCGCAATGTGCTTGCCGGTGACCGCGCGAAGGCACGCAGCCCATCGACCTCGAGTTCGCGCCCAGCGTCTACACGCCCAAGACCGCGGCTATCTACATTTCCTGGGGACCGCTGCTCGCGGTTCGTCGAAGAGCCTGCAGTGCCGGCGTCCGGAACCACCGGCATTCGTGTCACCCACCGAAGTGCCGAAGCCCGGCGCCGAGCGCGCCCGCGGCAGCGCCAGCGACATCGTCGACCCGCCGAGGTCTCAGCCTCTCGCCGCCACCCGGCTCCTGATGTGCCGTCGCAAGCGCAGCTGGATCGCCTCAGCTTCGTCGTCGAGATTCACCGCGGTCAGCGCGCCGCCCCACACGCAGCCCGGTATCCAGCGCCAGCAGGTCGCGCCGTCGCTTGCAGTCCGAGCGTCGACCAGTGGCCGCAGATCACGCGCACCTCGCGCGCTCTTGCGCCCGGGAACGTCGAACCACGGCAAGAGGCCTTCGGGCTGTTCGCCCGGCGCGCCCTTCAGCCTTGAGATCCACGGTGCCATCGCGGCCGGCAGAAGCGCATGCGCGTGAACGCGTTGATGACGAAGCGCAGCCGGTCCATGCCGCGCAGGCTGATCGCTCCATTGATCGGGCTTGTTGCCGTACATGGCGTCGAACAGCGTGCGCGCGTCGTCGCGCAGCACGGCCTCGACCTCGCGCGCCAGCTTTGCCGCGAGCGCGCGCGTCCACTCCGGCACCAGGCCGGCGTGCACCAGGAAATCGCCGCGCGGCTCGTCGAACGACCGCCAGCGGCCGCCCTAACAACCATTCCAGCAACTGATCGCGATCCGGAGCCTTCGAGCACCGCATCGAGCGTGTCGCCGCTCTGGGCTTGCGCTTCGAGCCGAACGCCAGCGCCAGCAGGTGCAGGTCGTGATTGCCCAGCACCACCGTGGCACTTGGCACCCGAGGCGCGCACGAAGCGCAGGGTCTCGAGTGACTGGGGCCCGCGATTGACGAGGTCGCCGACGAACCACAGCTGATCGCGGTCGGCCGAGAAGTTGCAGCGCGCGAGCAGCGCCTTCAGTTCGTCACAGCAGCCCTGGATGTCGCCGATGGCGTAACGGGCCATGCAGGTGCGGTCAGCCTGCCTCAGTGCAGCAGGCCCGGCATCGCGAGCCGGAACGCGGCGATCGGCGCGTCGAACTGCTCGCCGTCGTCGGCGACCATCTGGTAGCTGCCCTGCATGGCGCCGACCGGCGTCTCGAGCACGGCGCCGCTGGAATAGCGGAAGCCCTGCCCGGGCTTGAGATACGGCTGTTCGCCCACCACGCCTTCGCCGCGCACTTCCTGCACCTTGCCGTTGGAGTCGGTGATGATCCAGTGCCGGGTGAGCAGGCGCGCCGGCACGCTGCCTTCGTTGCGGATGGTGATGGTGTACGAAAATACGTAGCGCCGCTCTTGCGGATCGGATTGATCTTCGAGATAGCTGGTGTCGCACGTCGACGCGAATCTTGTGCTGGGTTTGCTCCATTGCCGCCTAATAATACCGAACGCGCGCGCCTCTAATTCGAAGAATCGTCCGGCACCTGCGCGGCCAGTTTCGCGAACTCGCGCGGGCGACAGAGTCTCGGGTCGCAGCGCCGGATCGATGCCCGCGGCGATGATGGCGTCGACATCCACGCAGCGATCGCAGCGCATTGCGCAAGCGTCTTGCGCCGCTGCGAGAAGCGCCGCCGATACGGTCGCGCGCGAACGCGCGGTGGTACGGCGAACGCCGGGTTCGCGCCGCACCGGTCAGGCGCGCCACGGCGGACCACACGCGCGGCGGCGGGCTGAAGGCGCCCGGGCCGACGTCGAACAGGTGCCGCGCCTCGAACCAGGGCGCCGAGCATCACGGTGAGCCGTCCGTACGACGCCGCTGCCGGGCGCGGCGGCGATGCGGTCGATGACTTCCTTCTGCAGCATCACGTGCAGGTCGTCGATGTGCTCATGGGCGGCGGCGATGTGAAACAGCAGCGGCGTCGAAATGTTGTAGGGCAGGTTGCCGATCACGCGCAGGCGGCTGCCGCGCGCGCGCGCCAGCGCCGCGAAGATCGAACTCCAGCGCGTCGGCCACATGCAGCTCGAACGCCGGCGGTGCGCCCCAGCGCGCGCGCAGCTGCGCGGCGAGGTCGCGGTCGATCTCGATGGCGTCGAGCGTGCGCGACTGGCCGATCAGCCGCTCGGTGAGCGCGCCGCGCCCGGGCCGATCTCGAGCAGCGCCTGCTCGGGCTGCGGCGCGATCTCGCGCACGATGCGGTCGAGCACGCCGCGGTCGTGCAGGAAATGCTGGCCGAACCGCTTGCGCGCGAAGATCACGCGTCGCCGGTCGCGCACGCGAACTCGCATGCGGCGAGCCGGCGTGGCGGCGATGAGGCTGCCGGCGTCGGCGCGGCCGGTGCCGGCGCAGATCGAGCGCGGTGCCGTGGTCCACGCGAGGTGCGCATGATCGGCAGGCCCGAGCGTCACGTTCACCGCGTGGCCGAAGCCCGCGTGCTTGAGCACCGGCAGGCCCTGGTCGTGATACATGGCCAGCACCACGTCGTAGTTAGACAGCGCGCGCGGCACGAACACCGTGTCGGCCGGCAGCGGGCCGTCCACCAGCATGCCGCGCGGCGCGCGCGCGCTCGACGGCCGGCGCGATCACGTCGCGATCCTCGGTGCCCGAGGTGGCCGCTCTCGCCGGCGTGCGGATTGAGGCCGCACACGGCGATGCGCGGTCGCGAGATGCCCCAGAGCCGGCGCACGTCGTCGTGCGAGGATGCGCAGCGTGGTGTCGCAGCAGCTCAGGCGTGATGGCGTCGCTGACCGCGCGCAGCGGCAGGTGCGTGGTCGCGAGCGCCACGCGCAGGGCGTCGGCGGCCAGCAGCATCACCGGATGCGCGGCGCCGGTGCGCGTCGGCCAGGTACTCGGTGTGGCCGGTGAACGGCACGCCGGCATCGTTGATGACGCTCTTCTGCACCGGCGCGGTGACCATGGCGGCGAACTCGCCGCTGACGCAGCCGTCGATGGCGCGGTCGAGCAGCGCGAGCACGTGGCGCGCGTTGGCCGGATCGAGGCGGCCCGGCCACGCAGGGCGCCGCCAGCGGCACGTCGATGCACGTCGATGCGCGCCGGCGCTGCGCGCGGACTGCTGGCCGCGCGATAGATAGGGACGCAGCTCGACGTCAGCCCAAGCTGCGCGCGCGCGCTCGGCGAGCAGCGCACGGCTGCCGATGATCACGAGCGCGAGCGGGAAGGTCGAGCGCTGGCGAGCGCGAGGCACAGATCCGGGCCGATGCCGGCGGGCTCACCCGCGGTGACGGCGATCGATCTATGCGCGGGCTGTCTTCAGAGCTTGTACTCGACGTACGCCTCGTCGCGCAGCGCGCCGCAGCCACAGCTCGGTTTCCTCGTCGGCCTTCGCTTCGCGCAGCGCCGTGAATGCGCGCTGGCGGATGACGTCGTCGCGTGGTGTCGAACTGGCGGCGGCCCAGCAGCTGGATGATGTGCCAGCCGAACTGCGTGCGGAACGGCTGGCTGATCTCATCGGGCTGCAGCAGCGCCGAGCTGCTTCTCGAACTCGGGCACGAAGGTGCCGGGACCGGCCCAGCCGAGGTCGCCGCCTTCGGCCGGCGGAGCCCGGATCTTCCGAGACCACCGAGGCGACGGCGGCGAAGTTTTCGCCCTTGTTGACGATGCGGTCGCGGATCGCGACCAGCTTCTGCTCCACGGTGGCGTCGTCCTGCGAGCTCGTTGGTCTTGATGAGGATGTGGCGCGCGTGCACCTGGTTCACGATGACCTGCGTGCCGCCGCCGCGCATCTCGTTGAGCTTGATGATGTGGAAGCCCGACGGCGTGCGCATGCGGCTTGGTGACATCGCCGGTCTTCATGCCGGCGATGACTTCGGCCGAGGAAGGTCGGCAGCTCCGGTCCCTTGCGCCAGCCGAGCGAGCCGCCTTCGAGGGCGGTCTGCGCTGTTGGAGTACGGCGACCGCCAGGCGTCGCGAAGTCCTCGCCGCCCGTGGCGCGCTCTGATAGACCTCGTCGGCGCTTCTTGGCGGCCGTCGTCGAGCTGCGTCTGGCGTCGCCGCCTGCGGCACGGCGATGAGGATGTGCGAGACGTTGTACTCGTTCGACTCGGACGGCATCTTCTTCTGCCGCTCGAGGAACTGGTCGATCTCGCGCGGGCTCACGTTGATGCGCCGCGATCACGTCGCGCTGGCGCAGGATCTGCATCGCGAGTTCTCTGCGCAGGATCTCGTCGCGATAGGCGGCGTAGTCGATGCCCTGGCTGGCGAGCGCCTCGGGCAGATCGGCGAGCGTGATCTTGTTGCTGCTCGGCCACGTCGCTGCAGCGCGTTGTTCAGCGTTCTCATCCGAGACCTTGATGCCGGCGCGATTGCGCGCGCTGCATCTGCAGCTCCTGCAGCACCAGGCGGTCGAGCACCTGCTGGCGCAGCACGTTCTGCGGCGGCAGCTCGAGCTTCTGCTGCGCGCAGGCGCTCGGATGACGGCCACCATCTGCTCGTCGAGCTCGCTCGAGAGGACCACGCCTTCGTTGACGGTGGCGGCCACCCGATCGAGCAGCACGCCGGAGCTCGAGGCTTCGCGGGTCTGGGCGAAGCGCCGCGGAGGCGGCGAAGCGAGCAGCAGCAGAACTGAGGCAGGCGCGCGAAAATGCTTTGAAAATCATGGAGTTGTTTTTCACCGGACGGAGTTTCCGGCGAGTATCCTCGAATTGCGTGTTCCAGGAAAGCGTCTGCAGATGTTCCGACACTGGCCAGCCCGTTCAGTTCCAGCTGCACGTAGAAGCTGGTCTCCTGCGTGCCGTCGCGGTTCGAGATCGAGCGCCGCGCCACGGCACGCAGGCGCCAGCAGCAGGCCTTGTATTCGAAGCCGGCAAAACGCTCCAGCAGTTCGCCGTCGCGCAGGCTGTAGACGACGCGGGCGTAGGCATTCCAGCTCTTGCCGATCGGCCAGGCAGCCGAGATCTCGGCCTGTTCGAGCGCATCGCGCTGTGCGCGATAGCCGAGGTTCAGGACGCGCTCGCCGTCAGGCCGGTATTGCAAGCCGGAACTGCGAGCGCTCGCTGCGGCTGTCTTCGGGATTCCATTGCAGCCCGGCTTCGACGTTCCAGTTCTTGTAGGCCGGACAGCGAAACCTGCGCGATGAAGTCGGAGTGTCGCGCGTCGCCAGCGGCTCGTCCGGCAGCACCACGCGCGGCTGTTCGAAGTAGTAAGCCTGGCCGATGCTCGCCGCGAGGTACTGCGCGCCGCTGTCGGCAGTTGAACAGTCGGCGTGGTGAGTCCGAACGCGACCTGGTTGGCGTCGTTGACGCGATCGGCGCCGACGTAGCGATTGGCGCGGAACAGCTGCACCAGGTTCAGGTCGGGCAGGCCGGTGTCGAACAGCGGCAGTTCGGCTCTGGTCGCGAAACGGCGTGTACAGATAGAGCGCGCGCGGCTCCAGCGTCATGCGGCGCTGGCCGTGCGAGCCGGCGGTGCGTTCGAACACCAGGCCGGCATCGAGCGACGCGAACGGCAGCGAGCGGGTCGGCGAGTCGTCGGTGCCCGGCGCCTGGTTCTTCGAGCGAGTACTGCGTGTAGCGATAGCCAGCGGAGGGCGCACGAAGTAATCCCGGCGCCGACCAGTCGAGACCCGACGCGCGGCGCCACGTCCATGCGCCAGCCGGTGACGCCGACGTTGCGCTCGAAGTTCACGAACTCGGCATCGAAATCCGTAGTCGATCGCGCCGCGGCCGCCGGTCCCAGTCGCCCGAGGCCAGCACGCGCGGCGTGCGCGCATACGGCCGGTCCTCGGCTGGCAGATCCTCGTCGATGGTCTGAAAGTCCTGCACCTGCGCGCGCACGTTCCAGTGTTCGTCGCGATACGATGGCTTCGGCGAGCCGTTCGGTGAACGGCACGCTGGTGCCTTCGGGCCCGTGCGCGAAATCCTCGAAGTAGTCGGCTGTCGCCGACGTCCGTGGCGTCGATGCGGAAGCGCCAGTCGCCGGGCAGGTCGGCGACGTGCACCAGCGTGTACGCGTGTAGCGGTCGCGATGCCCGCGATGTCGTCGCTCGGCAGGTAGTTGAAGTCGAGCGTGCCGCGCTGCGCGCTGCGTGAGGTAACGCAACTCGCCGGCGAAATCCACGCCGCGCTTGCGAGTAGTAGGTGGGCTCGGCGCGATGAAGTCGAGGTTCGGCCGGATGTTCCAGTAGTAAGGCACCATGACTTCCGCGCCGTTGCGCGACGAGCCGCCGATGCTCGGAAAGAAGAAGCCGCTCTTGCGCTGTCGGGCCGATCGGAGAAGGTCATCCAGGGCAGGTAGATGATGGGCACGCCCTTGAACTCGATCGCTGGTGCCGCGGCCCGTGCCATCGCGTGCTGCTCGTGTCGATCACGATGCTGCTGCGACTTCAACTTCCAGTCCTCGACCTGTTGGCCGGGCAGGTGGTGAACGACGACGCCGTCCAGCGTCACCTTGCCGTTGGCGTCCACCTGCATGTTGCGCGCCGAGCCGCGCGCGTTGCGCTCGGGCAGCTCGAACTGCGCGCCTTCGAACTTGCGCGCCGAGCGTCGGCGAATACTCGCCGCTGCTGCCGCGCACCTTGAGCATCGGGACTCGAGAACTCGACGCCGCCCGTCGAGCTTGGCGCTGGCCGGTCTTCGCGTTGTACTCCAGGCGGTCGGCGCGGATGACCTTGTCGCCCTGGCGCATGACGACGTTGCCCGACAGCACGGGCGTTGCCATTGACGTCGAAGCTGAAGTCCTTGTCGTCGGCTTCGATGGTGACGCGGTCGTCGCCGGATCGTCGGCCGCCGGTTGCGGCGGGGCGCACTCGGCCAGCGGCGCGGGTTGGGGCAGGCCGCATCGTCAGGTCTGCGCCATGCTGGCGACATGAGCAGGCAAGCGCCAAAGTCAGCAGCAGTGCTGCCTTGGTCGAAGTCTCTCTCGCCATTTGCGCACTATACTTATACGAATGCTCAAGAACGACGCGCGACTCTCCACTCATCCGGTCCTGGCTGACGCGCGACCTCGGGTGGCGCGTCGGCCGAATCAGCGTGGCATCCGCTGACGCCAGCTTCCGCCGCTATTTCCGCGTGTCGCGTGGCGATGTCGATCCGGCCGGCCTGGGCGCCGAAGGCCGACACGCTCATCGTCATGGATGCGCCGCCCGGCAAGGAAGACATCGCGCCCTATCTCAAGGTGTCGTCGCTGCTGGAGCAGGCCGGCGCACACGTGCCACACGTCCATGCCTCGGACGCGCAAGCGCGGCTTCATCGTCATGGAAGACCTGGGCGACACCAGTACCTCGTCGCTGCTGCAAGACCGGCCGCGGCGTCGACAAGCTCTACGGCGAGGCGCTCACCACGCTCGCCAACATCCAGGTGCGCGGGCCTGCGCGCGCATCGCAGCGCTGCCGCCCATACGATCGCGCAGCCGCTCGAGCGCGAGCTCAATCTCATGCCCGAGTGGTTCCTCGCGCAAACATCTCGGGCTCGAGCTCTCGCCCGGAAGAGCGCGCGCTGCTCGACGGTCACCTTCGAATTCCTGATCAACGAAGCGCTGCTGCAGCCGCAGGTGTTCGTGCATCGCGACTTCCACTCGCGCAACCTCATGGTGCTGCCCACCGACAACAAGGGCGGGCCGGGCGTCATCGACTTCCAGGATGCGCTGCGCGGTCCGATCGGCTACGACCTCGTATCGCTGCTCAAGGACTGCTACATCAGCTGGTCGCGCGAGCGCGTCGAGCGGCTGGGTGCGCGGCTATCGGCGCGTGCTCGGCAATCTGCGGCGCCAATGTCGGCGACAGCGAATACCAGTTCATGCGCTGGTTCGATCTCATCGGCGTGCAGCGCCACCAAGGTGCTGGGCATTTTCGCGCGGCTCTGGCATCGCGACGGCAAGATCGGCTATCTCGCCGATCTGCCGCTCACGTCTCGAGTACGTGCGCGATGCCTGCCGCCGCTATCCCGAGCTCGGTGGAATTCGAGCGCTGGCTGGCGTGGCGCGTGTGCGCCGCAGCTCGCGCCGGCCACTGCGCGCCAGAAAGAGAAGCCGCGGCGCGTCGCAGGCGCGAGCCAAGCGCAACAGCCGAAGCGCAAGAGCCAGACTCCGAAGGCCAAGGTCGCGGCGAAGAAGAAGTTGACAGCGCGTGTTGCGGCAAGGTTCGCAAGCGCGAAAGCGCAGCGCCAAGCGCCAGACCAGCGCGCCGTGAAGCGCGGTAAGCGTGCGGTCAAGACGCGTCGCTCAGGCGCGTCAAACGTGGTAGCGCGAAAGCTGACCGCGCGTCGTCGCCGGACTCGGCGGCTAACACAAAGTGAAGGCCATGGTTCTCGCCGCGGGACGCGGCGAACGCATGCGTCCGCTGACCGATGCGCAGCCCAAACCGCTGTTGCGCGGTGGGGGCAAAGCGCCTCATCGAATATCACCTCGAACGGTTGTCCGCCGGCGGGCTTTCGCGAAGTGGTGATCAACACGGCGCTGGTTAGGCGACAAGATCGAGAGCGCGCTCGGCACCGGCGCGCAGTTCGGGCTTGCCATAACCTACAGCCACGAAGCGCCCTGAAGCCCTCGAAGACGGGCGGGGGCATTTTCAACGCGCTGCCGCTGCTAGGATCCGCACCGTTCCTGCTGGTGAATGGCGATGTATGGACGGATATCGACTTCGGCGCCTTGCGCCGCGATCCGCCCGCAGCGCTCGCTCTCGCACCTCGGTGTCTCGTGCCGAACCCGCCGCAGCACGCCGCGCGGCGATTTCCTGCTCGAGAACGGTCTGCTGTCAGAAGGCGAGGATCGAGACAGACGTATTCGGGCGTCGGCATCTTTCCGGTCCGCAGTTGTTTGCCGGCTGCACAGCCCGGGAAGTTTCCGCTGCTGCCATTGCTGCGCCAGGCGATCGCCGAGCGCGCGCTCAGCGGCGAACTGCACGCAGGCCGCTGGTATGACATCGGCACGACCGAGCAGGCTCGCTGCGCTCGGATGCGCAGCTGACGGCGCGCCGAAGGTTTCATAGGGAGGCGAAATGAAGAAGATTAGTCGTAGTGCTGGTCAGTCCTGGTGTGGCGCTGCGTCGTCGCGCCGTGGGGCGTCGGCAAGCTCGCCGAGAAGCGCCTCAACGCAGGCCTCGACAAGCTGGTCGAGCAGGCGCCGTACCTCAAAGGTCGTCGACCGCAAAGTGGACTGGCGGCTGGTTCAAGTCCGAACAGGTGGTCACGTTCGAGGCCTTCAGTTCGTGGATCGACGCCATGAACCCCCAAGGCCATCGAAGAGGCCATGAAGAAGGACGGCCGCCGGCCGACAGATGGCCGCGGTGGAGCCCGCTGAGCGGAGCCGGCCGTGGTGGCTGCGCCCGATGCAGTTCCGCCGTGCCGAGCGACCCGCCGCGCCGGACGAAATGCGTCGACGCCGAGCTGACAACGGAAATGCTGCGCTTCACGGTTCGCAATGAAGTCTGGCATGGACCGGTGCTTGGTCTGTCCGGACTGGGTATCGCACGCGTGACACGCACTTCGTGCTGAGCGAAGAGACGCAGAAGAAGATCGCCGAAGATCTTCGGACCCAAGGATCGCTGCGAGATCGTTACGCGCGTGGGATTCATGGGCGGTGGCACCACCACGCTTCACGTCGGAAGGCCGCACGATCAAGCCGGACAACAAGACGGAGATCTCCTGGGACACCTTCAAATCTCGCGATCGGCTATTCGCGTGACGCCGACAAATACGACCTGGACGGCAAGTGGCCGAAAGCTCGACGGTCACCAGTCACGCAGACAAGACGCAATTCGTCGCTGACGGACATGACGGTCGACGGCGACGGCAAGCGCATCAGCGGCGATCTCTACGACACCGATTTCAATTTCGGGATCGACAAGCTCGGCATCCTGACCGGCAACGGCGAGCGCATCGAAGTCGCGGACCTGCAGCTACATCGTGGAGACCGATGCCAAGGATGAGTTCCTGGAGTGTGGCGCCAGAGATGGGCTACGGGTGCGGTGAAGAGCAAGGAGCTCTCGTCGCGTCGGCATCGAGCTCAAGGAGATCCACTACGATTTCTCGATGCGCCGCCTGCACATCGAGACGCTGGACAAAGATGTTGGCCGGCATGCAAGGCGGCGTACGCGAAGCCGCTCGACCGAACGCGCTGGAAGTCAACAAAGTCGTCTTCGCGCCGCTCAAGGAACAAGGTCTGGAACTGCTGAAGTACGACCCGGAGTTCAGCATCGATCGCATCGGCATCGTGACGCCTGAAGGCGACGGCTATCTCAAGGGCGTGATCACGCTCAAAGGCGCAACGGCCGGAAGACTTCGCCGGCAAGCAGCATGGCGCTCATCGGCAAGGTCCACGCCGACCTCACCATCGACGTGTCGCGAGAAGATGGTCGAAATTCCCGAATGGCTCGACGGCCGCGGGCGCGGCGGTGGACTCGGGATACGTCCAGCGCAAGGGCGACCGGCTGGTCTGCAAGATCCTGTTCGCCAACGGCGCGCTCACGGTGAACGGGAAACCTCAGGCAATTCCGGGGCTTGGCGGCCGCGCCCGCCGAAAGCGACGGAGCGAAGCGGATCCGCCGCCGACAGGAGTAGAATCTGCCGCCTCAAATGGCATCACTCAAGGACATATCCGTCGTCGTGAGGGCGTAGTCACCGAATCGCGCGCGATTCGCAGTGGCGAGAAGTACGTGACACCGCAGGGCTTCACCGCCATCAAGGACGGTCAGAAGCAGCGTGCGCGGACAGTCCGCGCCGGCCACCGGCCGCAAGCCCGCGTGGATCGCGCGCGCAGCTGCCGGTGGGCGCGGGCTTCGGCGCGGTCAAGGGCATCGTGCACGAGCACCGGCTCGCGACGGTGTGCGAGGAAGCCAAGTGCCCGAACATCGGCGAGTGCTGGAACGCCGGCACCGCCACCATCATGCTGATGGGCGCCGTGTGCACGCGCGCCTGCCGTTTCTGCTCGGTCGACACGGGCAATCCGCGCGGCTGGCTCGACGCCGAAGAGCCCGAGAACACGCGCGCGCAGCGTCGAGCTCATGAAGCTCAAGTACATCGTGCTCACCTCGGTGAATCGCGACGATCTGCCGGACGGCGGCGCCGGGCACTACGCCGCGTGCGATTCGCGCCATCAAGCGGCGCACGCCGCACGTCGCCGTCGAAGCGCTCACGCCGGATTTCCAGGGCGTGCTGCGCGATGTCGAGACCGTGGTGGATTCGGGCCTCGAAGTGTTCGCGCAGAACGTCGAGACGGTGAAGCGGCTCGACGCATCCGGTGCGCGATCCGCGCGCGAGCTACGAGCAGACGCTCGCGGTGCTCGCGCACGCGAAGCAGTACACGCCCGACGGTGCTGACCAAGACCAGCCTGATGCTCGGGCTCGGCGAGACCGACGAAGAGATCGCCGCAGACCATGGACGACCTGCGCGCCGCGAACGTCGACCTGCTGACGCTCGGCCAGTACCTGCGGCCCACCGTGCATCACCTGCGCAGTGCAGCGTTTCGTGACGCCCGCGGAGTTCGATCAGTACCGCGAGTGGGCGCTGGCGCAAGGGCTTCCGCGAATGCGTCGCCGGGCCGCTGGTGCGCTCCAGCTATCGCGCCGAGCAGGCGCTGAACGGCAACAACGCCGGCATCAAGAAACGGTGCCGGGACGGGAAACCAGAGTAGCTCGCGACAGTCGACCGTCACCCACGGCCGCTAGCCTGCGCGGACTGTCTCCGCACCGCACCGTCCGTCAAATGGCTGGGCGCGTCGAGTACGAGCCGACCTGGCGCGAAATGCAGCGCATCACCGACACGCGCGACGAGACACACGCCGGACGAGATCTGGCTGCTCGAGCATCCGCCGGTGTTCACGCTGGGCATGAACGCCGACGCCGAGCCATGTGCTCGCGCGCCGGCGACATCCCGGTGGTGCAGATCGATCGCGGCGGGCAGGTGACCTACCACGGTCCCGGCCAGCTCGTGGTCTATCCACTCATCGATATCCGCCGCGCGGGCTCGGCGTGCGCGATCTGGTGACGGCGCTCGAGCGCGCCGTCATCGACTACTGCGCGAGTCTCGGCATCACCGCCGAGTGCCGCAAGAACGCGCCCGGTGTCTACGTCGACGGCCGCAAGATCGCGAGCGTCGGCCTGCGCATCCGCCGCGGCGCCAGCTATCACGGCCTCGCGTTCAACGTGAACATGGATCTCGAGCCGTTCCAGCCGCATCAATCCCTGCGGCTATGCCGGGCCTGCAGATGACGCAGCTGGCGGCGCTCGGGCCAGCCGGATGCGAGCGTCGAAGTCCGTGGGCGCGCCTTCGCGCCATTCCTGCACGAGAAGCGCTGTGCGCAGCTCCGCGCCAGAACTGCCGGCGAGCGGAGACTCCGCTGCGACGCCGAGCTGACTCGCATGACATCGCAGCTTGGACTCTTCGCATGTCGCTCGCAGCTCGCGTCCAGCGCAGGATGCGCGCAGAAGTCCGTCGCAGGAGCTCGTGGTCATCGACCTGCGGCCGCAGGAAGAGACGAGACGGCGTTCGGCCTCGCGGACCCTTGACCGGCAAGTGCAACAAGGACGTATTCCGCATCGCCGACGTCGCGTCCGACCCGCTCAAGGTCGAAGCGCTCAGGGCCGATCTGTGCGCGAGCAGATGGGCTCGCCAGCGACGGCAAGACGCTCACGCGTGCTGAACTGGTCCATCTACTACAACAAGCAGGTAGAAGCAGCGGCGGTCCCATGCTCGAGGGCGTCGGCATCCAGGGCTACGCGATTCCCGCCGGCAAGAAGAAGGAAGACGGCCGGGCAGCAAATGCTCGCAGAAGGAATCGGCCGGCGGCTGGTACGCAGGGCAGCGAGGTCGACGACCATGTGTCCCGCCGCTCATTTCGGAGTTCGCGGGAACCTTCGGCGGCAAACCGTTCAACGTGCGCGTGGTGTCATTCGCTCGCCGGAAGATCGAACGGGAAGTTCGAGGGCGCCGACGGACGACACGCGAGGAATTGCTCGAGACCGTGCAGCAAGACCGCCGAGGCGCTGGCCACGGCCATCGTCCAGTAGTCTGCGACGCCCAGTTGCGCTACCTCGCGAATCTCCCGCCCGGCAAGATCGTGCTGTGGTGTTTCCTCATCTGGTATCTCGCCACCGTCATCCATCACTTCGATGCCGACGCCCGCCATCTGGCTCGAACGCGCTCGGCATCAGCGCCATCATCGGCATCGCGCTCTATCTATCGGTGCTGCGAGCCCGGCAAGCCGCCGCCGGATCGCTGGACGGTGCTGCGCCTGTTCCTCATGCCGTTCTGCGTGTCGAGCTTCTCGCAGCTCATCAAGGGCAAGGGTTCGTGCTGGTGTTTCCGCCGGACCTGCACGAGATCGCGATCTCGCTCGCGGCCTGCGCGGTGTTCGTCGGTCGTCGGTGCTGCATCCGTGCGAAGCGGGCGCCGCGCTAGGCTCAGATCAGCATGATCACGTCTTTGCTCGCCTGCAACGCATTGGCGAGCGCGACGACCTGTTCGCTGCTCTGCGCGTTGATGGTGTAGGTGATCGACAGGAAGTGCTGCTGGTTGCTGTCGCGCTCGGTGATCTGATCGTCGCGTGAGATCGGGCACGTGCGCGCGCACGATGGCGTCGATGTTGGCGCGCATGTGCTCGCTGCGCCGGCCGACTACCTTGATGGGGTAGGCCACCGGAAACTTCAGCAGTTCTTCGCCGTCGCCGGAGATCGTCGTTCACCACGGCGTCCCCGCGACCTCGCGCTTGTAAGCCTGGTAGGCATCGTAGCAGCTTGCGCCACACGGGCCCGGGCTTGCCGTTGCCGACGGGCTTGCCGTCGAGCGTGGTCACCGGCTGAACTTCGCGCGTCGCGGCGCCCAGCAGGATCTCGATGCGCCGAACGCAGTTCGGCTTCGGACACCGGCGCCGATCGCCATTGCACGCCGGCCTTGCCCGCGACTTCTTCGATGACGCCGCGCGTGGTGCCGGGCAGCAGCTTCCAGGAATTCGGCGGCGTGCAGCAGCATCGCCATCGACCACCACGTGCACGCTCGACGCGCTGGCATCGGTGAGCTGGCCATCGCGCAGCAGGATGCGTTCCGCAGGCGTTCTCATCGACCGCGAGCTGGCGCAGCAGCACGTTGGCCAGCAGCGACACGGACTTGATGTCGCAACGCGCCCAGCGCGTGTCCGTCGGCCGTGACGGCGGGCAGGCCGTTCTCGAGCCAGCCCGGCGCGGCCGGTGGGCCAGGGCGCGGCGAACGCGAACACGGTGCGCGGCACGTCGGGCAGCGGCGCGTGGTTGCGGCCGTGACTCGGCGCCGCGCGTCACCTGCACATAGATATAGAGCGTCGGACGAGCCCGCGTCGTTGCGCGCGATGAGCTCGCGATAGAGCTCGCGCCACGCCTCGCGCGACAGCGGATCTTCCATGCGGATCTCTTTGAGGCTGCGCGTCAGGCGGTCGTGGTGCTGCGCGAAGCCGGAACGGCCGGCCGCCGTACACCGGCGTGACTTCGTACGCGCCGTCCGGAATAGAGGAAGCCGCGGTCGAGCGGCGAGATGCGCGCCTCGCGCAGCGGCAGGTAATCGCCATTCAGGATAACAGATCGGCAGCGGCTCGCCCATCTAGCTTCTACTTCATCCAGAGCGAGATGCCGTCCACCATGCGCGTCCACCAGCCGCCTTCGGGCACCGCTGCCTGCGCCACCAGCGGCACGCGCGCGATGACGTTCCTTGCCGTCGACTGACGGTGAGCTCGCCCAGCGCCTGGCCCGCCTTGATCGGGTGCGACCACCGGCTCCTTGACGGTCGCGGTGGTCTTGAGCTGCGCGCGCCGAGCCGCGTCCGATCGTGACCCAGACGTCGCGCGCCGGCACCAGCGTGACGCGATCTCTCCTTCGCCCTTGTAGACCTCGGGCTTGAGCACCACGTCGCCCGCGCTCTTGACCTTCACGGTCTCGAAGAACGTGAAGCCGTAGTTGAGCAGCGCCGCGCTGGCGTCTTCGCGCGCCTTGAACGACTGCGTGCCGAGCACCACGGAGATCGAGCCGCATGCCGCCGCGCTTGGCGGAGCTCGCGAGGCAGTAGCCCGGCGCTTTCGGTGTGGCCGGTCTTGATGCCGTCGACCGACGGATCGCGCGCCAGCAGGCCGTTGCGGTTCTGCTGCTTGATGCCGTTCCACTCGAACTCGCGCAGGCTAGTACAGCTTGTACTCTTCCGGGAAGTCGCGGATCAGCACGCGCGACAGCGTCGCGATGTCGTGCGCGCTCATGTAGTGCGTCGGGCCCGGGCCGCCCCAGCTGTTGTCGAAGTGCGAGTTCTTGAGGCCGAGCTCGGCGGCGTAGGAGTTCATCATCTGCACGAAGCCGTCTTCGGTGCCGCCTAACTTCTCGGCCAGCGCGATGGTGGCGTCGTTGCCCGACTGCACGATCATGCCCTTGATGAGCACGTCCACCGGAATCTGCGTGCCGACCTGCGCGAAGGTGCGCGAGCCTTCGGCCTTCCAGGCGTGTTCGCTGATGGTGACGCTGTCGGTGAGGCTGCAGCCGCTTCTCGCGCAGCGCGCGGAACACGCCGTAGCCGGTCATGAGCTTGGTGATGCTGGCGGGCTCCATCTGCACGTCGGCCTTGTCGTCGGCGAGCACGCGGCCGCTCTGGAAGTCGATGAGCACGTAGGCGCGCGCGTCGATGGCCGGCGGCTTGGGAATGGGCACCGCGGCGGATGCGCCGCTGGCGGCGAGGAGCGAAAGCAGACAGCGAGAAGCGGAATCAGCCGGGATGACGGCATCGCGCAAGACTCCGAGGACAGGTGTCAGGGCCGCGATTGTACGCCAAGAGATCCGGTGCGCCAGCTCTCAGTCGGTGAGCAGGCGCGCGTCGGTGATGCCGAGTTCGCGCAGGCGTTTCATGTTGAGGTCGAATTCCTCGACGCTGGCGAACGGGCCGACGCGCACGCGATGCAGCGTGCGTGTCGCTCGGACATCTCATCGAGGCTCGCGAGCTCGATGCCCGGCCGCGAGCAGCACCTCGACGCGGCGGCGCGCATTCTCGTGATCGGCGAACACGCCGGCCTGGATGAACATGGCCGGCGCGCCCGGCACTTCGCCGCCGGCGCGTTGACCACGGTGACCGGCTGGCGGTGACTGGCGTGCGCAGTGGCGGCGCGACGGCAGCGCTGCGGCGGCGGCGCGCCGGAACCTGCGCCGCGCGCGGCGTGATCACGCGCACTTCGACCGGCGCCGTGCCCGCGAGCAGCATGTCGAGCTTGGCGGCGGCGGTGTACGAGAGATCGATGATGCGATCGCCGACGAACGGCCCGCGATCGTTGATGCGCACGACGACCTTGCGGCCGTTGCGCAGGTTCGTGACCTCGGCGTAGCCGGGATCGGCAGCGTCTTGTGCGCCGCCGTCATGGCGTACATGTCGTAGCGCTCGCCCAGCGAGGTCGACTGCGGCGTGAAAGCCCGGGCCGTACCAGGACGCCGTGCCGCGCTCGACGCAGTCCTTCGAGCTGCGCCAGCACGTAGTAGCGCTTGCCGAACACTTCGTAGAACGGCGGATTGCCGCGCGTGCCGCGCGGCTCGGCGCGCGGCACGGCGTCGGGAATCGAGCAGCACATCGGGCGGCGGCTGCGGCACGGCCGAGCCGGAAGGGATGCTGGTGCGGCGTGGGCTGCCGCAGGTTCGACGGCGACGCGAGACTGCAGCTGCGGAGACGCAGGAAGGCCGTCGAGCAGTGACACGCGAGCGCGACCGCAGATCGCGGACGCAGCATTCGCGGCATCACCGCGCGCGGCGGCTCGCGCGGTCCGGCTGCGCGGCGAGCTTGGTCTGCCGTCGCGGCGCCGGCGCGTCGTGCCGCAGCGACGCGACCGGCGATGGTCGTGGCGAGATCGTGCACCGCCATGGCGTAGCGCACGCTGCGGTTGTAGCGCGTGATCACCTCGAAGTTCTTGAAGCCGACGCGATAGGCAGGCCCGTCCTGCGTTCTCGGCGGGAATCAGCAGCACCGGCGTGGCTTCCGGCTGCGCGGTGTCGAAGTCCACGCCCTTGGCCTTGAGGCCGGCGACGGTTTCGTTGAGCGCGAGGTTGCCCGGGTCGGCGGTGACCGGCGCGTCGGGCTGCAGCGACGGCTTCGGCGAGCACCGGGCCGTCGGCCACCCAGCCGTGCTCGCTTGAAGTAGTTAGCGACGCTGGCGATGATGTCGTCCCAGTCGGCGAACAGGTTGCGCTTGCTCGTCGTTGCTGCCGTCCACGGCGTAGCGCGCGGTAGCTCGACGGCATGAACTGGCCCGCGCCCATGGCGCCGGCGTACGAGCCCATGCGCGGTCAGCGGATCCACCGCTTCTTCACGCGACAGCGCGATGAACTGCGCCGAGCTCGCTCGCGGAAGATATTCGCGCGCGCGGCGGATAGTCGAAGGCGAGCGTGGCGAGCGCATCGAGCACGCGGTACTTGCCGGTGATGCGGCCGTAGAAGGTTTCGACGCCGATGATGGCCACGACGTATTCGGGCGCCACGCCGGTTTCCTTGTGCGCCTTCTCGAGCCGCGCGCGATGCTCGAGCATGAACTGCGCGCCTTCGGTGCACGCGCTGCTCGGTCATGAAGCGTTCGCGGTATTCGTCACCACGGCGACACTTTCTCGGCGGGCTTGCTGATCAGCTCGATGATCTTCGGCTGCGGCTCGGCCTTGGCGAGCAGGCGGTAGACGTCGAGCGGCTGCCATCTTGTTCTGCCGCGGCCGTGGCTTCGACGAACTGCTGGATTTCGGTGCGATCGAGATCGAAGCGGGTGCGGCCGGTGAACGAGCCGTCCGCGAACGCGGAACTCGAGCAGCAGAAGAGCAAGATTGCATGTCAGTGCAAGCGCATGGCGCATCACGAGGCGACGAGCTTCCGATGCGAGTAGAGGGACATCAGGATACCGAAGCCCGCCAGCAGGGTCACCATCGATGTGCCGCCGTAACTGACCAGCGGCAGCGGCAACGCCGACAACCGGCAGCAGTCCGCTGACCATGCCCGCGTTGATGAACACGTAAACGAAGAACGTGAGCGCGATGCTGCCGCGCCAGCAGGCGCGCGAACGTGTCCTGCGTCTCGACCGCGAGGTACAGGGCGCGCCCGACGACGAACAGGTACAGCAGCAACAGGATCGATCAGCGCCGAGCAGACCGAGCTCCTCGCCGACCATCGGCGAAGATGAAGTCGGTGGTGCGCTCCGGCAGGAATTCGAGCTGGCCCTGGCGAGCCGTTCATGCAGGCCCTTGCCGAACACGCCGCCCGAGCCGATGGCGATCTGCGACTGGATGATGTGATAGCCCGCGCCGAGCTGGTCGGATTCGGGATCGAGCAGCGTGAAGCACGCGCTGCTTCTGGTAGTCGTAGCAGCACGTAGTGCCAGGCGAGCCAGCCGCGCCGCGCGCCGGCGCGCGGCCAGGCCGAAGATCACGCGGAACTGCAGGCCGGCCATGATCACCACCATGCATGCCGCCGATGAGGATCAGGCCGCCGGTGCCGAGGTCGGGCTGCAGGATCGGTCAGGCCCGTCGGAATCAGGATGATGACCGCGAGCACGCACCAGCGACGCGCACGTCCGGCGGCAGCGGCCGCTCGTGCAGCCACCAGGCGCAGGTCATGGGCACCGCGAGCTTCATGATCTCGGAGGGCTGGAAGCGGATGAAGCCGAGATCGAGCCAGCGCTGCGCGCCCTTGCCGATGTGGCCGGTGATGTCGACGACCACCAGCAGCACGACGCCGAGCGATCCACAGCGGCAGCGCGAGCCGCCGCAGGAACGCGGGCTTCACCTGCGCCAGCGCGCACATCGCGACATGCCGCCGAGCGCGGCGCGGATGGCGCCGTCGATGACGCGGTTCCAGTTCTGGCCCGAGGCGCTGTAGAGCACGACCAGTCCGTACAGCGTGATGAGGCCGAGGCCCGACGAGCAGCGGGCCGTCGAGTTTCAGCGCGCCGAGCATGCGCGCCGCGGACGGTGAAGGTGCGCTGGCTGCGCGAGCCGACTTCGATGGGTTCGTACATCGATGCCATTACTCGTCTCCGTGCGCTTCGGGCGGCACGGACTGCACGCCGTCGGGCTATCGACCGGCGGCGGAATCTCGGGCGTGGTCGGTGTGGCCCAGGATGTACTGGTCGAGCACGCGGCGCGCGATCGGCGCGGCGCCGCGGTGCCGAGCTTGCCGTTCTCGACGAGCACCGCCACCGCGATGCTTCGGGCGCATCCGCCGGGCGCGAACGCGATGAACCAGCCGTGATCGTGCAGGCGATCGCTGAGCATGGCCTTCATGGTTGTCGTAGCTCTGGTTCTGCGCCGACCGTGAACACCTGCGCGGTGCCGGTCTTGCCGGCGATCTGGTATGTCCGCGCCGCGCCTGGCTGCGCCGCGCCCGTGCCGTAGCGTTCATCACCTGGACCATGCCGTCGATGACGACCTGCCAGTTCTCGGCGCTGGCGACTCGATCGATCTCCAGCAGTTTGCGGCGCGAACGCGCTCGATCTTCGCCCGTGGCTCTGATCGCGGACGGCAGTCACGAGCCGCGGCTGATAGGACTTGCCGCGCGATGCGCGAGGATCGACGCCATGTGCGCGAGCTGCAGCGGCGTCACGACGAGGTAGCCCTGGCCGATGCCGAAGATCACCGTCTCGCCGGGGAACCACACCTGGTCGGCCGGGTTCTTGAATGCGCTGCTTCTTCCATCGCCGGCGACGGCAGGATGCCCTGGCGCTCGCCGCCGATGTCGATGCCGGTGAGGCTGGCCGAACCCGAACGGCGCGAGCGAACTCGGCGATGCGATCGACGCCCATCGTCGTTGGCGAGATCGTAGAAGTACACGTCGCAGGACTGCGCGATGGCGCGCAGTTCCATCGCGACCATGCCGTGCCGCCGTTCGCCATTCGCGGTAACGGTGAGGCTGATGCCGGGCAGCGTGAAATAGCCCGGGCAGAACTTCGTCGCGCTGCGGCGTCGTGACGTCGACATGAGCGCCGCCGAGCGCGATCGCCGGCTTCACGGTGGAGCCCGGCGGATACTCGCCGCGCAATCGCGCGATTGAGCAGCGGCACGTCGATGTTGTCGCGCAGCGCGGCGTACTCGCGCGCGTGTGAGGCCGCGGCCGAACGGATTCGGATCGAAGCCCGGCGTGGACACCGAGCGCGATGACGTCGCCGTTGTTCGGATCGATGGCGACCACCGCGCCGCGGCGGCCGATGAGACCCTGCTCGGCGACCAGCTGCGTGGGCAGGTCGATGCTGGTGATCACGTCGCGGCCCGGCGACCGGCTTGACTTCCTGCAGGTCGGGCGTGAGCGTGCCCTGGCGCTGCACCGAGCGGCCCGCGGCGTTCACGAGGATCTGGCGCGAGCCGTCGGTGCCGTGCAGCTCGTTCTCGTAGGACGCCTCGATGCCGAGCTTGCCGATCAGCGAGGTGCCGGCGTACTTGGTGAGCTGCTCTTCCTTCTCGAGCGTCTTGACGTCGCTTTCGCTGATCGCCGCGACGTAGCCGAGCGCGTGCACGCGCGTGTTCGCCGTGCGGATAGAAGCGCGTGAGGCGCGTGGCGATGTCCACGCCCGGGAATTCGAAGCGGTGCACGGCGAAGCGCGCGATTTCCTCGTCGGTGAGGCGCAGGCGGATCGGCACGCTCTCGAAGCTGCGGCGCGAGCTGCACCAGCTTGCGGGTTTCGTCGAGGTCGTCGGGCGGCAGCACGCCGATCTCGATGAGCCGCTTGAGCGTCGCGTCGACGTCGGGCACGCGCTCGCGCACCAGTTCGAGCTGGAAGGCCGGGCGGTTCTCGGCGAGCACCTGCGCCGTTGCGATCGAGGATGAGGCCGCGCTGCGCGGGCAGCGGCTCGACGCGCACGCGATTGCCCTGCGAGAGCTCGGCGTAATAGTCGTAGCGCATCACCTGCAGCACCACCAGGCGGCCGACGAGCACCAGCGGTGAGCGCGGCGATGATGAAGGCCGCGGCCAGCGCGCGGCTTTCGAACAGCCGCTGCTCGCCCCAGTGATCCTTGATGCGGACCGTACCCATGGATCTCGGCTCTAGCTACGCGTGTGCGTGCGGCCGACCAGCAACGCGATGAACGGCCACAACATGGCGCCGATCATCGGCTGTATCCAGCGCCACGGCGACGACACCGGATGGCCGCTCCAGCCTTCGATGCCCCAGACGACGAACTCGTTCAGCGTCAGCATCGCGAACACGAACAGCGACTGCTGCACCAGCGTCTGGTTGCGCAGGCGCTGGTGCAGGCTCATGGCGATGTAGGCGACGAGCGCGATGGCGAGCGCGTTCTGCGCCAGCACGTCGCCCTTGAACACGTCGAGCGCGAGACCCGCGAGCCAGGGCGCGAAGATGCCGCCGGCGTGCGGCGCGTAGATGCTCCAGTAGATGATGACCAGCGCGACGAACGACGGCCGGATCATCCGGCAGCCAGTCCGGCAGCGGCACCACCTGCGCGATGAGCGCCAGCAGCACGGTGAAGGTGACCGCCCAGCGCGGTTCGCGGCGAGCGAGGTTCATGGCGTCTTCACCGGCGGGCAGGAGCCGCCGCGCGCTTCGACCGCCAGCGCTTCGGGCGACGCCGTGGCGGCCGGATGATCGGGTCGCTGCCCAGATGAACAGCACCTCGCGATCGTTCTCGATGCCGGCGAGCGGCACGGCGTAGATCTGCGCCAGCGGCTGCGCGGGATCGCGCTCCACCTTGGTGACGCGCGCGACCGGCAGACCGTAACGGAAACACGCGGCCGAGCCCGGAGGTGACCAGCAGGTCGCCGACCTTCACGTCGTAGTTCTGCGGCACGTAGGGCAGTTCGAGCGAGGTGCTGCGGCCGGTGCCGAGCGCGATGGTGCGCACGCCGGAGCGCACGACCTGCACCGGCAGCGCGTGCTCCGCGTCGGTGATGAGGATGATCTCCGAGCTGAACGGGCCGATGCGGAACACCTGGCCGAGCACGCCGTCGCCGGTGATCACGGGCTGCGCGCTTGTAGACACGCCAGTGCGTGCCGCCGCGGTTGACCAGCAGCCGCTGGCGCAGCGTGAGACGTCTCGACGTTGATGACTTCGCCGACGAGCCGCTTGCTCGATGACATTCGGCAGCACGGCGTTGAGGTCCGCGCAGCGTGGCGTTCTCGCGTTCGAGCGCCGCCTGCCGCAGCGTGATCAGCTGCTGGTCGCGCAGCTCGTTGCGCAAGCTGGTCGACCTCGGCGCTGCAGCGTTTCGCGCGTGGCGAAACTCTCCTCCAGCCAGCGCCAGGCGGCGGAAGGGGAGTTGACCGGCGAGCTGCAGCGGGTAGATAGCCGCCTGCAGGCCGTAGCGCGCGGTGTCGAGCCAGCCGCCGCTGCTGGTCGTAGAACATGAGCACGACCGAGAGCAACGGCGTAACAGAAGAAGCGGAAGCCGAACGACGGCCCGCGACCGCCGAATGAGCGACTGCTGGCGGTGCCGAATACGGCCATTGCGCCCTGGTTATTCGAGGCCGAAGCTTCCCGGCCCGACCTGGTCCTGGAGCTCGAGAATGCGACCGCCGCCGCGCGCGACGCAGGTGAGCGGATCTTCGGCGATGACCACCGGCAGGCCGGTCTCTTCCATGAGCAGTTTGTCGATGTCGCGCAGCAGCGCGCCGCCGCCGGTGAGCACGATGCCGCGCTCGGCCACGTCCGCGCCGAGCTCGGGCGGAGTCTGTTCGAGCGCCTGCTTGACGGCGCCGACGATGCCCTGCAGCGGTTCCTGCAGCGCCTCGAGGATTTCGTTGCTGTTGAGCGTGAAGCTGCGCGGCACGCCTTCGGAGAGGTTGCGGCCCTTCACCGAGAGCTCGCGCACCTGCTGGCCGGGATAGGCCGAGCCGATCTCGATCTTGATGCGCTCGGCGGTGGCTTCGCCGATGAGGATGCCGTAGTTGCGGCGCACGTAGTTCATGATGGCTTCGTCGAAGCGGTCGCCACCGATGCGCGCCGAGGCCGCGTACACGATGCCGTTCAGCGAGAGCACGGCGACTTCGGAAGTGCCGCCGCCGATGTCGAGCACCATCGAGCCGCGCGCCTCGTTCACCGGCAGGCCCGCGCCGACCGCGGCCGCCATGGGCTCGCTAACTATCTGCACGCTGCGCGCGCCGGCGCCTTCGGCCGACTCCTGGATGGCGCGGCGCTCGACCTGCGTGGAGCCGATGGGCACGCACACCAGCACGCGCGGGCGAGGGCTTGAGCATGCGGTTGCCGTGCACCTTGCCGATGAAGTACTGCAGCATCTTCTCGGTGTAGGTGAAGTCGGCGATGACGCCGTCTTTCATCGGGCGGACCGCGTTGATGTGGCCCGGCGTGCGGCCCAGCATGTTCTTGGCTTCGGCGCCGACGGCGACGATGACCTTGCCGCGGCCGGAGTGATCGTCCTGCACCGCGACAACGGACGGCTCATTGAGCACGATGCCCTTGTCACGGACGTAAATGAGGGTATTGGCCGTTCCCAAGTCGATCGACAGATCGCTCGAGAAATAGCCGCGCAAGCGTTTGAACATGGAGTAGCGAGCCGAAGCGCGAAAAAGTGGCGGCAATTTAACAATCTGCAGCACGCTCCACAAGGCAACAGGTATGATTCCGCGCACATTTCCAACATCTTTTGCTTGAGTTTTCGATGAGCCTCAATCGCGACCAGATCAACTCCATCGCGCATCTCGCCCGACTCTCACTGACCGAAGCCGAGATCCCCGTCTACCAGGACAGTCTTTCGAAGATCGTCGACCTGGTCGGGCGAGCTCGACGCGGCACAAACCGCGGGTATCGAGCCCATGGCTCATCCGCTTCCGGGTCTCGCACAGCGCATGCGGCCCGACGTCGTGACCGAAAGGACCAGCACGAGCTCTACCAACGCAACGCTCCGCAAGTCGAAGCTGCGCTGTATCTCGTTCCCAAGGTCATTGAGTAAGAAGCCCTAAGAAATGCACACGCTGACGCTGTCGGAGCTCGCAAAGAAGCTGCGAGCCAAAGAATTTTCCGTGACGGAGCTCACGAAGTCCCTGCTGGCGCCGCATCGAAGCGTCGCAGCCGACGCTCAATGCCTTCATCACGGTCACTGCCGGAGTCCGCCCTGGCGCAAGCGAAGGCTGCGCGGATGCCACTTTGGCCTCCGGGCAAGGCGGGCCCGCTCACGGGCTTGCCGCTCGCGCACAAGGACATCTTCTGCACGCAGGGCGTCAAGACCAGCTGCGGTCTCGAAGATGCTCGACAACTTCGTGTCGCCATATGACGCCACTGTGGTCGAGAAGCTCAACGCCGCCGGCATGGTCACGCTCGGCAAGACCAACATGGACGAGTTCGCCATGGGCTCGTCGAACGAGACCAGCTACTACGGCCCGGTGAAGAACCCGTGGGACCTCGAACTGGTGCCCGGCGGCAGCTCGGGCGGTTCGGCGGCGGCGGTCGCGGCGCGCATCGCGCCCATCGCCACGGCCACGGACACCGGCGGCTCGATCCGCCAGCCGGCGTCGCTGTGTGGCGTCACCGGCATCAAGCCCACCTACGGCCGCGTTTCGCGCTACGGCATGATCGCGTTCGCCTCGAGCCTCGACCAGGGCGGGCTCATCGCCGCAGTCGGCCGAGGACGCGGCGATGGTGCTCGGCGCCATGTGCGGGCTTCGATCACGCGCGACTCCACCAGCGTCGATACGCCGGTTCCTAACTATGTCGGAGTCGCTGAACGCGCCGCTCGCGGGCCTGCAAGATCGGCCTCATCAAGGAGTTCTTCGAGAAGGGCCTCGACGCCTCACGTCGAGAAGCTCATTCGCGAGGCGCTCAAGGTCTACGAGAAGCTCGGCGCGAAGCTCGTCGAGGTCAAGCTGCCGGCGCTGCCGCTGTCGGTGCCCACCTATTACGTGGTGGCGCCGGCCGAGTGTTCGTCGAACCTCGCGCGCTTCGATGGCGTGCGCTACGGCTATCGCGCGAAGGATCCCGAAGGACCTGATGGACCTCTACAAGCGCTCGCGCGGCGAGGGCTTCGGCGCCGAGGTCAAGCGCCGCATCATGACCGGCACCTACGTGCTGTCCGCCGGCTACTACGACGCGTACTACCTGAAGGCGCAGCGCGTGCGTCAGCTGATCAACCAGGACTTCAAGCGCGCGCTTCGCACGAAGTCGACGTGCTGCATCGGGCCCGACCGCGCCCGACGTCGCGTTCGGCATCGGCGCGAAGAGCGTCGGATCCGATCCAGATGTATCTCAACGACATCTACACGATCGGCGCGAACCTGGCGGGCGTGCCGGCCATGTCGATTCCCTGCGGCTTCGTCGCGCGATCTGCCGGTGGGCCTGCAGATCGTCGGGCCGCATTTCGCCGAAGCGAAGCTGCTCAACGTGGCGCACGCCTATCAGAAGGAAACCGACTGGCATCGCGCGGATTCCCGCCGCGTTCAAGACGGGAGAAGCTGTCATGAGCGCGCCCAGCTGGTTGGGAAACCGTCATCGGGCTCGAGATCCACGCGCAGCTGTCGACGAAGTCGAAGATCTTCTCCGGCTCGCCACGGCCTACGGCGCGCTCGCCGAACTCGCAGGCGAACCTCGTCGATCTCGCGTATCCCGGCGTGCTGCCGGTGCTCAACGCGGAAGCCGTGCGCATGGCGGTGAAGTTCGGTCTCGCGGTCGGCGCGACGATCGCGCGCGCGCTCGGTGTTCGCGCGCAAGAACTACTTCTATCCGGACCTGCCGAAGGGCTACCAGATCAGCCAGTACGAGCTGCCGATCGTCGGCAAGGGCCACATGGACATCGTGCTCGACGACGGCACGAAGAAGCGCGTCGGCATCACGCGCGCGCATCTCGAAGAGGACGCGGGCAAGTCGCTGCACGAAGGCCTGCCGAAGCAGTCCGGCATCGACCTCAACCGCGCCGGCACGCCGCTCATCGAAATCGTCTCCGAGCCCGACATGCGCTCGGCGAAGGAGGCCGTCGCCTACCTCAAGAAGGTGCACACGCTGGTGCGCTACCTCGAGATCTGCGACGGCAACATGCAGGAAGGCTCGTTCCGCTGCGACGCCAACGTGTCGGTGCGCAAGGTCGGCGCCGAGAAGTTCGGCACGCGCGCCGAGATCAAGAACATCAATTCGTTCCGCTACGTCGAGAAGGCGATCAACTACGAAGTCGCGCGCCAGATCGACGTGCTCGAAGGCGGCGGCAAGGTGGTGCAGGAGACGCGGCTCTACGATCCCGACAAGGGCGAGACGCGCCGCATGCGTTCGAAGGAAGAAGCGAACGACTATCGCTACTTCCCGGATCCGGACCTGCTGCCGGTGGAGATCGACGCGGCGTACATCGCCAGCGTGCAAGGCGACGCTGCCCGAGCTGCCGGACCAGAAGGCCGCGCGCTTCGCGGCGCAGTTCGGCCTGTCGGAGTACGACGCCGGCGTGCTGACGTCGTCGAAGGAGCTGGCGGCGTACTACGAAGAGGTCGCCAAACTACTGGCGGGTGGCAAAGAACCGTCGAAGGAGCAGGCGAAGCTCGCCGCCAACTGGGTGGCGGGTTCGCTGGCGGCCGCGCTCAACGAGCACAACCTCGAGATCGGCGAGAGCCGCATCGGCGCCGCGCGCCTGGCGGGTCTGCTCGGCCGCATCGCCGACAACACCATCTCCGGCAAGATCGCCAAGGATGTGTTCGAGGCCATGTGGGCGGAAGGCAAAGACGCCGACGCCATCATCGAGTCGAAGGGTCTCAAGCAGATCACCGACACGGGCGCCATCGAGAAGGCCATCGACGAGGTCATGGCGAAGAATCCGGGCCAGCTCGCGGACTACCGCTCGGGCAAGGACAAGCTGTTCGGCTTCTTCGTCGGCCAGGTCATGAAGGCCACCGGCGGCAAGGCCAATCCCGCGCAGCTCAACGAGCTGCTGAAGAAGAAGTTAGCCGGCTGAGAGCTGGCGTCCGAGCCCGATCTCGTCCGTCGCTTCGTCCTCGAACGGCATCCCATCCGCGGCCACGCCGTGCGCCTGTCGCACGCCTGGCTGAGCCTGCGCGAACACCAGGACTATCCGCCCGCCGTTCAGCAGTTGCTGGGCGAGGCGGTCGGGCGCGGTGGTGCTGCTGGCCGCGACGCTCAAGTTCGACGGCATCGCTCACGCTGCAATTGCAGGGCAAGGGGCTGGTCAACCTGCTGGTGGCGCAGTGCACGCACGACTTCAAGGTGCGCGCGCATGGCGCGGCACGAACCCGATCGGCGGCGAGGCGGGCTTCCGCTCGCTCGCCGGCGAAGGGCAGATCGTCGTCACCGTCGAAGCCACCGACCGCGCCTCCAGCTACCAGGGCGTGGTGCCGATCACCGGCAATTCACTGGCCGAATCGCTCGAAGCCTATTTCCACCAGTCCGAGCAATTGCCGACGCGCGTGTTGCTGGCCGCGAGTGCGGGCGTCGTGGCCGGCATGCTGGTGCAGCGAATTCCCGGTGCCGGCGGCACGCAGGCGCAGATCGATGACACCGCGCTCGATGCCGCGTGGCAGAAGGCCGACGCCGCCATGTCCGGCGCTCGCGCGCGGCCAGCTGCTCGAAGACGACGTGGAGCAACGCCTGGTCGACATGTTCGGCGTCGATGAAGTGCGCGTGTTCTCGGGTCACGACGTGAAGTTCGAATGCCGCTGCTCGTCGCGAGCGCGTGGCGAACGTGCTGCGTTCGCTCGGCGTCGGAAGAAGTGCGCTCGGTGATCGCGGAGCAGGGCGCGTGCACCGTCACCTGCGAGTTCTGCCAGAAGCCGTACAAGTTCGATGCGATCGATGTCGAGCACCTGTTCGACGAAGCGGCGCCCGCGGCAGCGAATACGATCAACTGATTCGCTACTCCGCAGGCTCCGGCGAACAGCGCACGCGCTCGTCCGTCGGCGGGTGAGACGAGAAGTAGTCGAATCGCCTCTTTGTCCGCGAGTGCCCGGCCGATCTGGTCATGCGGCACAGGATCGCGTCGAATTTCGTCTCCGCGATATGGTGCTCGCGCAACCACTGCCTGGCGAAAGCGTCCGCCTCACGTTCGAAATCGCGCGAAGTGCTTGGCATGAAGCAGCGCGGGGGCGCGCACTCAGGATGCCCGAGATCGGAACTCACGTCGTCCGAGCAACGCGACGGCCAGCGCCGAAATCCCCGCCGCCTGCAACATCTGGCGCAGGGCATGGCGGCCGCGCACGTGGCCGATTTCGTGCGCCAGCACCGCGATGATTTCGTCGTCGCTCTTGGCAAGTTCCACGAGGTCGTCGGTCATCACCACGATGCCGGATGGCAGCGCGAACGCGTTGGCGCCGATGCGTCTGCCGAATTGCGGAACTCGAGCTGGTACTGGTGGCCATCGTCGAGCGGCGACGTCATGTCGGCGAATTGCTTGCGGAGCTCGGCCTGCGCCGTCTCCGCCGGCAGCTTGCTGGGCTCGAACAAGCTGCGATCGAGCATGTCGAGCGTGCCGGACGCCGATGCGCACGATCCGACCTGCACGGGCATCACCTGGGCAGCCCGGTTGGCGATCGCGGGCACGCCCCAGTGCACGAAGGCCACCGACACCAGCACGACGGCTGCGCAGGGATCCCAGCGACTACATTCCAGCGGCTTTCGAGCCGGTGCAACGACGCGCCTGCCACCGTTGAACCCGAGTGTCTCGCGTGCCTCGTCGATGGCATCGTTGTCGCGGGTTTCGAACACTCCGCCGTTCCGGAAAGGTGACGCGGCGCGTGAATGCTGCCGACGCGTTCGGAGAATCTTGAGCGTCGGCAGGAGCTGCAGATCACGGACCGGAGTCCGTGCAGTCGTGCGATTCCATCGGCGCCGAGCGTCAAACTGGGCTGGAGCGCCCGCCGCACTGGTGCCGTCGAAGAAGCGTCCGGCAATCATCAGAGACCGAAGTCCACGTCGAAGAAGTCGCCGACTTCTTCGCCGAGAGGATCGCGTCGCGCTGCCCGCAGACGCCGTGAACTGCACCGAGCCTCACCGGCGGTGTCGAGCGACGTGTTCTCCAGGTGGTAACGCATCTACGCGCACCCTGGCCCACGGATAGAACAGCCCGAGCGTGAACACGAGTCGCCAGCAGATTCGTGACCTGAATCCAGATCAGCGACCAGGCGCGCAGTTTGGAGACGACGCGGGTCTGGCCGATTTCGATACCGCCAAAGGACGGCGTTGGCAAGCGCCGCCTGGTAGTAGCCAAGCGACGCTCACGCCTGCCATGGCGATCACGCAGCAACTTGCAACAGACCGGCGAGGCCGAACAATTGCGCCAGATCGCGCGGCGGGCCGTGTCCGGATGGTTCTGCAGGACTCATCAATCCTGCCTGACACAGCAGCAGAAAGAATGCGCCGTAGACCAGTATCGCTAAGCCGCAGGTGGCGTAGCAGAACGCGAAGAACCTGCCGTTGCCGGTCACGAAGCGGAACTGCGTGGTGCCAAACGCGGCGTTGTCCGAGTATGTACGCCACGCTGGCGGCGGACCCACATCGGAAAAATGATGCCGAGCGTCAAGACGACCAGGAAGTACCAGCCGACGAAAGCGCTCATCGCGCCACCGTACGTGTCCATGGAAGTTGAAACGCAGGTTCCGATACGAGGTCATGCGCATCTGGAACAGCCGCGCTCGCACGACGATCCAGGGCACCGCAAAGATGGCAATCGGAATCATCAGGAACGACGGCGAGCGGCCATCATCTGCGTGAGCACCAGGAACACCACGTACACGGCGAAAACGATGAGCCGACCCTTGAGAATAGCCAGCGGCTGTGCCGTGATATTCGAAGGAGTGGCCGTCGAGCAAGGTGCTGCCGTAGAAATAGCGCAGCCTGCCGGACCTTCGCCCACGCCGAGTAGATACCCAGCGTTACGATGGTCAGCAGCAGGTTGACGATCCAGATTCGGAAGTATTCGCCGCCCGTGGCCGCGGAACTCGAATGGAGACGTTGACGCGAGCGACGGGTGCGGCAAGATGAAGCCGTCAGAGCTCGACGGCGTCGATGGTCGTTTCGTTCATTATTATGGTTCTCCCAGACCGGGATCGCCGACGGTGATCCTGGCGAGCCTAACTCGATTGGGATGGGCACCGGCAGAACTTGTCTCCGGTGTCAGCAATCGCGGCGCCATGACAGTAGGTGACCCACGGATCGGCTATTTCCGGCCACCTTTGCGAGCGGTAGCCTTGGGCGGCTCGGTCGGATTCTCGAGCTCGTTGAGATATCGCGCGCCACCCAGCCCGCGCATCTGCGCCAGGATCCAGTCGCGGCGCTTGCACACATAGTCGGACGGCGCGTTCACCTTGAACGTGATCGGGTTCGGCAGCACCGCGGCCAGCGTCGCGCGCTTCGTAGCGGCCGAGCCGCGCCGCCGGCATGCGATAGAAGCGCTGCGCCGGCGGCTTCGACGCCGTAGATGCCGTCGCCGAACTGCGCGACGTTGAGATACACCTCGAGGATGCGCTCCTTCGGCCAGGTGAGCTCGATGAGCAGCGTGAAGTACACCTCGAGGCCCTTGCGCAGGTAGCTCCGTCCCGGACCACAGGAACAGGTTCTTCGCCACCTGCTGCGCTGATGGTGCTGGCGCCGCGCACGCGCGGCCGGCGCTTGTTCGCCTGGGCTTCGTTGCGGCGCACCGCCTCGCGGATCGACTTGAAGTCGAAGCCGGTGTGGAACGGGAAGAACTGGTCCTCGGCGGCGATGCACCGCCACGGCCGCGTGCGGCGAGATCTGCTCGAGATCCACCCAGCGATAGTCGGTGTGGTAGTTAGTCTTGCCGGCGCGGCTGGCGTCGAGCGCCGCGTCCAGCATGAAGGCGCTGTACCACGGGTCCATCCAGCGCATGGCCACCACCGGCAGCGCCGTGACGAGAAAGGCGGCGACGAGCCCGATGAGCGTCCATCGGACCAGCCGCCGCCGCCAGTTCTTTCTTCACACTTTGCGTGACGCCTTGGTGATGATCACGTCCGCGGCCGGCACGTTCTGGTGGCCGGAGCGGGTGGTGGTCGCCACCTTGGCGATCTTGTCGATGACGTCCATGCCGGAGGTGACCTTGCCGAACACCGCGTAGCCGTAGTTGCGACGGGCCGGCGTGATCGAGGAAATCGTTGTCGACCAGGTTGACGAAGAACTGCGCGGTGGCGCTGTTGATGTCGTTGGTGCGCGCCATGGCGAGCGTGCCGCGCGAATTCTTGAGGCCGTTGGTCGGCCTCGTTCTTGATGGGCGCCTTGACCTTCTTCTGCTTCATGCCGGGCTCGAAGCCGCCGCCCTGGATCATGAAGCCCGGGATGACGCGATGGAAAATGACGCCGTCGAAGAAGCCGTCGTCGACGTACTCCAGGAAATTCTTCGGCGGAGATCGGGGCTTCTTTCTCGAACAGCTCGACTTCGAAATTGCCGAGCGTGGTTTCAAACACTAGTGACACGGGGATTCCTATGGGGCCGTTGCCTTCGGTGACGCGCTCGTGGCCGGCGAGATCGCGGTGCGAGGTTACGTGAGTGAAGCCACGCGCCACAAGCAGCGCACGCAGCGTTTCACCCTGTGTGTCGCCATGTTCGAGCGCCAGCCAGCCGCCGGGGTGCAGGTGCCGCGGCGCCTCATTAATAAGAGTGGCCAGAGCGCGCCGCGATGCCATCGCCGCCGGGCGTCAGCGCGCGCCGAGGCTCGTGGCGCAGGCCGTCCGACTGCGAGCACCGGGTCGTCCGCGGCGATATACGGCGGATTGCTGACGAGCGCGTCGAAACGGCGGCTCCCGAGCGCCGCGTACCAGTCGCCCAACAGCCCATTCGACGCGGCCACCGCGCCAGGCGCGTTCGCCATTGTCGCGCGCCACCGCAAGCGCCTCGGTCGAGGCGTCGGTGCCGCGACGCGCCAGTCCGGTCGTTCCGTGCGCCAGCGCGATGGCGATGGCGCCGGAGCCGGTGCCCAGGTCCGCGACCTGCGCCGCGGGCGCGTCACGCAGGTCGCAGCACGCGCTGCACTAACAGCTCGGTTTCGGGACGCGGCACGAGCACGGCCGGGACTCACGGCGAACTCCAGCGACCAGAACTCGCGGCGGCCCAGAAGATAGGCGACGGGCACGCCGTCGGCGCGTTGCCGGCGCGCATCGCTCGAAGCGCGCGGCGACCTCGGCGCGGCACCGGTTCGCCGGCGCTGGCCAGCAGTTGTGAGCGGGTCCTGCGCCAGCACGCAGGCGAGCAGGATCTCCGCGTCGCGGCGCTCGATGGTGCGCGCGGCGATTGCCAGGAGCCGGTTCGCTGTCGGACAGGATCGACGCATGGGGCAGCGATGATGCACGACTTCCGCCCGGCATCGGTATCATGCCGCGCATGGACTGCGTTCGGTCGGCCTGTTGCCGCTGCCGCGGCCGCTCATGACGGCGCGAGGTGCTGGACGCGGCGTTTCGCCTGTTTCGCGCCGGCATCTTGCGCTGCCTGCCGTACTCCGGGCTCGCGGTGCTGGTGCTCGAATTGCCGACGCTGTATTCCACGTTCTTCGCACCGGCGCGCGGCTGGCGCTCGCGATTCCGTATTTCACGGCTCATCAGCTACGGCGTCGGTGTTCCTGCTCAGCGTGCGCGCTGCTCGGCGTCATCACGTTGCGGCTGAACGCGCGTGGCGCAGGGTGTGCGGCCACGCTTTCGCCAGCGAGCTCGCCACCGCGCTCAAGCGGCTGGCCGATCGCGCTTGTTCGCCGACCGCTGTTCGCGTTCGCGTATCCGCTGTTGCTGCGTCTGGTTGCGGCCCGCGCTGCTCAACAGCTTGCCGCACGACGCAGCGCTGATCTTCGCCGCGGTGCCCGTGCTGCTGGCCCATGGCGCTGTTCGTGGTGACGCTGCCGGCGTTCTGGTGCGATGGCCTCGGGCCGTTCGCGCGCGATCGCGCAATGCGGTGCGCATCTCGATCCGCCGCTCGTGGCGCATGGTCGGCGCCATCCTCGCCACGGCTCTGCATGGTGTCGGTGTTCACTGATGCTGTCCACCGTCATCGTGCGGCCATGTTGTCGCCGCTGTTCGGCCGCGCCGACCTGTTCCTGATCGCGACCGTCCAGTCGACGCTCTTCCTGGTCATCGGCGCCTTCGGCGTGCCCTTCGTGCTCGCGGTGCTGATCGTCGTCGTACCAGGATCTGAAGTTGCGCGACCAGGAACGTCGCGGAGGCGCGCTTGAAGCGCTGGCTCGGGCTGTTAGGCCTGGTGATCTGCGGGCGGCGCGCTGCCGGCCGACGACGCGGCGCTGCGCGTGGTGGAAGCCTGCCGTGCGCGCCTCGATGCCCGCGATCGACATCGGCATCGAGCGCATCCAGAAGCGCTGCCCGGAGCTGCTGCCGGCGCTCGCGAGCGCGCCATGGCGCGATCTGCTGCCGCAGACGCTGCGCGAGCGGCGCGATGAAATCTCCGCCGAAAGCCTGCGCGCGCTCGCCGAGCTCGTGCGGCAAATCGCGGGAGCGGCGCCGCGCTGCGCGACGCGCCGACGCGCGACCGCCTCGAGCCGGTGCTGGCCGAGCTCGGCGACGAAGGGTCAGCAAGGCGCGACGCGCTGGGAGCGCTTCAAGCGCTGGCTCAAGGACAAGCTCGAGAACCGCAAGGACGACGACGATGCGGGCTGGCTCGAGAAGTTGGCGCCGGCAGTTCAAGACCAGCGAGGGCGTCGCGCAAGCCATCACCTACGCGGGCTACGTGATGGTCGGCGTGCTGGTGCTGTTCGTCATCTGGTCGGAGCTGCGCGCCGCCGGACTTCTTGGGCGGCGTGCGGCGCGCGCGCGGCGCCGAACCCGGCGGCGCGAATGGCGCCGGCGGCTGCATGCTCGCGGATGTGGCGCAGCGCCGCTCGCCGATCGGCCGGGCATGTTGCTGCGGTTGTTAGGTGAGGCGCTGACGCGCGCCCAGCGGTTGCCGGCCGCGGAGGGCCTCACGCGCGCCGCCATCGCCCGCCGCGCGCAGCTCGATTCGAGCCGACGAACGCGACGCGCTGCGCGCACGTCGGCGCCGACGGCCGACGCCGTGCGCTTCGCCGCAACTCCGCCTCCCGACGAGCAGCATCGAGGGAACGGTGACGTCACGGCCAAAGCGCTGCTCGAGAAATTTGCGCGCCGCGGCAGGCAAACGCTGATGCGCGAACGCGGCATCGCATTCCTGCTGGCGCTCGCGGCGCTCGCCGCGTTCTACGGCCTGTGGCTGCGCCCGGCGCCGTCGCTCGATCCCGACGCCGACGCCGCGCGACCGACCACCGCGGAACGTCGCGGCAACGGGTACGCCGGCCTGTACGAATGGCTGCAGCGTTCCGGGTGTCGAGGTGCGTTCGCTGTCGCGAGCGCTATTGCGCGCTGACCGAGCTCGACGCTGCCGCCGCGCGGCAACCTGCTGATCCTCTCGCTGCCGGCGGTGGAAGTGTTTCACAGCGATGAGTTCGGCGCGCTCGACCGTTGGGTCCGACGCGGAAACACGCTTGCTCATCAACGCCGCGCTGCTGGATCAGCCCGGCTGGGCCGCGCGGCGTTCGGCCGGCGCGGTGGTCGAAATCGAATCGCTGACCGCGATCGAGTTCGAGACGCGCAAGGCGCGCGAGGCACGACTCGACGACACGCCGCTGTCGCAGCGCGTGCGCGAAGCGGATGCGCGCGCGCCGCGACAAGGCGAGGACGACGACGAGGAAGACGAACGCGAGGATGGCGAAGCACGACAGAGCGCGGCAAACTGCGCTCGACGTGCCGGAGAAGATCGCGCTGACAGCAACCGGCCCGCACGCGCTGCTGCGGGATGTGAAGACCCTCGAGCTCGAAACCGACTACAAGGCCGAGGACTGGTCGTTGCGCATGCCGTACGACAACTTCGTGCTCACGCTGGCGCGCGACTCCAACGGCGAGAAGGTGCGTTGTTCGAGCAGCACGTGGGCGCCGGCACGCGTGCTGCTGTGCGCCGGCGGCTCACTGTTCACCAATCGCGCGCTGGGCAACGCCGACAATGCGCGACTGTTCGCAAACATCGTCGAGCACGCGTGTCGCGAAGATGGGGTGGTGTTGTTCGACGACCTGCGCCAGGGCTTGTCGGCCAGCTACGATCCGGCGCGCTTCTATCGACGATCCGCGCCTGCTACAAGACCATGTTCATCGTGCTCGGCCTGTGGCTCGTCTGGGTGCTGGGTTCCGACGCGGCTGCGCGCGCCTGCCATCGTGCCGCACGATCCGTCGGAGGCCGAGCTGGTCGCGGCGCGCGGGCGGTTTGATCGCGCGCATCCGTTGCGCCGCATCACACGGCGCTCGCGCTGTTCGATCATTTCTTCGCGGCGTCGCGCGTGCCGCGCGTCGTACGGGCGACGCAAGGCGCCCGAACGCGGCGACTAGTGGCAATGGCTCGAGCGTCACGGCGCCATCCGGCCGCAGGAACTCGACCAGCTGAAAACCTGGTACGCGGATGCGCATGCGGAGCGCAAGATCCCGCTGGTACCGCTGCAGAACCTCCTCGACCTCCTGGAATCACGGCTGAAAACATGAACACCCCTGTCGCGAACCTTCGAACAATCCATCCAGCGCGAGCTCGCGCGCGTCATCGTCGGCGCCGAAGACGATAGCAATACGTAACTGAACGAAGCATA
>ERZ1370068.8182-contig-7057_pt1 | contig 36202 bp, 63 predicted proteins | sample MGYA00561227_ERZ1370068 | MGnify/ENA primary metagenome ERZ1370068 (study PRJEB38410, sample SAMEA6850437) | metagenome | study: Metagenomic assessment of the ecological functions of the soil: analysis of the soil microbiota associated with the... | reverse complement strand
GGTTACGTATTGCTCAACGCAATCAGATGCTTGACCGTATTCAGGCCTTGCTCACGGAAATCAAGGAGATGAACGATAACATCGCCCATGATCTCAGGAGTGCGGTTGCCCGCATCCGCGGGCTGGCGGAAGTCACTCTCACCACGGGCAAATCTCCGGATGATTTTGAAACAATGGCAGCCAGCACGATTGAGGAATGCGATCGCCTGCTCGACATGATCAATACGATGCTGGCGATATCAAAAAACGGAAGCTGGCGTGGAGAAAGTATCCCATGACAAAGTCGATATCGCCGCCCTCATTGGCAGCGCCTGCGAACTCTTCGAAGCGCTTGCTGAAGAGAAAATGCGGCGCTGGCGCTGTCGCGCGCCGGAAAAGACCATCGTGTCGGGTGATGCCCGGATGCTTCAGCGAATGCTCGCCAATCTGTGTGGATAATGCCGTCAAATAACTGCCGCCGGGCGGCGAGGTAGAAATCTCGCTCTCCGAGAGCGAAAAAGACGTCACAATTGCCATCTGCGATACTGAACGGCATTTCGAGAACGATCTTTCCCACGTTTTCGAACGATTCTACCGTTGCGATCGAAGCCGATCGCAACCCGGCACCGACTCGGCCTGACGTTTAGCCCGCGCCATCGCCAGAGCCCATGGCGGAGATATCACGGTAACGAGCGCCCCTCGATCGCGGCAGCACTCACGATTACGCTGCCACAGGTGCCAAGGCAAAATTCGAAATCTCGAAGCTCGAAATATTTAAACTCCGAATAAAATCCATAAAGCCCGAAACAGTCGCAAACAAGGCGTCTGCCTTCGTTTGATTCTTTGATTTTTGATCATTTGAATTTGTTTCGAATTTTCGATTTCGAGTTTCGATTTTTGAGTTTTCTGTGCGCGCCGGGCTCCATTGGCTACGTCAGAACATTACCAATTGATAATCTTCCGGTCAGCATCCCGTCAGCGTTTCCTTCTTATAGTTCAGTCTAAATTAACAGGGCCACAAGGCTCATAACTTAGGAGGAAAACGAATTATGGAAAACACTCAACTTCAAACGGCGTTCTTCTGGCGCCGGTCCTGGCGACCTCGCTGGTGGGCGCTGGGTACGCGCATTTCGAAAGCGGTGAAAACCCCGATGCGCCAGCGACAACGGCCGCCAAATCTTCCGAAATAGCAATGGTTCCGGCGAACTTTACCGAGTTAGCCGAAAAGGTTCGACCCGGGGTGGTGAACATTCAGGTGGTCAAAGGATAAAGAACGTTGCTTTTGATCGCGTGGCTTCTCTGAAAACCCTTTTGACGAGAATACATCCGTTTGGTGATTTTTTGGGCCGTTTTCTGGCAGAGATTCGGCTCCTGCGCCCGTACAGCGAGGCGTCGGCTCGGGATTTGTGACCAGCAAAAAAGGATACATCCTGACCAATAACCACGTGGTTGAAGATGCGGATCAAATCAAAGTGAAGCTGGCCAATGGCAAAGAGTACGATGGCAAAGTCGTCGGCCGAGACCCGAAAACCGATCTGGCTTTGGTGAAGATTGATGGGAGCGTCGGACCTGCAGCCAGTGGCCATGGGGCAACTCTGACGATCTGAAGGTCGGCAGCTGGGTCGTCGCCGTCGGTAGTCCATTCGGCCTGGAACAGACCGTGACCGCCGGTATCGTCAGCGCCAAGGGCAGGGTCATTGGCTCCGGTCCCTATGACAATTTCATTCAGACCGATGCCTCGATCAATCCGGGCAACAGCGGCGGCCCGCTGATCAACACAAAGGGCGAGGTCGTAGGGATCAACACCGCGATCCTTGCTGAGGGCAAGGGAATTGGTTTTGCCATTCCCATCAGCATGGCCAAAAATGTCGCTTCGCAGCTCGAGGAAAAGGGACATGTAACCCGCGGGTGGCTCGGCGTCGGCATCCAGGATTTGACTCCGGATCTGACGAAATCATTCGGTCTCACTGGACAAAAAAGGCGCGCTCGTGTCTCAGGTGATGCCGGGAAGCCCAGCGGCGAAGGCCGGCATCGAGCAGGGGGATGTCATCTTAGAATTTGACGGGCAAAGCCATTGCCGAATCCAAGGACCTGGCCGCAGATGGTCGCCGCTACTCCGGTGGATAAATCCGTCGACGTGAAAGTCTCACCGTAACGGCAAGACCGTCGACCGCGAGGTAAAAATCTCCGCAATGGAAGAGACGGCTGAAGCGAGCACCACGTCCATGCACAAGAAGACCCTGGGCATAGTCGGTGCAAAACCTCACCCCGGAATTAGCGCGCGGCGGCTGCGTTCCAACAGGGGACAGCGGCGTCGTCGTGACTCTCGCGTCGAGCCGGGAAGCCTGGCGGGCCGAAGCCGGCATTCAGACCGGCGATATCATCCGTGAAGTCAACCGTAAACGGTAAAAGATGCGGACGATCTGATTCAAAAGATTGAGCAGGCCAAGGATCAGAATAATATCCTTCTCCTCGTCCAACGCGGCCAAAACAACATGTTCGCCGCCGTCACGCCGAAGTAAGTACAAGATCACCCGCGAGAACCTCTCCGCCTCGCTGGCGGAGAGGTTCTCACCCTTTTCGGAGTACACCCATGAAAAAAAGACGACTTTTGTTCGAGATCTATGGGCTCTGCTGCAGCCGTACTGGAAATCCGAGAGCGCGGCAGGGCCTGGCTGCTGCTTCTCGCAAACATCGGTTTGATTCTCGTCACGGTATACGTGACCGTTTTGTTCAACCAGTGGTACAACGCTTTTTACAACGCGCTGCAGGCCAAGGCGCAAGCGGGAGTTCTTTCACCAGCTCGGGCGTTTTTGCGTGCTCGCGGCGATCTACATCCTGATTGCGGTCTACCGCATCTATTTAAATCAAATGCTGCAGATCCGTTGGCGTCGTTGGCTGACCGATCGGTATTTGAGCGACTGGCTCCGCGATAGGAATTACTACCGGATGCAACTTAAGGACGCCGGCACCGACAACCCCGATCAACGCATCGCGGAGGATTTCAGATTATTTGTCGATGAAAGTCTCTCATTGGGATTGGGCTTTCTCAATGCAGCCGTCACCCTGGGCTCCTTCGTGGAATTCTCTGGTCGCTCTCAGGGTCGCTTGAAATTCCCCGGGCGGGACGACTTATGTCATCTACGGTTACATGGTGTGGGTGGCGATCGTTTATGCCATCGCTGGTACTTGGCTCACTCACAAGATTGGCAAGCCGCTCATTCTGCTCAACTTCAATCAGCAAAAATACGAGGCGGACTTTCGCTACAATCTGGTGCGCTTCCGCGAAAATTGCGAGGGGGTCGCGCTCTATCGCGGGCGAGGAAGGACGAACTGCGAGGGTTTCCGAGCCCGCTTTAATGCCGTGTTCGGAAAACTGGTGGGCGATCATGAAACGGCAAAAGCTTCTGACTTTTAACCGCAGGTTACAGTCAGGCCGCGGTCGATTTTTCCGTTCGTCGTCGGAGCGCCGCGCTTTTTCTCAGGAGCGATTCAACTTGGCGGCTTGGTCCAGATCTCCAACTCGTTTGGTCAAGTCCAAGGCGCGCTTTCTTGGTTCATCGACGCCTATACGAATTTCGCGTCATGGAAAGCCTCCGTGGATCGATTGATCAGTTTTCATAACGCCGTGGTGCGCGCTCAGAGGAGAATCGCGCCGGATTGGGCTTAGCACGGGTTGCCGACGAAAAACACCGACCTGGTGGCGAGCAACCTGGAATTGAATTACTGACCGGGCGCATGCTGTTAGCGGGCATCAATATAACCGTGGAGAGCGGGGATCACTTACTGATCATAGGGCCATCCGGTTCGGGAAAGAGCACGCTGTTTCGCGCCATCGCTGGGATATGGCCTTTCGGCGCAGGTCAAGTGCGATTGCCGTGCGACTTTCGAGCGCTCTTTCTGCCCCAGCGCCCCTATTTTCCGCTCGGCACGCTTCTGCCAAATGGTGACTCTACCTGGTGCGCCCGACACTTTTACTGATGCTCAAGTTCGTGCTGCGCTTGAAGCTACAGGTTTAGGGCGGCCTTACTGAACGACTAGACGAACAGCAAAACTGGGCTCAGCAACTTTCCGGCGGCGAGCAACAACGAGTGGCGATTGCGCGGGCGTTACTACATCGGCCCGGGTGGTTGTTCCTGGACGAGGCGACTTCGGCGCTGGACGAGCCGAGCCAGGCACAGATGTACCAGCTGATTCGAGATTCGTTGAAAGACACCACGATCATCAGCATTGCTCATCGCAACGCGCTGGCTGACTTCCACGGCAAAGTGTTGGATTTAGCACCTAGCAAGAACGAGAAACACGCAGTGACGACTTTAGATCCGCCACTGCCTGCCAAAGAGGTGCCCCTCGACAGCCCTCTCAATCAGATTTGTGAGAGCGCGCCTTTAGCATAGTAGAATGCAATAAGATTTTTGGGTGGGAAGCTCAGGCCTGCTTTTTCCGTTCCCTTTGTCTTTTCTAAAGCGGAGTCGTGATCTCGCGTACTTTGCCTTTGCGCGAGTCATCCGAAGTGATTTTTTATCGCGCCAAGACGCCAAGCATGTAAAGTGACAGGGCAGAGCTCCTGTCATCCAAGCGATCACGAGGGATCTAAGAAAGATTTCTCTCTTCGTTCGAAATGACAATGCTCGGCCTTCGCGCCTTTGTGCGAAAGCAAAATCCGAAACCTCAAATCTGACACCTGACACCTGAAACCGCTTCGCGCATCCCCCGATCTCGCATCGCGAAGCGCATTACTTCATCCTCACGAAGTACACGTCGAAGCTCTGCTGTTGCGACCGCCTGAAAATAGATCCCGGGAGTTGGTCGTGCTCCTGATCGTAGGTCAGCGTATACGTGCTGCCTGGGTAACTCGGAGCGCGCAGCTCGACGAAGACTTTCACTGTCGAGCCATCGCGCGTGGCTTCGGCCTTGGCGATATTGATGGGCTGAGGATTGAGATAGACCGCGTCAATCTTGCCGCTCGCATCGAGCTGATCCCATCATACGCTCCGCATGCGCGGATCGGATCGACAAGTCTTCTTCGCCGCATCTCCCTACATTCGGCAAGTCCGTCTCAATGTCGGAAATTTTGCGGTCGATCATTTGGCTTATATTCGCCGGTAGCGACCTGCAGTTTGGTATTCTCCGTGCCGGTGACCAGTCCCATGACGATTCCCGCGGGAGCAATCGCCGTTGCGCCCCGCCGCCGCCTGCTGCACCGCGTTGGTTTTTTCTCCTTGCAGCATCTCCGGATGTCGCCTTCGGCGGTGGCGCACTGATCGGCTGCTGCAGCGCCGCCTCATTCGCCTGGTATTGCGCGGCGCACCCGGCCGCGAAAGCAGCAATCGCCAAACCAGAAGCAATCTTGGTCAAATTCCGTCTTTGCATGTTCTTCTCCCTTGTTTGAAAAGTTTTTCTGATTCGCCCAGAGAATCCGTCATCCTCGACGCATTCTCTCGGCTTCTGCTGCAAGCCTTTAGCGCAATTTCAAAATATGTATATTGACCTTGGTCCAATACGGGATGCACTAGGAATGGGCAGACGCATGACGACGAAACGAGGGAGAGGTGTCGAAAACGAGTGGAGAGCGTTGGAGGTCGAGTGCAGCTATTCCGCCCTGGAGCCGGCCGCGCGAGGCTTTTTTCCCGGCTTCACCGGCGTCGCGCTTCGATGGCGATTTTTTTCGCGCCGTTTATTGCTCCTGCTCCGTGCAGGATCTCGTCGCTAAGACACGACACGAGCTATCCCGTTCTCCGACCTTGCACCCGCATCTAATGCAATTGAACATTAGCCCCCTTATCCCGGCAGCACATTGATGGCGCGCGACAGGACGATGACCGAGGTCGCATCAGTGGGGCTGAAAGCCGTCGCCGTATTGTATCCAAGATAAAGATAGTCGAGGAACAATGGCCGCCAGTCTGGCGGCAAGTCCTCCGGTGTCGCCGGTTGCGGAAAGGCCCAATCCGGCCTTACGCTCAACTTGCTCGCCCGACCGTAGGGGCCGCCGCGATCGATGTGCCAATACAGCAACGAAAAGGCCACAACGTTGACCACCCATATGGCAAGGGCTGAAGATTCACGTGCATTTTTTGTTAGCTAGTTAGACGTTCTACGAGAATTGGAAAGTCCTCTGCTCGTGTCATTCTGATTGCGGGTCTTCCGTCGGGTCGCTATCGACCGACAGGCACACTGAGTACCGGCGCTACGCGCGCGCCTTCGGCTGTATCGGCCAGCCGCGCCGAAAGGAGTGCCTCGAAGATTAGGAAAACCGCTTGCTGTTAAGGTCGCCGCCATCGATGTAGTACCACCAGTCCCGAACCTTGCCGCAGCGATAGCGTCTCTGGGTCGCTCCTGCGCTCGACGAATCGTTATCTTTCCGCCCGCAAGGCCAGCGCTTCGGATACTCGGTCGTCAGCCCCGCCAATTGATCGGTCTCGGGCACGTCGACTGCAGCGGCGCCGATCTGGCCGAGGTCATACACCGAGCGTGTCTGTATGGACACCGTTCTCGCGCCGCGAGCATGTGGCCTCGATACGACCTCCAGGAAGATATCTTCGTCGCTTGTCGCCGCGTCAACGTTCAGCAGAGCCAGAAGGTCATTGATGTGCTGTCGATAGGCTGGTGCGTAGTCGTGCAGCCACAGGGAGAATCTTGGCTCCTTCGTCCCAGATTCCACGAATCGAAGGGCACCCGCACGGGCGAGCGTACCCATTAGACCGGCAACCTGGTTAAAGCGATCGTCTCGCGCCGCTTCGGACGTTGTAACGAAGGCGGGGTTGGGTATCGCGTTCATGCTCATCACCAGCAATGTGAGAGAGTCCTCGATATCGAGAGAGACATTGAGAATGGGCACGAGAAGCTCCAGGGGGATAGGCGACAGCAACTGCCGTAGATGGTTGTCTCCCTGCACCGGCAGGTAAGAGATCGTGGGATTCTCATCGTAAGCGACGCCGCCGCTAAGGGGAACCAGAGCACCCGCATAGTTGGCTTTAGGTCCCACCCGAATTCCGCGCGCGCGGTGGCGTTGAAGTGGACTTGGGCGGTAACGCTCGATACTGCCACCAGGGACCCATGGCGCGCCGTAACGCATCCTGACGAGCGTTGCGAGGCTTTGCTCGGCGTTCGTCTCGGCAATGACCTCAGCATACGCCACGCGCCCACGGCTGAGCGTCGATGGGCCAACGAGCGCGCATCCTTGGGTCGCAGACACCAGTAGAATGCCAGCCAGCATGCCCAAAGCAAAGCGAGTCAGTTCCTTCGTGTAGCGCATGACAGTTCAGCTAGCGATGTAGATTGTACGATCGCATATTGATGCTCCTCGGCTACTCGCCGAGATGCGCAAGGGCGAAGCGCAACGGAGCGCTGGAAATCTGAATCAGCCCCGAGTAGGGCTTGTACATGTCCAAGATCAAGAAGATCGCGCCCGAAACCGACAGCGCGGAGGCGATCAGGCTGCTCACCACGGTCGCATTGAAAGGGGCGAAGAGGCCGAAACTGATGAAGATGATAGTGAGCCAGAGGACCAGCATGACCAGCAGCGGCAGGGCAACTGACTCCGTTTCCTGTTCGTACATCAGCCAGCGCGTCTTTCGGAGATCCAGCGCGATACTCAGCGCCTGGCTCTGCAACGAGCGTTGCGCGTCGTCTTTCGGCGAAAGGCCCTGGATTTTGCCGTAAAGAGTTTCAGCGAGCCGGCGGCGGGCGGCAATCCGGAAGCGCTAGCGCCACCTTTAGGCCAAGTCTGATCGAGAACTCGGACAACAGCGCCGCGCAGTAAAGCGCGCGCTTCCTTCGTCTCCGGTCCGTATTGAGCTAGGAGACGGTCAAGCAAGAGGATATTGGTGGATCCCTGTGTCAGTTCCGCGATTTGCGCATCGTATGAACCCTTGGCCGAGGCGACCAGCAGACCGAGAACAAGCGCAGCCATCGTCCCGACCAGTCCCATTCCCAGCTTCACGATATCCTTGGACTCCGCACTCAGGTGGTTCTGAGGCAGAACGGCGCGAAGAAGGATGCCAAGGAGTGCGCCTCCAAAACGCACGCGAACACGATGAAGCTAATTGTTATAGAACTCATATCATCCTCCCGCCGGAGGACGCACCGGTGTAAGAATACGCTTCTCTTATCAAGGAGCCGGAAGGCTTGTATATTGGACCTTGGTCCAATACGAATATGGCTGTCCGAACTTCCAGTCCGCGCAGAATCAGGTAGGGCACCAGCGCCAGCACGATCGCGACGGTGATCGCTTCACCCGATAGACGAAGTGCTCCGCGATGATCTGGTACACGACATCGAGCACCACCGCCAGCACGAACACTCTCCCGATACTCTTCCATCCGTCCGTCGAGTGGAAACCAGACAGCCGGAACCAGAGAAGCGATCACCCTCGCCCTCGACACTCGGCTACTCGCGCGATACGGCGAATGCCGATGTGACTCATGCCGCTGTCGATTATCTGCGGTTGGCGCGCGGCTGGGCGATAACGAAGGAGCTGATCGCGGCAACGGAGTTTTCCTTGAAACCCATCGCCCCTATACAGACCCTGACTAGCAACGCGCCGCGTTCGTGTAATCGACAGCGCGTTACGATTCTTTCACAGCAGAATAATGTCCCCTATAAGAGTGACCAAGAGAATCGTCCCAAGCAAAAAATTACGCCGGCCATCTGGAAGTTCGGTCTGTCAACGACGTTCTCTTTTCCCCATCCGCTTCAATGACCGGTAATATTGAATCATCATGACAAACAAGGGCACGGTTCCTGCCACCAGGCATGAAGAGTGCGACATTCCTCGGCGTCTCAGGCCGCATGATTTTCGCCGGACTATGCTCTTGACGTAGCGGAGCACATTGAATATCGTGAAGCTGAAGCCGATAAATGACAACGATGTGCGCACCCCGGCCAACATGGTTCGGTCTGCTGCTAACACGGTCCGTTCCACCGCGAGCTTTGTCGCTCAGTTTCAGGTCTTCGGGCTTAATTTCGCTTCTCTTCCATTGTTTCACTTCCTTCCTTTAGAACTTCGGCCTTGTTTTGCTATTCCGTCCACACCCGATCAGCGCGCTTGCGCGCTTCCTTCTCAGTGCCCGCGCAAAGATTCGACCAGGCTTCAGCAGATTTTCCGGATGCACGAGAATGACGCCGCCGCGCGGGCTGTCGATGTCGGCGATGAGGAAGAACGAGATCGACACGATCAGCGGCAGAACCTGAAGGAGGAAGATTACCGTCTTGGCATCGCGCGCACCATAACCCAAGCAGTAAATTGCAGCAAACGGCGATCGCCGCCATCAGAAGCCAGGCTGCGGCGGGGATTCGGTTCCGACCAGGAAGCCTGCGTGTATCCCCGCGAGTTCAATACATCGTTCATTCCCGAAACAGCCAAGCGCGACCACCGGTGTCGGCTGCGCTGCCGCCGGACCGAGAACCGCGGACCACAACTCAGCTTGCAATTGCGCGGTGCGGGCATTGATCTGAAGAATCTGCCGCCCATCTCGGGTGGTGTAGGCCAGAACACGCTGATCGAGATAGTTCTTCAGCAGCGCGCGCACCTTCGCCGCATCCGCCGCAGGCAGCAGGTCAGCCCGGACATATTCGGTGCCGATCGCGTTCGCCTCCGCCTCCTCGTAGTTCTTGCGCTGGTCGTAGCGGTTTATCGCCATAGAAAACGGAAACCGATGAGGAGTCCGAGCAGCGTCAGCGTGGCGCCCATGATGGTCCTGAAGTCTTCACGCTTGCCCTCGTCCCACTTGCGCAGCTTCCTTAAAAAATTCGCCCGATCCATCCGGAAAGCGATAAGACGAAGAAGGAAATCACTGAATACAAGCTGCGGGTAATCTGATAACTGGATCATTGGGTTCTCGCGAGTCGCTAATTCATCGAAGCCTATCGGCCCAGTTCGAGCCCCGGCAAAAATCTTTCGAGCCTGCCTGTTTGTAGTTGATCCATGCAATCAACGCCCTTTTAAGTTATCTCCTCTAGCCTGACAGAACGATGAGGTGCCGGCGTCGAGAATCAGGACGGGCCCTACGATGCGTCGCGACAGTCAGCCTGGCGACCTTGAATGTTGTGATGCGTCGAACACGACCTGGTCGTACTGCCAGAGCCCCTCGAATAGCACACGCGCGATATTGCGTAGCGCAGTCTCCGGCGCAATCTCGCCAATGGAACGTTTTCCGTCGACGGCGTCGTATAAGATTTTTCTGCTGCGCGTTGATGGGCAGATAAATGTCCGTGTAGGTATGGCTCCGGTTGATCAACACGGCTGCGCCGCGCCGGGCGAAGCTTCTCTTGAACACAGATCGGTGTTGGCCATGCGAATGGGCACATAGCCAAGCCAGGCGTCGCCAGTGAAATCGATTGACTCGCTGATTCGGCCGGTCTGTTGCGGTACGCCACGGCACTATGACCGCACCATCGAGCCGCGAAAGAGTTCCACCGCGGCATACTGTTGTTCCGCTGGCAACCGGGTCAGCAAAGGCTGCTGGGTGTGACGCCAGAGCACCGCACTGCGGCAAGTAGGCCGCTTGCCGCACCCAGCGTCCGAACCCGAAGCCAGCCGCAGCAAGAAAATTAAATAGCTGCGGCACCGAGTAGGCGCGGTCCTGGGGATGGAGCAGCGCATCGGCCAACGCGGCCTCCGCGCGGAAGTCCGGCGCATTGCGCAACAGTGGAATCAGCGGGATGGTCGGGCGGCAGCGCTTTGAGGCTCGCCACGAGATCCTGATCTCCTTGCGACGATGTGCCGATGCCGAGCCGGCGGCAATAGTCCTGCAGCAGATACGACCCGGCTCGGCCGTAAGGGCGCATAAACCATCACGATGCATCGCACCGTCCGGTTCGAGCACATCGTGCAGCGCCTGCAGGCCCTTGTCCGGGTCGGACAAATGATGCAGCACGCCGGTGCAGACGACATAGTCGAAATTGCATCCCAGCTCGGCGGCGCGCTCCACCGGAAGCTGGACCACTTCGAGATTATCGAGGCGGTGCTTGCGTTTGAGCAGTTCGGTTTGCTCGATGCTCGTCGCACTGACATCGATCCCGGTAACCTTCGCCCGCGGCCAGCGCAGCGCGTACTTGGCCGCCTGCGATGGTGCCGCAGCCGGCGACCAGAATGGTCCGGTCGTCGCGATAGGGTTGATCCGGCCAAAACAGATGGACATCGGCACGACGGCGATCGTCGTTCCACTGCTGGCGATAACGCTCCAGGCTGTCGACCGGCGGCGGGTACGGGTGATGCTCGTAAAACGCGCTCACCTCTTTGCGAAATCCTTCGTCCGCAATCGACTCCTGGTGCTTTGTGATCCGTCATTCACGTCTCATCGAAAAACCTATGCACGGAAGTTTCCGTGCATAGGTTCGTGCAAACGCAGCAGCAAGTTTGCCTTAGCCTCGCGTGGGCTGCGGCTTTCAGCGCCGCCGGCGTTCTTCTTGAGTTTCTCCATCATCGCTTCAGGACTCCAGCTATCGGGACTCTGGCGCGGCGGGAACTCCATCATAGTCTGCATATACTGGGCGACCAGGGCGCGGCCGGCAACAGCATAAAGACTCGATCGTGCACGCCACTTTTTATAGAACAAATCGCCGGATACATCCGCCTCCTCGAACGGATCGGAGCGAAGGTTGAAGAGCTTCGGAAACTTCAGCTGCGAGGAGTGGCTGCTCCTAGCGCCGCGAATCCTTCATGGGTTTGCTCCGCAAAGTGAATTTTCCAGTTACCGTAACGCAGCGCCATGAGGTCACCCTCGTCGCCCCAATAGAGGAAGCCCGGGCGCGGGCCCTTGCCACCTCGCCTTTCAGATAGGGAATGAGGTTGAACCCGTCGAGATGAACCTTGAAGGTCTTGTCGCCGGCTTTGTAGCCTTCTTACATTTCTCGACGATATCCGGTTCACCGGCCGCGGCCAGCAGCGTCGGGAGCATGTCCGTGTGCGAGCAGATCTCGTTGCTACACGGTTCCCGGCTTGATCACGCCCGGCCAGCGGATCGCGCACGGCACGCGCCAGCCGCCTTCCCAGTTCGTGGCCTTCTCGCCGCGGAACGGCGTCGATGCCGCCGTCGGGCCAGGTGCATTTCTCGGCGCCGTTGTCGGTCGAGTACATGACGATGGTGTTGTCGGCGATGCCCAGTTCGATCGAGCTTGGCGAGGAGCTCGCCGACCGTGGCCGTCGTGCTCGACCATGCCGTCGGGATAGACGCCCAGGCCGGTCTTGCCCTTCGACTCCGCCTTCAGGTGCGTCCAGACGTGCATGCGGGTCGAGTTCCACCAGCAGGAAGAATGGCTTGTCGGCGTTGTCTGACTGCTCGATGAAACCGAGCGCGCGCATCGGTGATCTCCTCGTCGATGGTCTCCATGCGCTTCCTGGTGAGCGGACCGGTGTCCTCGATCGTCTGCCCGCCCTTGCCGTCGACCTTGACTGTGCAGCACGCCGCGCGGGCCGAACTGCTTCTTGAAGTCGGGGTTCCGAGGCCTTCGGATAGTCCGCGTTCTCCGGCTCCTCCTCGGCGTTCAGGTGATAGAGGTTGCCGAAGAACTCGTCGAAGCCGTGCACCGTCGGCAGGAACTCGTCGCGGTCGCCCAGGTGGTTCTTGCCGAACTGGCCGGTGACGTAGCCGAGCGGCTTGAGCAGCTCGGCGATCGTCGGGTCTTCCGGCTGCAGGCCGAGTGTCGGCTCCAGGCAAGCCCGACCTTGGTCAGCCCGGTGCGGATCGGCGACTGCCCGGTGATGAAGCGCCGCGCGGCCGGCGGTGCAGCTCTGCTGGCCGTACCAGTCGGTGAACATCGCGCCTTCCTTGGCGACGCGGTCGATGTTCGGCGTCCGGTAGCCCATGATGCCGTGGTTGTAGGCGCTGACGTTGAACCAGCCGATGTCGTCGCCCCAGATGATGAGGATGTTCGGTTTCTTCTTTCTTGTTGTGCCATTGTTTTGGCTCCTTTCTGTTTGTGAAATTTTCTTGGACTTGTTTCTTTTATTCTGGCGCTCTGTCATGCGTTAGTCGTCTTCGAGGGAGGACTCTGAAATTGACCTGTAGCGCCACTTACCGGGCGTTCTTCAGAACTCGTCGAAGAGATTCAAACTTGCGTCGCCTAGCTCGAATGAGGCGAAGCTAGTAAATTCGATTATCGGGTGACTATTGACCTTTGGTCCAATACGCCGCAGCGCCAAAAGAGATGATAGTTCGCCCGGCGCCTTTGCCGGTCCTGCCAGGTGCCGTCGCGGCGGGGATACGGATACCGCTCGTAGAAGTCCTGACCTCCGCTGCCCAGGGATGGCGAATGTTGTTCTTCTGTCGGCTCATCGAAGATCAATCACCGCTGCGCTGTACATCTGCTTGCTAGCTTTGCTCCGAGGAGCTTCATTTCTGAACTGATGTCCGCAGAATTGGAATGGGTTTTGCCCCTTGCGTATTGAGCTTGATCGCCCATATCGAATCGGACGAGCAGATGAAGAGTACGTTGTTGTCCTTGCCGCCAAAGGTCAGATTCGCAGTCTGTTTTGGCAGCAGAACTTTCCCGATCAATTTCCCCTGAGGATTCAACACGTGGACGCCATCCATCGCCCCCACGTAGATATTGCCTTCTTTGTCCAAACGCATCCCGTCGGGAAACCCAGGGAGATCACAGCCAACGTGCGCTTGTTGCTTAAAGTTTTGCCATCGCCACCTACGTCAAAGGCGTAGATAGCATGCGGGTTGCTTTGATAGTAGGTCCCGGGAGCTTGAATCGCCGCGCTGTCGATCAGATAGAGGATTTTTCATCGAGTGAGAAGGCGATCCCGTTAGGCATCTTTAGATCGCCGGTCACGACGCTCAAGTCTCCATTCTTTGGATCAAATCGATAGACGCCGTTTGGCAGGTAGCACTCTTTGAGGAAACTGGAGACAGCCGTAGCTCGGGTCGGTAAACCAGACCGTCCCGTCCGATTTGACCACTAAATCATTCGGGGAATTCAGAGGTTTGCCTTGGTACATTCCCACCAGAGTGCGCACGGTGCCGTCAGGTTCTGTAATAGACACTCTTCTCCCCGTCGTCTCAGCCGTCAACAGCCTTCCTTGCAAATCGGCCGTCTGTCCATCGGCGATGCTGGAGGGATGACGGAAGATCGCCGGCGCGCTCCAGGAGAGAGGGCTAATCTGATTGAAGGGGCTCAGGCCGTTCCAGCGGATCATGTTGATGTTGTCGTTTAGCTGATCTGTGAAGATCAGGTACCCCGAACTATCGTCTTTCTCGCTGAAGTAGACCGGGCCTTCCGTAAATCCAAATCCTGTCGCCACGAGCATCCAGTTTCGGTCTTTCCCCGAGAATCGCTGCGAACTCGGGCGCATGAACCTCCAGAGGCAGCTGCGGAGTGGCGACGCCCCGGATCGGCACCGCATTGAGGATGACAAGCACGCAAGAAGCCACTAGAGACAATAACTTGTAGTTCATGTCCTCCTCCGCGTCGTCCTCTATCTCGAGATTAAGTCGCTAGGGTTGCAAAGAGGACAGCAGCGCCAGGCCGATCCGGTGACGAGGAGCGGAGCGCCACGCCGGTGAAGCACCGAGATATTGGTCGCCGTTGCCATCACGTCACCAGCGTCCACTCTTCTTCCATAGGCGGTAAACCTTCATCTTTGGTTTTTTGCTACCTGATGAACTAATCGTCCGTCCCAACACTCCCTCGTCTTCTCAACGCCTCTCTGAGTGGTGATTTGGTTCTCTTTCGTTCGACTCTACTGCTATGTGGATGTCACGTCACAAATAACGAGTCCTCTTATTTTTCCTATACATTCTTCTTCTCGCGCCGGCCGCCTCCATGTGAGAGCGCATGAGACGGCCACCGAGCCAGAGACCCAACTCCACAAGCAGAAAACCGGCGACCATGCTCAGCACCAGATAGACGATGGCGCTCGCCTGCTCGGCAACGGTTGGCCAGCATCTGGTCGGTCGCCCCAGACAAATGAACTGAAGGTGGACAGGCCGCCCATGATGCCTGTCGTGAGCAACAGCTTGCCACCGGAGCCAATCACGCCGCCCGTGATTGTCAGAGCCGACAAGACGCCGATCAGCAAGGCCGCCGTCATGTTCGCGATGAAGATGGGCATCGGGAAGCCGCCGGGCAGATTGGCTACCCCCAACATCAGCAACTCACGCACAGCGGCGCCGATACCGCCGCCTATCAATACGAGAATTCCGTCCTTGAGCATCGATTAACGTCCTCGTTATCCGAACAACTTGGCTGTTATGGCGCCGAGCGCGGCCGCGATTAGACCTGCAGCCACCGAGCCAATCCAGTAGAATGCTGCCAACCCGCGCGTCCTCTTGTTGTACAGATTGGCCGTATCGAGTTGATAGCTGCTGAAGGTGGTGTAGCCACCGAGCACACCGGTCAGTACAAATGCCGTCAGGTTGCTGCCGTGGCGATCTCTCCAGTCGACATTGAACAATGTCGACAGAAAGCCCATCAGAAAGGCCCCGCTCACGTTGATGAGAAAGGTACCTAGCGGGAATGTGCCTTTGTAGCGCTCACCCACGCCTATGCCGACCAACCAGCGAATCGCCGAGCCGCCTGCGCCGCCGACAAAGACCAGCGCCAGGGTGACTGGATCGTTCATAGATTCTTTCGCTCGAAATGTTTGACAGAACCACTTCAAGAAATCTTTTTCGCGCCAAGCCGCCCGCGAGATAAAACCCGAAACTGACATATCGAAACTGAAACAAATTCCTAGACAAAATTCTCAAAATCGGAAAATCCAAAACACCGAATCCGAATGAAGCTTGTTTGTAATTTTTGCCTATTTTGGGTCATTTGAGATTGTTTCGAATTTCCGGATTTCGTGCTTCGAATTTTTGCCCTGGGCGTGCTTTTTTGCGGGAGTCATCTCTTTTCCGATTCAATTCAAATAGAGGGTCTTTCAGGGTTTCCTGTGGGTACCCTGAATTGAAAGCGTAATATCGTTCACCACGAAGATCCCAAAGGCGGCTGCGCCGCAACCAAATAGGCAAGAAGATACCAGAAACACGAAAATCACGAAGCTCGGAGTTTGAACATCCGAAACCCCGTGTCTCGTGAGCTCGTGGTGAGGCCGTATTTTCTCATTGAGCACAAACATAGGAACAGGCCCGAAAATCGCGCAAGCTGCGTAAACTTGAACTATAGTAATGCGAAGGACACGAAGGTTTCGATCATTTGTATACCAAAACTTCCTGTATCTCGTGACTTTAGGCAACGAGAGGGCTAACGCGCCCAGACAACTTTTTATCCTCCCAACTCTTGCCGTTAAACTATCCCTTCTTCGTGCTCTTCGTGTCCTTCGTGGTGAGTCTTTCTCCACACTGGCTAGGACTCGCCTGCCTTTGCATCATCGTGCCTTATCGTAAGGCCGCACCGCGCCGGTGCCAGTCGTCGCGCGATGCGCGCGGCCGGGCCGCGAATCAACAAATAAGGGAGCACCGCAAGCACGAATGCGATAACTGGCGCTTCTCTCGGATAAAACCTCCGCAAGACGTTCTGACTATCCCATCCCAGCGTGATCCGTTGATTGATTTTTCGGCTTGGACTACGTCACGATTCTTGATCTGCCGGCGCTACGATTTTTAATCCAGACACATGGGCAGCAATCTGCCTGAACTCTTCGACATTACTAGTGACAACAGTTGCCCCCATTTGCCTCGCGGTCAGCGCAATCAGTAAATCATTAACTGGGCCTAGCCGATCGGCCAATCCCGATCCGTCGCCGTGAAGAGCTCGGAATAATCGCCCGGCATTATCGAAAAGTACTGGTAAGGGGCAATCAGCCGCCCCGCGGGAAAAGCCGCCTGTATACGATCGACCGCTCTCTTGCGCCGGGTTGTATCCGCGCCAAGGCGAAGTTCCATCAACACAACAGAAGAAAGGAAACGGATCGTGTTGCTCACGCCGCCAAAGATCCAAGCCGCGTGGAGATCGGCGCGCAGGTAATCGATAAAAACATTGGTATCCAGCAGCACCTTGCCAGTTACCGATACGGCCATGATCGTTTATCGCCTTTCAAGCTCCCCTTTAATGGCTTCATGGCGGCGAGAACTTGTTGTTCCTCAACGAGAAGAGAGAGTGCCCGATCGATGGCCTCTTGCTCTGATTCCACACCAAAGTACCGTTTGGCAAAGTCGATCTTTTTTGATCGAGTTTTAGATGTTTGTGTCTAAGAGCGGTGGCGCCCATTCTTAATTCTCCCTTCATGTACATCGCATGTACCTATTGTTACCATGCCAAGCAACCACACTCAAATTCGGTTTCCACTGTCTCTTGCGGAACACCAAGTTAAAAAAATTGCTTTTTTGCTCCCCCGCGTCCGTACTCACTGCGCCTTGTCGTGAGGCGCACCGCGCCGGTGCCAGTGTCGCGCCAGGCGCGCTGCCGGCCCGCGAATCACTATATAAGGGAGAACCGCAAGCACGAACGCGGTGACTAGCGCTTCTACCGGGTAAAACCAGCGCAAAACAAGGTACTGATAGATCGCGTCCATCACAAGCGCAAAGACGATAACTCGGCTTACTCTTTTCAGTCCTTCGCGAAGGTAGCCTGCCCGATGGGCTGGATCGGTCAAGATGGTCCACGTGTAAAGTGGCCGGCCGGCCCGCGCATCCTTCAATCCGTCGCGGATGGCGAAGAAAGTCGCCATGAGCGGGCTGGAGGATTAAGCGAAACGCCAAAGGCCCGTGCGGTTGCGCAATCAACTGGTCCCAGAATCGAGTCAAGATTTCCTGAATCTCCGACACCTCAGGTCTCCTCTCTTCGTGCACGGCACCGCGACGCGTCGAACACGACCTGATCGTACCACCAGAGCTTTTCAAAGAAGGTACGTGCCATGTCGAGTTGCGATTTTGTTTGTGAGGATGGCAACGTTCTTTCCACTATGCCGCCGATACTACAGTTCCCATCAATGGCATCGAACAAACGCTTTTTCTGTTGAATCTACCGGCATGATTAAATCGCTGTAGCGTGTGTCCGGCTGATCAGCACACCTGCCGCGCCGGGGCAGCCGCTCTTGAACACGAGATTGTGTCTGCCATTCGAATAGCGTGCGCCACTCATCACTCGTCCCACTCCAGGATTTCCACTGATTAAAGTGAGCTTTCTATCGAAGAATCGAAAGCCTGTATATTGGACTTTAGTCCAATGGGGAAGGGGTATCACGCTGGATTTCGAAATCTTCGAAGCTGACGTCAAAGCCCGAGATCCGGTTTCTTAGCCCTCCTTACGGCTTTGCGTTGGTAAAACTGTTGGTTGTTTATCCCTTTCAGACAGCTCCTGTAGCCGGTCGGTATAACTGCTTTGCCAACTCCGCTCGCCGCGGGCTTCATGGAAGCTCGCCAGGGCTTCAAGGATATTGCGATCGTTGGGATGGGCTAAAAGCGTCTTTTTCGAGTCTTGCAATCGCTGCCTCGGCTTTGCCCGTCAGAGTGGAGCGCCACGGCGATAGACATAAGCAAAGCGCGCATTGCCCGGTTCAAGCATAGTGGCGCGCTCCAACTCACCGAGCGCTTCATCGTTGCGCTTCATTCGCACAAGCGCCAGCCCCAGCGCATGGTGAAGAAGCGCGCTCTTTGGCGCTACCTTCAGTCCCTGGCGCAGGATGGGCTCGCCATCCGCGTCGCGGCCGCGGGCGCGGTACAGGTCGGCGAGATTCACATACGCTGGGATGAAGAACGGCTCCAGCCGGATCGCCGCCTTGATCTCTTCTTCGGCTTTCGCTGCGTCGCCTCGATTGCCGTAGAAAGCTCCGAGGTTGACACGCGCCTCGGCCCGGTCGGCATTGTAGCGCTGGGTCTCGACAAACTCGCTCGCCGCACGCTCAAATGCGGCGCGCTGCTCCGTCGTCAATTGTGCGGCAGGAACAGCCGCGAGAATGCTCGCGGCTTCGATGCGCACCGCTCTCACCGGGTCGGATAGGAGCGCTGCAGTCAATGACACACCGGTCGTTCAGCGGCGCGTTGAGCAAGTGACTGCAGTGCCCCAGAGCCGGACCACGGAATTCGGATCCCGCAAGCCCTCTGCAAGAGCGTCGGGCGGGGTCCGGTTAGTTGGAACGTTGATTCCGGCGAGTGCCGTCGCTCGAGCAATGGCAGGCTGCGTGGTATCCGCGGCGATCGCGAGCAGTTGCGGCTTGCGCATCCATCGCTTCACCATTAGCGGCGGCAAACGCCGCCGCGAAGCGTTGATAGCCCTGAGGATCATGCCCATACCATTGGTTGACCTGCTTCGCTGCCCAGCGCGCGTCGCGGTTTGTGTGACAGCCATTGCAGGCGTTCGGCGTGCCGAGTTTTACGGATAGATCCGGCCGGGGCACGCGCAGGCTGTGATCGCGCCGCGGATCGACGACCATGTAAGTGGCGGTCGGCATATGACAGCCCACACATTCGGCGCCAGCGCTAGCAGGCTTGTGGTGATGGTGCGCCGTCGTGTCGTATTTACTCGGCAGATGGCAGGCGGCGCAAAGCGAATTGCCTTCCGCCCGCAACTTTCCGCTATGAGGGTTGTGGCAGTCGCTGCAAGTGACGCCGTTCGCATGCATCTTGCTCTGCAGAAACGAGCCCCAGTTGTAAACCTCGCCGCGCTGTTGGCCGTCGCTGTGGTAAAGCGAGAGGTGGTGAGGAGCGCCGGGCGATAATGGTCAAACAACGGCTTGCCCGCTTCGTATTCCTCCGCGAGCTGGCTGCGCCGCGAATGACACTGCGCGCACACCTCGATCTCGCGCTCGGTCGCGCGCGGCTGCGAGCGGACGGCATTGCCGCTCGCTGCGTTCACACTCCACGTAATGCCGCGCCGCTCGTCGAGACGCGCTGTCAGGCCCTTGGCGCCATCATTTTCCGAAGGCTTCCCGCTCGGCTTCGACTTGGCGGCCCACTCCAGATGGCGCGAACCGGGGCCGTGACATGCTTCGCAACCCACGCTGATTTCCGCCCAGCGGGTCTGGAATCTGATCCGCAACGGGATCGTAATTTTTGCGGACATCGGTTGAGTGGCAATCCGCGCACATGAAGTTCCAGTTTTGCGATGGTCGAGTCCAGTGCAGCTCGTCGTCATAGGTGACCCGCTCATTGGGGTAGAGATGAAACCAGCGCTGGCCCCCGTCTTTCTTGGGGCGCGCGTCCCATGCGATCGAGAGCGCTTGCAGCCGGCCGTCAGGAAACTCAATCGAGATATTGCTGCAACGGATAGACTCCAAACGTGTACTTGATCTCATGATCCGTTAGTTTGCCATCGCGACCGTCGGTGTTGACGAAGAATTTTCCGGCGCGCTTGAAGAAGGTGGAAGTGAGTCCGGCATAGTTGAACTTTGCGTTGTTAAAATTACCGAGCACGCTCTTTTCGCTCGCCTGCGCCATCGCGTCGTGGTGCTGCGATGTTTGCCACTCAGAAGCCTGTTTGCCGTGGCAAGACACACAGGCGTTACTGCCGACATATTGAGCGGTCACCGGACATCAGTCTTTCTCTGTCCTCCTGTGAGAGTCACACCTGTTTTTCCCTCTCCTTGCGGGAGAGAGCCAAGGTGATGGTAGCTGTATGAGAAATAGAGCAGCGCACCGCCGACGACGACTGCAGCCACCGCGATCACACTCCAGAGCAGACCTCGGCGGCGCCGGTTGCTGGGCTTCACCGCCTCGCGCTGCGATTTCGAGGTTTCTTGCGCGCCACTTCGTCCGCTAATTATTCTTAGCGAACCCTTCGACGGAGTTTATCCTGAGTCCTGCTGACTCCGCTCAATGATAGACTCCGCCGAAGGGCTCAGGACATGCTTTGCGCCTTTGCGCGAGCACTCACGGGTAGTGGGCGTTAAGCCCCGACGTGGTCGATGCGCATCGAGGCCGATCCGCAAACAAGCGTGACCGCCATCAAGTTTGGCTTGCGGATGCCCTTGACCAGGTAGAGGCCATAGCCGCCGAATCGCCCACCGAGCCGTGCTGAGCATCCCCCCGACCCCGCCCGGCGGGCGCTGTCAGTGATCGTGGTGGTCGTCATGGTCGTGTCCGGGCGGCAGCGCTGCGCGCTCGCGGGCGCGGGCCTCGACGGCGGCCGGATCGATCACGCCGCGCTCGTCAAGCAACCGCGACAGCGCGCGCTCCCAGCGCTCGTAGTAGGCGTATGCGTCTCCGGCGGCGGCGCTGGCCGTCCAGCGCGCGATCTCGTCGATCAGGTGCGCGCGGAACTCGCCCCAGGCGAACACGCCGCGCTCGTGCAGCGCCATCGTCACGCCGAACAGCCGGCGTTCCCAGGGCGCGGCGAACACCAGCTCTCCGTTGCGCGCGCGGCGGCGCGGCGGGACCGTCGCGATCCAGCTCGGCGGTCACCTCGCGTCCTCGCGGGGCGCGGACGCCGCACCCGGCACGCCCACGCCGATCATCGAGTCGCGCGTCACCAGCCGGGCGAGCGCTTCCTCGTCGAGCGCGTCGGTGCCGGGCGGCCGCTCGGGGCACGACCAAGTAGCGGAGCTCGGCGCTCGAGTCCCAGACCTTGATCTCGACCTCCGGCGGCAGCGTGAGGCCCATTTCGGCGAGGACCTTGCGCGGTTCGCGGACTATCCGGCTGCGGTACTCCGGCGACTTGTACCAGGCCGGCGGCAGACCGAGCACCGCCCACGGGTAGCACGAGCACAGCGTGCACACGACGACGTTGTGGACCCGGGGCGTGTTCTCGACCGCGACCAGGTGCTCCGACTGCAGGCCGCCGATCCCGAGCTCGGCGATCGCCCGCGTCGCGTTGGCGCGCAGCCGTTCGCGAAACGCCGGGTCGACCCACGCCCGCGCGACGACGCGTGCGCCGACCATCGGCCCGACCTGGGTTTCGAAGTACGAAATGATGCGCTCGACGGTTTCCGCGTCGATGATGCCCTTCTCGGTCAACATCTCCTCGAGGGCGCCGATCCGTGCGGCCGGGTCATCGGTCATGGCGTCGCCTCCAGGTAGCTCTCGAAGAGATCGATCCGGACCGCCGTGCCGGGCTCGGCGTCGTCGCCCCACAGCTCCCTGCCGTCGAACTCGACCGTGTAGAAGTGCTCGTCGGCTCCGCGCTCGCCGCGATGCGCTGCGCTCGGGGAGCACCGTCGCAAAGTGGTAACCGACGACCGTCCCGCGCTTTCCCCACGTGTAGCGCGGGCGCCGCGTATGGCCTCGCCGCCGGTGCCGCGGGAGACCGCGACGCGATCGCCGATCGCGAACCGGGGTGGCGCCAACTTCCGGGAGATGTATGCCCTGGATCCGCGGGTACAGGCGCATCAGCCACCGCGGCGGCGGCCCCACCACAGTACGAACGAACCGGCGCGCTAGCGCTCGGCGAAGCGGGCCCGGCCGCGCGTGGCCGCGGACCGTCGGTTGCTCTCCGGCGAGGTGCGCGTCGAGCTCTCCCGGCGCGAGCACGCCCTGATCGACCACCAATCGCTCGAGGGTGGCGAGCCACCGCTGGTAGTAGCCGGCGAGGTACTGCGCTTCGGGAAGGCGCTCCATCGCCCACCGGAACGCATCCTCGCTGATGCCGAGCATCGCGATGGACATGAGCATGGTACGCGAACACGCGCGCCTCCCATCGGTGATGGAACACAGGCTCGTCGGCCTCGACCGGGATCGGGCCGAACCGCTCCCGCACGCCGCCCATGTCGTACACTGCGCTGTACATCTGCTTGCTTTCTCTCTTCAATTCAGTCCTTCGCGCCACTGGCCTGCAAGAGAACTGTTGCTCAGTCTGCAGCATCGACCACGTTGCAAGTCCGCCCATGGCCAGCACGCCAACGAGCACGGCGGCGAGGAGGTTTAGTCTGGGTGTGGCTTTTCACGATCATGTGCTCTCAGCGCTTTTTCGGTTTGTTCACTTCCTGGTGAAGGCGCTGGCCGCCTCGTGGGAGACGGCCCGCGCGTTTCACGGGTGATTGACGATTAATGCGCCGCGTTCCTGGCAGCCTGCGTTGCCTCTTTGAGGAGCCTCTCCTCCGCAGCAGACCTCCGCGGCTCTTCCAGCTGGATCGTCAGCTTGGTGAGCTTGCCGGTGAACCGGAACGGCACCTGGTAATCGTTGTCATCCACTCCATAGCGGGTGTCTATCCCGACGTCGAAAGACTCGTCAAAGGACACCAGGAACGGAATGCTGTATGGCATTTTCTTTACTGTCGACTTCCTTGCCGTCCACCGACAGGACACCGGTGCCACCCTTGCCGAAACCTGGGCCGTCGTATTTGAAGTCAAACACGATGGTGTGCTTGCCGGGCGTCAGTGCTTCCTTGCCTTCCCAACGGGTTCGTTGCGCCGTGAGTTGCACGTAGGTGAAGACCGGCTTGCCCTTGACCAGATAGAGGCCATAGCCGCCGAATGCGCCACCGAGCGTGTTGAGCATCCCCTCGGCGCCGCCCGGCGGGATTTCCACCTCGGCCGTGATGGAGTAGGACTTGTTGAGGATGCTGGGGCGCTGCCTTCAGGGGTGCCAGACACTTCCCCGGAGTAAGTAAAGACGCGTTCTGCCCGCTGTCGGGCTCGGACGTGGAGCCAGCGCACGCTGGAGAACATCATTGTCCAACGGCAGCACGTTGTATTTGGACGCTTCGACGAGGAAGAGCTCCTGCATGTTGCGAAGCTTGTCAGGCATCTTGCGGGCCAGGTCGTTGTACTGCGAGTAATCCTCGGCGATGTTGTAAAGCTCCCATTTGTAGCCGTTCACCACATCCGGCATTTTGCCCATGCCCATCAACCACGGTCCCGCAGGCGGCGTCGTAGTTGCGATCCAGCCATCATGGTAGATAGCCCGATTTCCCATCATTTCGAAATACTGCGTGGTGCGCCTGGACGGGGCGTTCGCGTTGGCTTTGTCGAAGGTGTAAGCCATGCTCACGCCTTCGATGGGCCTCTGCGCGATGCCATTGACCATGACCGGTGCCTGAATGCCGGCGGCTTCGAGAAGCGTCGGCGCAATATCAATGAAATGGTGGAACTGCGTGCGGATGCCACCCACGTCCGTGATATGACCGGGCCATGAGATGGCCAGGCCCTGCCGGGTGCCGCCGAAGTGCGACGCGATCTGCTTGGTCCATTTGAACGGGGTGTCGAAGGCCCAAGCCCACGCGACCGCCATATGCGGTTGGGTCTTGTCCGAACCCCAGGCATCGTAATACTTCAACTGGTCTGCGACCGGAATAGTGATGGCTTCAAGTGCAGCCATATCGAAAGGAGTTCCGACCAACGAGCCTTCCGCGCTCGTCCCATTGTCGCCGCAGATATAGATGATCAGCGTGTTGTCGAGCTTGCCCAGGTCTTCCACGGCTTGAATCACGCGGCCAACCTCATGATCGGTATAAGCCGCGTAGGCGGCAAAGACATCCGCCTGACGGATGAAGAGCCTTTTTCCTCGGCACTGAGTGTGTCCCATTTCGCGAGTTTGGCTCCGCCGTATTCGGGTTGTCCATCCGGCCAGGGCGTAAGTTGCGTATTTGGCGGGATCACGCCGAGCCGCTTCTGATTGGCGAAAATCCGCTCGCGCAATTCGTTCCAGCCCTTGTCGAACAGGTGCATGTCGCTGATCTTCTTGATCCATTCCGGCGTCGGCTGATGCGGTGCATGCGAGCCGCCGGGGGCGTAATAGACAAAAACGGTTGATCAGGCGCGGCGGCGTTCAGTCCCTTGATGTGATTGATCGCGTCGTCAGCCATAGCGGTGGTGAGGTTGTAGCCGGGGTTCCCGACCCACGGAAAGATCTGGGTGTGATCTCGGAAAAGCCACGGCCTCCACTGGTCGGTTTCGCCGCCCATAAAGCCATAAAAATATTGGAAGCCCATTCCGCTCGGCCATTGATCGAAGGGTCCCGACAAACTGTATTCGTAGCCTGGCGTGTTGTGATTCTTGCCGAACCAGGAAGTCGCGTATCCATTCTGTTTGAGGATTTCGCCGATGGCCGCGTTCTCCCGCCCAATGATGGCGTCATATCCTGGATAGCCGGTGGCCTGCTCAGCAATCACACCAAATCCCACGGGGTGATGGTTGCGTCCGGTGAGCAGTGCCGCTCGCGAGGGCGAGCAGAGCGAGGCGGAGTGGAACTGCGGTATATCGAAGCCCGGCCTTCGCAATCCGATCCAGCGCTGGCGTCGGGATCACACCGCCGAAGGTGCTCGAAATGCCGTAGCCCTGGTCGTCGGTCATGATCAGCAGAATGTTTGGAGCGCCCTTGGGCGGCACGACGCGCGGTGGCCAATACGGCGTGGAGTTTTGGGCGTCCATGTTGATCACCCCGCCGAACTTTGGTGGCGGGTTCGGAACATACCTCCCGTCAACGGTTGTGGTGGCGGTGGGCGAACCGGGCGTGCCGGTGATTTGCTGGGCCGGGGCGGAACGCGCAGCCGCCATGATGGCCGCCACGAACATTGCGTACGCGAGGATGTATTTGTTCGGTTTCATGTTTCTCCTCCTTTGTGTTTTTCATTTTTCGCTTCTGGTTGTGTGTTTGATTGGTTTGTTCACTTCGCCTTCGCGATAACCGGCGGCTTCCACGTACCGTCGAGGATGGCCTGGTCGGGCCAATAGGCGCGGATCCAAATCGAAAAATTTCCAGCCGGCGCCGGTAGCCAGTTGGATTCCTTCTCTTTGCCGGGCGATTGGTTCCCGAGATAGATGGTCAGGCTGCCGTCGTCGTTGTACTTCAGCGACTTGTTCTTGGTGCCGAGCGCGTAGCGCTTCAGCGCGTTCGGGTAGAAGAGGTGTTCGGGGTTGTACACCGTCAACGACCAGAAGCCCTTCGCCGGCGGCAGCTGCCCTTTCGGGAACGTGACCTCGTACGTCGACTTGCCCACAAGCGGCTGTAGCTTCGAGTCGTTGGCGGTATAGAGTACACCGTCTCGTTGCGCCTGTTGGCGTAGGGGAAGGACTTCACTGCGCCCATACGGTGGATGTAGTCCGTGCCAAACGCGGCGTTGTTGCTCGCCGATGTCCAGCCGTTGCCCGCGGGCTGGCCGTTGTAGCGCCACTGCATCATTGGCGCGACTAGTTCCTGATCGGCCGCGACAGCAGTCTCCCGCAGCGTCTTCATCACTTCCGGGTCCTTCGCGGCGGCATCGAGCACGCTGCCGATCTGCTTGTAGAGCGCCTCTTCTCCGGGCATCGGAGGCACTTGCTTCATGACGGCCGGGAGCTGGTCGAAGAACACCGCCGGGTCAACCCAGGGCGGTTGCTTGGTCGAATACTTGGGCCGGGTCTTTTCTTTTGGCACCGGGAAATGAGGGAGCTTGCTCCAGTCCTTGGTCTTCATTTTCCCGTCGAACTGGCTCAGCGGATAGAACTGAATCTGGCTCAGCGCGGGCTGGATGGCCGCGTGATCCTCGGCGGTGTCATTCATGAAGATGCGCGGCATCGCCACGGCGAAGTCGGTGGTCGAGCGCACCACGCCGGCAATGCCGGCGGGGGTTGCGCCTTTCCAGTTCGGCCCCACGACCATGTAGAAGCCGGGCTTGGTGCCGTATTGCAACCCAAGCTCGCTGACCTCGTCCGTGCGCGCGTCGTACACCGGGTACGTCCAGAAACGGTCACCAAAGTCGGGCACTTGAATGACCACCGGCTCCTTTTCGAGAGACAGCCAGCCCAACCCGTACACGACATCCTGGTTCGGGATGTCGACGAAGGTCTCAGCAGGACTGATGTAATTGGTCAGCATCACGACCTGATTCATCGGACCGATAGGCAGGACGCGCCGGCGAGGAGACCCGTTTCGGGAGCCTTCGTGAGCTCCGTCCGCTGGTTGTACACATAGACGAGAGGCCACCCCCAGACGTAGGCCATGCGGCCCACCATCTGCACGGACGCCTTTGTCATCGGACCGGATGTGGGACCCGGAACTTCCGCGGCGGTCTGCGGAATTGGGACTTTGCTGCGCTTGAAGGTTTCCCACCAGCATCGCGAGAACGGTCGATCGCCCAGGCGGTGGACTTGAGATGCTGCTTCATACCCGGTTTCATAGTGACCTTCATATAGCCTCCTTGGTTATATTGAGTAGACGGCCCTGTCTTTCGCGATATCAATATCCGCAAAGGCGATCGGCATGTCCTGCCCTTTGATTCCCGTGAATTCTAAACTCAGGAGCTGAAAGGTTTGTCTATTGACCTTGGTCCAATAGACGCGGGTAACCTGGGCCAAAAGAAATTTTGGGATTAAGCAAAGAGACGGTTGAGAACAGAGAGGCTCACGTGCCGGTTCTGTGCCTGAACATGAGCAGAACAATCTCTGCCATTGTCGAATACCAAGTGACGAGGCTCGAATCTTTGGTTTCTTTGTTAATGGCTCCGTTCAGGTGCGCCAGGAAACTAGACTCTTAATCAGCGGGTCCGGGGGTGTTCTGCGATGCTCGATTGAACTGAATTCTCCATCAACGTAATTCCCGCGTCACATCACGTTGATACGACCCCGCCTGGCGGATCCCGGAATCGTTCTGGCAGGGGAGATGAGCAATCAAAAATTGCTCTCCGAAATATTGGCGGTACTCGAACGAATCGAGAAAAAAATTTCTGGATTCCCTCAAAGTGATCTAGTAAAGCCCTCGGCGGCAGAACCAGATATTTGCCGTCCTTTCGAAGTCGAGGTCGTCGTAGACCTTCTCCAGTATTTCCCTGCTGGCGCGCCGTCCTTGAAGTCGAGCGTGCCGATAGACTGGAGCGGTCAGGCGTCGTGGATCGTGACGGCGGGAAAGCATCGGCCAGTAGGCGTCACCCTTCCTCCACCCTCGGCATTCGTCACTCGACCCTCGACACTTTTCCTACTGCTCCTAGTCCGGAAACAAAAACTCAATTGAAAGCGCAACTGCCACTTCGCGCCGTCAACATCTGGCCTCGCCACGAGGCCGTAAGGCCTGATTTCGAGTGGTGAACGGGAGATTCGCAATCTCGTGGCCCTCAGTGGAAGTATCTGGCCTAGTCTGAACAACTTGCCGACTCCACCGCCGAGCGGAACCGTCCAAATGTCACCCGTCTTAGCGGCCCAGTTGGCTGTCATGACTGGACCGCTAACCAAATACCAATGATCGGGCAGGTTGTAGTTCACGAACGGTTCGACCAGAAAGCTGGTTTACGTTGTCCTCTGCCCCAGCCGGCCACCGACCACTGGTTATTAACTAATGCTCCGAACACCCACGGTCCTTGCATCGTCAGCGCCACTGCCGCAGGACCCATGCTGAATTTGCCGGCGCCGAGTTGCTTATCGGTGGCGGTGGGCAACGTAAACAACGGCCCCACACCCCAAATCAGCTCACCGGACTGTGTCGAGAAATAAAGATTGCGGATTGAAATCACCAAGACCGGTGGCGCCGCTGGTCCCTGAGAACAGCGACGGTACGGTTGACGATCGGCATGATGGTGCGCGTGATCAGATTCCACTCGGTCGTTAAGCGATCGGAATCACCGGCTCGATGTTGCCGACGTAAACCGTGCCGCTCTTTTTGCCCGCGCCGAAGTACCAGTTGTTCTGCAGCGGCACGCTGATCAGGTTAGCAATCGGGTTCTGGGCCTGCTTCACCAGCTCTTCGTCGCTGGTTTGCGCGGTAACTCGGTCTCCGGCGGCCTGCGCCGACAGCGCTGCAAACAGAAAAAGAAGGATCAATGACTGCATAACTTCGCACGCTTTTATCATTCTCATATTTCCTCCTACTCCGACGTTAAGTTTTGACGATTTGTTTTTCGCGATATCCCTCACGATAAGTACTGCCTGACTTGATCCTCATGTTCTGGCCAACTGGCTACATCACACAGTGCCTGCCGTTCCTCGATCTCATAGCGCCCACCGGGTGGCAAACGCACAAGTGGACCGTGGGTCTCCATTTCGAAGTAGGGGTAGCGATCCTGAGTTGAAGACCGAGGCGACGACACCGTGCGCATACGGTTCGCCCGGAAAGACGGGCACCTGCTTGCAATATCCGACCAGACCCAGGCCTGCGACGTCGAGCACCCCCAGCATCCAGCCCTCGTGCGCATCCACGCCGTACTTGAACCTCTTTGCCCCGTGACAATCAATGACAGCGAGCGCTCCGAGCTGAGCGACAACACTGTTACGCAGCACCACTGATTGATCTTCCTGCGCATCGGTCTTCACGCCCCCGGGATATGCAGAGTTCGGAGATCGCGGCAAATAGACTCTGCCGGTCCTTAACACCATGCTCACATCCCAGGGGCCCCATTCGACCTCCGCCGCCGATCCGTTGGTGAGGCAGTGGTCGACGGTCCACGCCGTTTCACCTGCCTTCATGGTCACAGTGCGCGTGATCTGCACGCCGGTCTCGCGACACACGCGGCTCGTCATGCGCACTCTCGCCACGTCCGGCGCCGCTTGCTCGATCGCAAGCTCGTACGCACCGCTGTCGAGATCGAGGAAGGGCGCACCCTCCGTCCAGCGAGTCTGCGGCGCGAGCCACGTCTTGTCGCCGCCCCAAAGCGGGAAGCCCATTTCTCGTTTCTTTGCCGACAGGTTTTCGACTGCAGCGACATCGACCACCTGCCCTTCGAGCTCCGGCTGCGTGAATGACAGATCATGCCCACGCCAACGGATTGCCATGATGCGGCCACCTACCTGCGGCACCAAAACCAGTTCGACCGGACCGTTCTTGAGAAACCAGCAGCTCCATCCCTTGTAGCGCCCAGCTATGACGGCGATGTTCATGCTCATGGATGAGGGCGCCCGAGCGCGCGGTCCAGATTGTATGCAGCGCTGATCAGAGCCAGATGGGTGAAAGCTTGCGGGAAGTTACCGAGCGCCTCGCCGCGGGGCCGGTCTCCTCCGCATATAGGCCGAGATGATTGGCGTAGCCGAGCATGCGCTCGTACATGAGCCGCGCGTCAACCAACCGATTACGATCGGTTTGGCCCGCGCGCGTCAGCGCTTCGACCAGCCAGAAGGTGCAGATATTGAACGTTCCCTCTTCACCTTTTAGGCCGTCTGCAGTGTGCTCGACGTTGTAGCGATACACCAGGCTATTCGAGACCAGCCCGCCCCGTTCCGGCGGCTGACAAGTGGCGTCGAGCGTCTTCAGCATTCGCGGTTCAGTCGGGGACACAAAGAACACAAGGGGCATCATCAAATTCGCGGCATCGAGCGCATCGCTGCCAAAGTGCTGGACAAATATCTCGCGCTTGGCGTCCCATCCGTTGGCCATGATCTGATCGTAAATTTGGTCCCGTACTAAGGACCAGCGTTCCCGGTCGGCGGGAAACGAGCGCTTGTCTGCCAGACGCAGCGCCCGATCTACGGCAACCCACGTCATCAATTTGGAATATACGAAGTGCTGCTGGCCGCCGCGCACTTCCCAGAACTCCGTCGTCTTTGCGTTGCCAGTTGTCGCACACCCAGTTGACAATGCGACGCAGCTCCTGCCAGAGCTCGTACGGAGACGGGGCTCCGGTATTTGTTCGACAGATAAACCGCATCCATCAACTCACCATAGATATCGAGCTGTAGCTGGTTATATGCGCCGTTACCGATCCTGACAGGGCGCGAGCCTCGGTACCCTTCAAGGTGGTCTAGCGTCTGTTCGGTGAGGATGTGGCGTCCGTCGATGCCATACATGATCTGCAAATGCCCATCGGGCTCAAGCTCATGACAGCGGGCTTCTATCCAGTCCATGAACTTGCCGGCCTCTTCCGTGAACCCTACCCGCAACAACCCGTACACAGTAAACGCCGCGTCCCGGATCCAGGTGTAGCGGTAATCCCAGTTGCGCTCACCGCCGATGCCTTCGGGCAAACTGCAAGTCGGGGCAGCCACAATTGCACCGGTGGGCTCATAGGTGAGGAGCTTCAATGCCAATGCCGAGCGCTCGACCATTTCGCGCCAGCGCCTCTGTAGGTGCACTGCGATAGCCAGCGAGTCCAAAAATCGACCGTGTCCTTGAAGAGCTCCACCGATTCGTCCTCCGGCAGGGCGAAGCCGCAATTCGCCCAGCCGCGATCTCACTGAGCACGAACCGCGTCGTTTGTCCCTCTCCCAGGAGTTACCTCGGCGTGGACCCCGTTCGCATCGCGCTCAAGGGGGATCGAGGCGGTAAGACACAGGCTCAGTTCAGGCGAGTGAAACACCGCGCCTTCGGAGCTGAGTACGGTTTCGTGTGCATCCCGGGCGTAGTTAAAGGCAGGCCGGCATTCGATGTCGAACTTCATGGTGCCGCGAACGACGTTAATGCGACGCACCAGACTGTAACCATCTCGTTTGGCACGCTCGCCGACGGGCATGTAATCGGTAATTTCCCCACGCCATCGGAGGTCAGGAAGCGTGTGATCAGCACATTGGTACCGGGCCAATAGAGTTGCTTGTGGACAATCTCATCGCCGATCGGGGCTATCTTGAAATACCCACCCTTCTTGTCGTCGAGAATGGCGGCAAACACACTGGGGAATCGAAACGCGGAAAACAGAGCCAATCGATCGAGCCGTTCAGCCCCACCAATGCAGCGGTACGCATGTTGCCGATGATTCCGTGGTTTTCTATGGGCTGATAAGGCATAAGTCCTCCGCTGCCTCTGTTGTGATGTCAGTAGCCGCCGCCAGTTCTCATCACTGGCATCGAATAAGCGCTTCTTCCGTTGAATCGATTGGCACGATTAGACCCTGTAGGCGTGTGTCCTGGTCGCACACCTGCGACCTGCACGATCTGCGTAGAGCGTTCACGGTTGCGCTGAATTCGATGCGGTGACGCACTCAGCCAAGCAAAGTATGCTTCCCCGCTATAGTTCCGAACGAACGCCAAGTCTCCGGACTCAGCCAGACGAGTGATCTCCGGCGGCTCTGTCGGCCTGCCTGCGTCGATACTTCAGGCTGTCGATCGGCGGGGTAGGGTAACCTGTAGAAACCTGGACTCGGCCGCTCCCACGGGAGGTGATGCTGTCTCTTGGCTCACGGTGAACCGATAGGACGCGATCCTGACACCGGCGGGCTCCGAGGCAGCCCCTTTGCTTCAACGAATCCGCATGTTACGGGCCCTCGCCTGCTCAGTGACGCCTCGTCCGCCCGACTGAATTGCCGTGGTGCGACACCTGCGCCAGCACCGCGTCCAGGTTGAACGAAGCCGGCTTCTGCCGCGGCGGGAACTTGGCGAAGTCCGCGATCTGCCCCGCCACCACCGCCTGCATCATGGTACAGCATGAGGCATGTGATCGACCATCCAGTCCCAGTAGGTATTCGAGTTGAATTCGGCCCGCTCGAACGGGTCGCGGCGCAGGTTCATGATGTACGGCACCCGAAGCTTCACGAGCGGCTCGGCCCAGACTGCTCATCGTGTTGGCGCGTTGCTCCGCCAAATGGAACTTGTAGTCGCCAATCCGCACCGCCATGACCTCACCGTCGTCGCTGAAGTACATGATGGCGTTTCTCGGGCTCTCCTTCACCTCGCCCGTCAGGTAGGGAATCATGATTGTAGCCGTCGAGATGGACGTTGAATGTCTTGCCGCCGACCGTGCAGCCGTCGAGGAGTTGCTTGGTAACGTCCGGATTGCCGGCGGCAGCGAGCAAGGTCGGAAACATGTCGATGTGGGAGACGATGCCGTTCAGCGACCGTGCCGGCCTTGATCTTGCCCGGCCAGCGCATGAAGCACGGCACGCGCCAGCCGCCTTCCCAGTTGGTGTCCTTCTGGCCGCGGAACGGGGTGTTGGCGCCGTCCGGCCAGGTGTCGTTCTCCGGGCCGTTGTCGGTGGAATACATGACGATGGTGTTGTCGGCGATGCCCAGCTCGTCGAGCTTGTTGAGCATCTGGCCGATCTGCTCGTCGTGGACGACCATGCGATCGCTGTAGGGGTCCTGGCCGCTCTTGCCGATATTCTTTGCGGCGACGTGGGTACGGAAGTGCATGGCCGTCGAGTTGTACCAGAGGAAGAATGGCTTATCCGCTTTGGCCTGCTTCTCCATCCAGGCGAGCGCGGCGTCAGTGATCTCTTCGTCGATGGTTTCCATGCGCTTCTTGGTCAGGGGACCGGTGTCCGTGATCGTCTGCCCGCCCTTGCCGTCGGCCACGCAGTGGAGCACGCCGCGCGGCCCGAACTTCTTCTTGAATTCCGGATCCTTGGGATAGTCGGGCAGCTCGGGTTCTTCCTCGGCGTTCAGGTGATAGAGGTTGCCGAAGAATTCGTCGAAGCCGTGCACGGTCGGCAGGTATTCGTCCCGGTCGCCGAGATGGTTCTTGCCGAACTGGCCGGTGGCGTAGCCGAGCGGCTTGAGCAGTCTCAGCGATGGTCGGGTCTTCCTTCTGCAAGCCGACCGTGGCGCCGGGCATGCCGACCTTGGTCAGGCCGGTGCGGATCGGGTTCTGGCCGGTGATGAAGCACGCGCGCCCGGCGGTACAGCTCTGCTGGGCGTAGTAGTCGGTGAAGGTCACGCCCTTCTTCGCCGATGCGGTCGATGTTCGGGGTCTGGTAGCCCATCATGCCGCGGCTGAAGTGGCTGACGTTCCATATGCCGATGTCGTCGCCCCACATGATCAGGATATTGGGTTTCTTCTGTTGTGATTGTGCCATTGGTTTGGCTCCTTCTCTATTTAAATTAAATTGTTAGTATTCCGACTCGTCACAATCTCTTCCGCTACGTCGTAAGCCTCATGTCAGGTTCGCGCGTCGGTGGTCGAGCGGGAAGCCCTCGCCCACTCGACACGCAGCAAGTCTTCTGCATCGTCGCCGCCACTTCGGGCTTTTTCGCATTCGCTCCTCCGTCAAGAGTCGCCTTGCTAAACAGGTCGCCGATTCACTCGGTCGCGAACTATTTCTACTCGAAAAACCGGCAAAGAGGACCGTCTATTGGACTTTTGGTCCAATAAGGATAAGACGCGGTATCACGCCTCAACCCGAAACAAGACTTCACATGAGGGCAACAAAAAAACCTGGGGGACGAATGTCGGGTGTCGAGGGAAGATCACTCGACATGGCGTTTACCTCGTCCACGACACTGCATTCCCTCGACACTCGACACTCGGTCCTCTCCAATCTTCACTGCTCGAACGCGAAGATACGTTTCCAGTCGTTCTTCATGCTGATCACGGTCCAGCCGTTCTTCTTCGCCTCGGCCATCAGCGCCTGCGGTGAACGTGCCGACCTTGTTGGAGCCTTGCGCGGACCGTAGGCGTACTCGCGCTTGTCGTCGTCGTGCATGCACCAGCATCATCAGCCGCGCGCCGTCGCCCGCCTGCGTGTACTCCGAGCATCTGTTTGTCGCCGATCGGAGTTGCCGAACGCGGCGTACCGGGCGGCGGCCGATCATCAGGTGGATGCCCTCCGGCTTGCCGGCGCTGTCGTCGTTCAGCAGAAGCTTGGCCACTTTGGTCAGGATCGGCTTGCCGTCTCTTGTCGTAACCGAAGCTGCGTTGCGCCCGCGCTGCCGACGACCTGCTCGGGCAGGGATGCCGTACGCCTGCTCGGAGTACATCGCGCACGAAGTCCTGGCCGCCGCCGGTGACGATGTAGGTCTTGTAGCCGTTGGCGCGCAAACAGCTTCATCACTTCCTGCATCGGCAGGTAGGTGAGCTCCGTATAGAGCCGCTTCCAGCGCGGATGCTTGGCCGCTCGCGAGCCACTTCTTCGCTTCGCCGTTGAACTCGTCCACCGTCATGCCGGTGAGGGTAGCTGCGAGAATCATTTCCAGCTGCGGCATCGTGAACTTCGCCATCGCCTCTCGGTTGCCGGACGAGCACGGTCTTGAACGGTTCGACGTTTTCGAGTTCCGGCTTCGCTTTGACCACCGCAGGAACACGCTCCAGGCAGTAGACCACCTGCGTGTACATCGGCTGCTCGACCCACGTCGTTCCGTCCTGATCGAACACGGCGATGCGCGCCTCCGGCGCTACGAACTTCGCGCTGCCCTTTTCCGTAGTCGTCTTGACGAACTCGACGATCGTCTTTCTTGGCCGCACCGTCGTTCCACGACGGCAGCGGATCTGTCTGGGCATATGCCTCGACGAACACCAGCTGGCATAAAAATAAGATCAGTATCCTTCGGTGTATCATTGTACCTTGCATAGGAACTCTCCCTTTCGCCGTCTCCTCAGCGCTCTTTGCCGCTTTGCGCGAAACAAAACCCGAAATCCGAATTTCGAAACTCGTCCATAAACGTCGCCGGCGGCCCGTGAACGGAATCGAGCACAGCTGAGCCCTTAGGTTTGGGAAGAGCTGTTTCACGGCGGCTCGTGGGAGAGCCTCGCGCCCACCAGCTGCGCGACCACGACCGCAATGTAGAACTGTCCGAACACCGCTTCGAGCGTGGTCAACACGGTAGCGGGCGGGCGGACCGGCACGACCGCACCCGAGCCAACACCCGTCAGCGAACCGAGACTGACGTAGTTCAGCACGGCGGTGCGCCCGTGCCAGCTGTCGAGCCCGGCGCCGAACCCCTGGCCCACGCTGAAAGACCCGGGCACAAAAATCTCGATCAACATGAAGAGATTGGACCACGCCCCGGCCGCGAGCAGATAGCCGCACACCGCGCCAAGCACGTCGTCGGAACGGACGACGCGCTGCTCGAAGATGTTCCGCAGGATGACGATCGTCGCGAAGCCGAGCAGCAGCAGCAGCGCACTGTGATAGATCAACCGGAGCGGTACCTGAGGGTAGCTTGGCGGCAGCACATAGTGCGCCCAGGCGCTCGCCACGGCGGTGGCCAATGCCATGAATGCCACCAGGCGGTGCACCCTGCCGATCGAAGACGATCAGGAAAACAAGCAGCTGTGTCGTTGAGATGGCCAGGTCGGAAGCGACCGGCCCCAGCAGCAGCCGATGACTAAAGGACTCGACGAGAATCACGCCGACTATCGCTGCGAGGAGGACAGCGTACTTGTGGCTACGGAGTGTCACGGACGCTCCTGCCCGGCCAAGAGCGTCCCGCGATATCGCGGGTTGCCGCTTCGGACGGATGGCATCTTATGTTACAACGATGTTCATGGGACCATCCCGCATTCGAACATCTTGACCGGCTCTACCCGTTCGCCTTGAGCATTTTCCGTGCGTGGACATTGTCGAGCCACTGCGAACCATTTTTACACAACCTGCCAGGGCGGAGTTTCAAGAAAGATGGCTTCAGTGTTTCATTGTGATCTTCATGCCCGCAGGGCCCATGCTCAATTGCGTGCCTGACTCTTGGCCCTCGTTTTCAGAATCGACGATGGTCACACCCTTGTCGTTCTTCATCGACATGGCGCTATCTCCTCCCGCGACGGCAAAGGTCGCCTGGCCGGCTGCATAATTGCCGGCTAGATTCTCAGGGCTACTCAGATCGTAAACCTAGCAATACGTAACTGAACGAAGTACAAT
>ERZ1370068.3597-contig-2704_pt1 | contig 36204 bp, 62 predicted proteins | sample MGYA00561227_ERZ1370068 | MGnify/ENA primary metagenome ERZ1370068 (study PRJEB38410, sample SAMEA6850437) | metagenome | study: Metagenomic assessment of the ecological functions of the soil: analysis of the soil microbiota associated with the... | reverse complement strand
GTAGTACTTCGTTCAGTTACGTATTGCTCGCCGCGGGGCGACATCGAACAGCTGATCGTTATAGGTGAACTTTTCACTCCTCGGCCCGGTGTCGTTAACCGCGCCTGAAACCTAACCCCGGTAGACCACAGGGAGATGACCAGATCCGTCCGGAAAGAAGTTCGCAATAGTCGCATTTGCGACCGTGAACGGGTTAAACGCGTTGATGATCGGCACACTCGATGCCGAACGGACTGGATCAGAGCGTTGGGTAACTCGGGATTGTGGAACGGATCAGGCTCAAATGGCGTCTGCTGCCAGCCGACGCATCGAAAAACGATCGCGAAACCTCTGAAACCGGCGAACACCGTCAGGTATTTGTCGCACAGATCGCGCACGAAGGACCCTATAGCACCCGGCGATCTGCCGGCGGCAGCGCCGGCGTGTGAAAGCCGCAAAGTTAAACTCAGAGGTAAAGTCCCATCCAGCGTGTTCAGTTGCCAAAGAACCCGATGTTGAACTGGGCTGGGTCCACGTAGAACCGAGAAGTCGCTGGACCCGTCGAAGAATGCGGAAGCGGCGTGTTCACACCAGGCTGCGGAAGCCCGCCACGACCAAAAACATTTTAGGCCTCAAGGCGAAAGCCTGGCCAGCAGGGTCTCTCGGCGTGGCCGGAACGTTCAAGCTACCTGAATCGAATCCTCAAACGGGATGAAATTGCCGTTAGAAGAAAGGTTACGGTCACGGCTGAAGATTCCACCGGTGCGCTCCCAGAAATCGGCAATTACCACGATATCGGTTTTGTCATCGCCGGTACCGGCTTTGATCCAAGCCTCCCATTCACCCATCTCATTGATGCTCCCAGGTTTGTGTTCCCGTAGCTGCCACCGATTTCCAAGCCACGGAATTTGTGGATCAGGAAGAAGTTAACCACGCACGGCAATCGCGTCGGAACCATATACCGCCGAGGCGCCATCCTTGAGGATATCAACGTGGTCGATCATGGAAAACGGAATCAGGTTAATGTCCGCACCGCCGATAAACCCGGAGACGGCTAACGACCCATAGGCGACCCGCTTGCCGTCAATGAGAACCAAAGTCTCTTTGGGCAAGAGGCCGCGCAAGTTGAACTGGACGGTGCCATCACCGCCGTCGCCGATGTTCAGGTTGACAGTGCCGCCAGCTTGTTGCGGAATGTAGGTCTTGCAGGTCGGTGGCGTTGCGGATGCCGAGTTTCTCAATGTCTTGCGGCCGGTACGCGTCCACCGGGTTCGGGCCGGTCTCTTCCGCCGTGGGAATGTTTGAACCGGTCACGACGACGCGTTCCTTCGGCGTGGACGGCGCGCCGCACTTCCCGCAGGCCTGGCTGAGCCGGTAGTTGCGCGAATGCGTTGGACGCGATAATGAAGGACTCCGACGCCCGCGATCATGCGAGGCGAACGGAATCCGTTTTTATTGCGGTTTTTCTCGGTCGCTTCTCGGTCCTTCAGTCTTTTGCTGCCACATGCCAAGTTGGCACGTTTTGCAAAAGCTAGATCGCAATTGAGCGATGTCAACACACAAGATTTCATGTGCTTTCATTTCAAAATGGGTGGATGCATTCCAACGTTGCCGTTTCCGTCAGAGTCGCTCTATCACGTGGATTGGGGTTCAATCGACATGCTGTCGCGCCGCCCAGTGCTCGTGAATCGGCAGCGGAATTCCGCCATCACTAGGTAAACTTGACAAATAGTTGACGAATAGACGGTGTTTTCGTGCGCTTTTCGTGCGACCATTCGCAATCGACAGGAATCTCTCGAATCCCTAACGAATTTCCTTCGTAAAATCGCATTTTTCGATGGTGCCGGTGATGGATTCGAAGCCATACCGCTTTCGCGAGAACGGATTGCAATCCGTTCGTGCTGCTTGCGCAGCCTACGGTGAAGCTGCTTGGCCAAATCGCGCGTTGTCCGGCCACTCTGCAATGCCAGCGGCCTCGCGCACATTTGGGAGTTGGCGCATGTCAACGCCGTCAGCTCAGGCAGCGATCAATCGTCGTGAGTGCCTGCTCGATGTCATCCGCGTCATTATAAAGATGCGGGGAGAATCTCAGGACGTCCCTGCGCGCCGAGACGACGATCCCGGCTTTGTTGAGACGTTCGGCCAGGATCCGCACGTCCATGTCGGCGAACCGGGTGGCGACGATCGAGGAGCGCGCGCCGTCGTCCGTGGGCGACAGGATTTCGGCGTTCCTTTCGCGCAACCCCTCGATCAGAAGATCGGCGAGCGTCTTGTTCCTGGAGAAGATCCGCCCGACGTCCAGCCGCAGCAGGTAATCGATCGAGCTGGCGAGACCCGGCGCGCACCCGTAGGCCATGGTGCTGAACTCGAAACGGTGGGCGTTCGGGGGAGCTTCAGTCGATCGGCACGCAGATCCCACATCCGCTCATGGGATCGGAATCCGACGAGCCCCGGCTCGAGGCGTTCGTGAAGATGGGGCGCGAGATACATCACGGCGACGCCGAACGGCCCGCACAGCCACTTGTAGGAGGCGGTAATCAGCGCGTCGACCCCGAGCGCCCCGACGTCGATCGGGATCCCGCCGGCCGACTGCGTTGCGTCGATGACGAGCAGGGCTCCGTTCCGGTGCGCGGCTTCAGCGAGCCCCGCCACGTCGAGTCGCTGGCCGGTGCTGTAAATCACGTCGGAGACGCAGACGACGGCGGTTCCGGGATCGATCAGGCCGATCAGATCGTCGGCCAGCGGATAATCGCCCTTCATGTCGGCGAGTCTGACTTCGGCTCCCGTGTGGCGCGCGACGCGCGCCCACGGGTAGATCGTGCTGGGAAACTCGAGACCGGTGCTGACGATGTTGCTGCCGGCAGTCGGCGCGACGGCCCAGGCGAGGGAAGCCAGCAGCTCGGTCGCGCTCGATCCGACCGCGATCTCCTCGGGACGGCAGCTGAACAGCCGCGCGGCCGATGCGTGCAGTGTCGCGAAGGCCCGCTCCTCAGCGGCCTCGTCGAAATGGATCGTCCCGTTCTCGCGCGAGATCATGCATCCATTCGACCACCGCCCGCTCCGCGCCGCTGCTATGAGGCAGACAGAGGCGGTGTTAAGGTAGACACTCTTCCTGCTCGCGGGAAAGTCGTCCGGTGCGACGATTGGGGTCAGGTCAGACAATGCGGTGTCGCCTCCGATGGGATTGTCCCTAGTGAAAATTCCATCCGCCCTTTCCTTGCTGATTGTCTACATAACGCTCACGTTCAGAGTGTCGGTTCCATCGTGTTGTTAGGCCCACGTTAGACGAGTTCAAATAGGCCGTCCATGCCTGCTGGGATGATGAACCTTAAACTCGACATGGACAATCCAGCAGACCGCGAGAAATTGCGCCGAGCAGTTCTCGATCTTGTCGCCGGGAGAAAAATGCCAAAGCAAAAAGGGCGTGGTTGAAATTCTCTCGTTCTCTTTCTGGCAAGCATTTTGTAGTGCGTAGGACATCAGACGGCGGCGACGACGAACTCGGTAGTCTCGGAAGTCAGGCAGAGGGCCGCTAAGAACATGATAGGGGGCTGGCCTGCTGTCTGGCGGAATGACATTTTGAAAAATTTGTCCCGAATCTGTCCCGAATTCGTTGATCGCTCCTATTTCTAGGAGCGGGGACCTGAGGGCTCGAACCCGCACAACCTCCGCCGTGACAGGGCGGCGCTCCCAACCAATTGAGCTAAAGGCTCCTCGCGGAAGACAAAAGTGTAGTGGCGCAGCGGTTTACGCAACTCACGCACGCATCCGCGATTTCGCAATTTAGGTAGGGCGGGCAGTCTTCTGCACGCCGCCGTCGCTGCGCAATTCATCCGGCGCGCACGGGAGTGACGCGCCCCTACCTGCGCGGCTATTGCACGGCGATTTGTCATGCGAACGGGATTTAGCGTTTGGAACGTTCGTCGCAGGTAGTTTGCTGAACATTTTGTATCAGCGGTGGCGTCGAACTCCGAAATGTTTCGTGGTGAACATTGCGAATGCGCCTGATGAAGCTATAGTGAAGCCTGGTTCGGCGGATTGACCCAAACCATAAATGAGCGACAGAGCGCAGCGAAGGATTTCAGGGCAGAGGTTGGGGACTCGGATCCGGACAGTCTCCTCGACGCATTTGATCGGGTGATTGCCTCGTTGCCGCCGGGCGATCCGGTTCGGCGCGAACTTGCTGGATTTGCGTCCGCAGATTTCCGATCAGCGAAGAGACGATGGTCGAAGCGCGCCGGATGATCGAGAAGCTCGAGGAAGTCGATCAAGAAAGTGACTTCGCCCGCAAATCGGATCGGCACGTTTCTCGGCAGCCACGTCGCGCGACACGGCGCACATCGTCGTGGGCGGCGCCGATTATTATTGCAACGTCGATCCGCGCATCAGCGCTCGCGAAGCTGAAGAAGGGAACGCGCGTTCTGGTCAACGAAGCCTACGTGATTGTCGGCGATCTTGGTTTTGAAACGGCCGGGCCGGTGACAAAAATCACCGAAGTCCTCGGCAGGATCGACTGCGCGTCGGCTCGGAGCACGGGTTGCAATCGATGGTCCTGCAGCGCTCGCGCCGATCTTGCGCAAGTCAACGTTGAAATCGGGCGACGAAGTCCGTGTCGATTCAAATTACCGGATGGCGCTCGAAATGCTCTCGCAGCCCGCAATCGCACGAACATTATCTCGACGACGTGCCCGAGCTGCCCTGGGAAAAAGTCGGTGGCCAGGAGGCGGCGCTCCAGGCGATCAGGACGCGATCGAGCTGCCGCTGTTGCACGGCGATCTTTTCAGAAATTTCAGCACGCCACGCCGAAGGGCTTTCTGCTTTACGGTCCGCCCGGCTGCGGCAAGACGCTGATCGGCAAAGCGACCGCTTACAACTTGACGAAGCAGCTTCGCGGAAAAATCGGGCGCCGAGATGCACGAATATTTCATGCACGTCAAAGGTCCGGAGATTCTGAACATGTGGGTCGGCGAATCGGAACGAATGGTGCGCGAAATTTTTGCCACCGCGCGCGAGAAACGGCGGCGAAGGCTTACATGCCGTTCCTTTTTATCGACGAAGCCGAAGTCGATTCTCGGCACCCGCCGCGCGTCGCGTTACTCGAACATTCTTTCAACGCTCGTCCCGATGTTTTGCTCGGAAATGGACGGGATCGATTCGCTCAACGACGTCGTCATTATCCTCGCTTCGAATCGCGCGGATCTGATCGACCCGGCGATTCTGCGCCCGGGCCGGATCGATCGGAAAATCAAGGTCAATCGGCCGAGACAAGCAGGGCGCGCGCGAAATTTACCGCATTTATCTCACCGACGACCTTCCTTACGACGGCGTGCTTGCGAAGGAGCCGATGGAATCGAGCGCGTCGATCGAGCGGCTGATCGAGCGCGTTTGTCGACTGGCAATTTGCGCGGCGCGACGAAAACAAGTTTCTGGAAGTGACCCTGCGCAGCGGACGCAAAGAAACGCTTTACCGCAGCGATCTGATCAGCGGCGCGATCATCGCCTCGATCGTCGAGCGCGCGAAAGCGATGGCGATCAAACGGGCCATCGCCACCGCAACAGGAGGAAGGGATTCGGCGAAACGGATCTGCAACTGGCGTTCAACGCCGAGTATCTGGAGAACGACATTTTCCCGACGACCGACATCACCGAAGACTGGCTCAAGCTGATCGATTACGATCCGGAAAACGTCGTCAAGATTTCGCCCGTGAGACCGGTCTCTGATGCGCGAGCGCGTCGCATCTGGCGTGATCTGATGCTGGCGGAATGCTACAGCGCCTGCCTGTTTAGGTTGATCTCCGTTCGTCTTTGGCGGAGACATCGGGAATGCAGGATTGATGAAACGCGTCTTTGGGCTGGAGACGGAATACGGCATTACTCTCAGCGGTGCGGAGACTGTCGATGTTGTGGCCGAATCGATCGAGCTGGTGCGGCGTTATACCGAGCACGGCGCGCTGATGAAATGGGATTACGAGCTGGAGGATCCGCATCTCGACGCGCGTGGCTTTCGCGCTCGCGAATTACTTCAGGACACCGACGAATCGGCCTACTACGAGATCGACAAACGCCGCCCACTCAGTTTCGAGGAAATAAAAAGCGATCTGGTCCTTTCAAATGGCGCCCGCTTTTACAACGATCACGCGCACCCGGAATATTCCACGCCAGAATGCACAACGCTTCGGCAAATCGTCGCGCAGGACAAAGCCGGCGAACGCATTCTCGCAGAGTGCGCGCGGCGCCGAAATCAGAAGTTGCCGTCCGGTTACGAAGTTCGGCTTTACAAAAACAATACCGACTTTGTCCGGGCACAGTTACGGTTGCCACGACAATTACCTGATGAGTCGCGACATTGCGTGGGACCGGATCGTCGCCGGTATCCTGCCGTTTCTCATTACTCGCCAAATCTTCGCCGGCGCCGGCAAAATGGGTATCGAAGCGGAGAGCGCAGCAGAGCGAGCCTGGCGTTTATCAAATCTCGCAGCGCGCCGATTTTTCAGCGTGGTCGTGAGCATCGACACGATGAATCGCCGCCCTCTGATCAACACGCGTGACGAGCCGCATGTGGACGCGAGCCGTTATCGCCGGTTTCACGTTATCCTCGGCGACTCAAATATGAGCGAATGGGCCACAGCCATGAAAATCGGGACTACCGTCGCTGATGCTCGATCTGATCGAGCGCGGAGAAGCGCCGCAACTCGAGATCGCGCAACCCGTTGATGCGAACAAATCGATCAGCCGCGATCAAACTTACGATTGGATCATCGAACTGAAGGATGGCCGGAAGATCTCTGCGATCGATGTGCAGCGGATTTATTTGCGCGCTGCAAGCAGACTGGACCGCTTCGAAGCCAGGACGTGGCGCGAGCGAAGATCGGCAATGGATATTACGCGAATGGGAAAATGTCCTCAACGATCTCGAGCGCGACGTGATGCTCGACGCGAGACCGGGTCGATTGGGCGGCCAAGAAGTTCTTGCTGGACGCGTTGCAGGAAGAGGAAAAACTTTCCTGGAGCGATCCCTGGCTGCAATCCATCGACCTCGAATATCACAATCTCGATCTCGACCGCGGATTGTATTACGAGCTGTTGCGCAAAGGTCTGATGCGCCGCGTCACGACTGAGGACGGAAATCAAGACCGCGATCTTTAATCCGCCAGAAACCACGCGTGCGTTTTTCCGCGGCCGCGCGGTGGCGCGTTTCAATGATGAGATTTCCTCCATTCAATGGGATGAAATCGTTTTCGCAAACGGAGCGTATCCGTGTCGCGTCGCGCTGCCCGAGGCAGCAATGAATCCGCGTCTGGACGCGCTTAACCATGCGCGCTCGCAACGGCAAAGATTTCTCAGAATTCATGCGCGCCATCGCGCAGATTGATTGATTTGCACGGCTAACGGGCCGAGCGACGGCGCGCCCGGTGTCTGAGGCGTGACGCTTCTTGCGGACGCGAAGGCCGATCAGACGCGACCACTTGTCGCAGCGCACCAGATAAGATGCCTGTGCTAGACTTTCAGCTTCCGTTCTAAAAATTTCGCCCACGAGCTTGCGGATTCGCCTTGCCTTTGGACAATTTGATCACCTGGCCTTTGAGAAAATTCAGTGACGCAGCGTTACCTGCTTTAAAATCTGCAACTGGTTTTGGATTTGCCTGCGATCACTTCGTCGCAAAGCGCTTCGATCGCGCTCAAATCGCTCAATTGCTCGATCCCTTTTTCCTTTACAATCGCGGCTGCGCGTCTTGCCGCTGGCAAACATCTCCGCGAAAACTTCCTTGCCCTGTTTGCCGCTGATTTTCCCGCTGTCGATCAGATTGACCAACTCATCAAGCGCTTCCGGCGGAATCGGACAATCATTGATGGTCTTGCCAGCAGCGCTAAGCGCGTTCTGCAAATCGTTCAGAATCCAGTTCGCGACGTTTTTCGGTTTCTTTGCGCCTTTGGCCGCCGCTTCAAAGTAGCTTGCCAGCTCGAGATCGTTCGCCAGCACGCCGGCATCGTAGGCGGCTCACCTGATATTGCTGCGACGAAGCGCGCGCGCTTCGCTTTCGGTAACTCCGGCACGCGCTGCGCGCACATCGGCCAGCAGCACTTCGGTTTTCACCGGCACCAGATCGGGATCGGGAAAATAGCGATAATCATGTGCGAATTCTTTTGTGCGCATGAGAAACGTTTCGCCCGCGGCATCGTCCCAACCACGCGTTTCCTGCTCGAGTCGTTTCGCCGCTCTCCAGCGCATCGATTTGACGCTGGATCTCGTAAGCCAGCGCGCGTCGCACGCCGCTGATCGAGTTCATGTTCTTGATCTCGATCTTTGCTCCGAGTTCGGTCTGCGTCTTCAGGCCGCACCGAAACGTTGCAGTCGCAGCGGAGTTGCCCCTTCTCCATGTCGGCGTCGCTCACCGCGCCGTAGATCAAGATTTGTTTGAGCGACGTTAGAAACGCGAACGCTTCCTCAGGCGAATTGATCTCCGGTTGCGTCACAATCTCCATCAATGGCGTGCCGGCGCGATTGAAATCGATTCCCGTGGCTGTTCTCGAAATGAAAACTTTTCGCCACGTCTTCCTCGAGATGAATCCGCACCAGATGCACTTCCTTGTCGGGCGTCGCGATAGTTTTTCTGCGCGTCCTTCGGATAAGCGAGAGTCGTGTAACGGCACGCTGCCATTGGTGCAAAGCGGCATGTCGTATTGCGAAATCTGATAGTTCTTCGGCATGTCCGGATAGAAATAATTTTTGCGGTCGAATTTGCAGATCGGCGCGATGTCGCATCCGAGCATGAGCCCGGTTAGCACCGTCATGCGCAGCGCCTCATGATTCATCACCGGCAATGCACCCGGCAGACCGAGGCAAATCGGGCAAGTATGCGTATTTGGCTCAGCTCCAAATTCAACCGGAGAAGCGCAAAACATCTTGGAGCGCGTCTTGAGCTGAACGTGAACCTCGAGACCAATGGTGGCGATGTAGCTCATGCGATTCTGATACTGATTACGTTGAAGCGTTAAAACGTTGAAGCGGCAAGCGCCTATGTTGTCATGTCTGAGCGAAGCGAAGACATCTCTGATTTCGTCGACTTGCAGAGCTTGCCAGGAATGAAGCTAATTAGAGATTCTTCGCTTCGCTCAAGAATGACATCAGGCTTTCCACATCGCTGATCAATCGCCTGTAACGCTTGGTGCCGCAGCGCATGATCGCAAAGCACGAGCGCGGCCATCGCTTCCACGATTGGCACTGCTCGGGGAAGCACGCACGGATCATGGCGTCCCGCGCGCCGCGAGCTTCGTTTGCTTCCGTGGAAGTGGTGACGGTTTTCTGTTCGAAGCGCGATCGTCGCGGGTCGGCTTGAATGCCACGCGAAAATAAATCTCTTCGCCATTGCTGATCCCGCCCTGCACGCCTCCGGAGTTGTTTGTTCGTTGTCCGTATTTTGCCGCCGCGCATTTCAAATGGATCGTTGTGCTGCGAGCCGCGCATCCGCGTCGCTGCAAACCCGGAGCCGATCTCAAAACCCTTTGTCGCCGGTATGCTCAGCATCGCTTTCGCCAGGTCTGCTTCGAGCTTGTCAAAAACAGGCTCGCCGAGTCCGGCTGCAATGCCACGCACAACGCATTCAATCACGCCGCCCGACTGAATCGCCTTCGTCGCGAACTTGCTCGATCAGCGATATCATTCGTTTCGCTGCCGCGGCGTCCGGGCAGCGGACGATATTTTCTCCACGTCCTTCATCTTCACAGTCGGAACGATCGATCTTCGCAACGACGTCGTGAATTTGCGTCGACGTAGGCGACGATCTCGAATTCGGCATACAACGTCGACAATATCTTTTCGCAACCGCGCCTGCGGCGACGCGGCCAATCGTCTCGCGCGCAGACGCGCGACCGCCGCCCTGCCAGTTTCGAATTCCGTATTTCGCTTCGTAAGTAAAATCGGCGTGTGACGGCCGAAATTTGCTTGCGATCTCGACGTAGTCTTCAGGCCGCGCGTCTTTGTTGCGAACCAGCAATCGCGATCGGAGTGCCGAGCGTTTTGCCTTCAAAAACGCCGGAGAGAATCTCGCACCGGTCTTCCTCTTTCCGCTGCGTCGTGATTTTGCTTTGACCCGGACGACGGCGGTCCAGCTCGCGTTGAATGTCCGCTTCGCGAGATGTCGATCTTCGGCGGGCAACCATCGATCACCACGCCGATGCCGCCGCCGTGCGATTCACCAAAAGTCGTGACGCGAAAAAGTTGGCCGAATGTGTTGCCCATTGTGGATGGAATCAGATGGATCACATGCAGGCGTCGGATCGCCTGTGCACAACGTCAAATCGCCTCGAAGGCGATCTTCAGATCGTCGATCAAATCGCGCACGTCTTCGACGCCGACCGAAAGCCTGACGAGTGAATCGGTGACACCGAGTGCTTCGCGCTGTTCCTTCGGAACCGAGGCGTGCGTCATGAGCGCGGGATGATTGATCAGGCTCTCCACGCCGCCCAAACTTTCCGCCAGCGCAAACAGATGCGTGTTCTCGAGAAAACGCTTCGTTCCGGCGAGATCGGTCTTCAGAACGATCGTCACCATTCCGCCGAAGCCGCGCATTTGTTGTCGGGCGAGATCGTGCTGCGGATGCGACTTTCAGACCGGGATAACTGACCGATTTCACCTGCGGCTGTTCTTCCAGCCAGCGCGCAATTTCGAGCGCGTTTGCGCAATGTCGCTCCATGCGCAGCGCCAGCGTTTTCAAACTGCGCAGGACCAGAAAACTGTCGAACGCGCCCGGCGATTGCGCCGACTGAATTTTGCAAAAATGCAATTTGATCAGCCGAGTTCCTTGTTATCGCCGACGACAACAACGCCGCCCACCAGATCAGAATGTCCGTTCAAGATATTTTGTTGCGGAATGGACCACGATGTCGAAGCCGGCCTCAATCGGACGTTGGATCCACGGAGTTGCAAACGTGTTATCGCAAACGGAAATAACCTTGCGCTCGCGCGCGATTTTCGCGATCGCTTCAAGATCGATCAGCTTCAGCAGCGGATTGCTCGGCGTTTCGATCCAAACCATGCGCGTGTTCGATTTGATTGCGCGCTCGAGATCTTTCGCGTCAGTCAAATCGACATAGGTGAAATCAAGATTGGCCGAACGACGGCGCACTCTGGTCGAACAATCGGAATGTGCCGCCATACAGATCGTCGCTCGCGACGATATGCGAGCCGCTCTCGAGCAGCTCGAGCGACTGTCGCCATTGCGGCGAGGCCGGATGCGAACGCGAAACCGCGCGTCCCGCTTTCCAAATCGGCAATGCATTTTTCGTAAGCGAGCCGCGTCGGATTAATTGAGCGCGCATAATCGTAGCCTTTGTGCTTGCCCGGGCTTTCCTGCACGTATGTCGACGTCGCGTAAATCGGCGTCATGATCGCGCCGGTAGAAGGATCCGGCTCCTGACCGGCGTGAATCGCCCGCGTGGCAAATTCGTGCTGCTTTTTCATGGTCGATCTAATCTAACCGAGGATTGCGCGGATAGCGCGGACAAAAAGTACGCCACGTTGTCATTCTGAGCGAAGCGAAGAATCTCGGTTATTCTGGCTCAACAGTGCAAAAGCGGTATCCAGAGATGTTTCGCTCCGCTCAAATGACGTGAATCATTCGCGATGAACGGTTCACTGTTTTGGCATGTGCAACCGCAAATACGAGAGCAGATCGGTGCGCGTCACCAGCCCGAGAAATCTGTCGTCCTCCATCACGATCGCGACGCGTCCGCGGTCGAATACATCCAGCAAGATCTTTGATCTTCGCTGTGGGTGACAGCGTTTCGAGCTTGTCGGTCATCGCACTTTTGACCGGATCATTAAAGTGCGACGGATCGCGGTGCACTTTCACTAGCAGCATCGGATTCATCGAGAATCCCGATGGCGCGCCCGTTTTGATCGACGACGGGAAGCTGTGAGACGTCCGAATCGCGCATTCGCTTGAACGCAGTAAGAAGGAATCGTCCGGCCCGACCGTAATCACTTCACCCGCTTCGTAGCGATGCGAGATCAAATCGCTCAAATCGCCATGCGGCGGGCGATGAATAAATCCCTGCTCAGCCATCCAGAAATCGTCGTACATTTTGGAAAGATATTTGTTGCCGGTGTCGGCGACGAAGCTGACCACGCGTTTTGGTTTCGTTTGCTGCTCGGCAATAACGCAGCGCGCCTGCGACCAGAGTGCCGGTGGACGAGCCGCCGAAAATTCCTTCCTTGCGCAATAGCTCTCGCGCGGTAGCGAAGCTTTCCTCGTCGTCAATCTCGAACGCCTCCGTCACGAGCGACATGTCCGCGATTTCAGGAATAAAATCTTCGCCGATGCCTTCAACGGCCCAGCTTCCTGACTCCACCAGCTTGCCTGTCTTGACATATTCGTAAAGAATCGAGCCGGTCGGATCGGCCAGAACCATCTCGATGCCGCGCCGTGGTTTAACACGATTGAAGAATCGCCCAAGACCGGTCAGCGTCCCGCCTGAACCAACGCCGCACGACGATTGCATCGACATCGTGCCGCATTTGTTCCCAAATTTCCGGGCCGGTCGTGCGCTCGTGCGCCAGCGGATTCGCCGGGTTGCCAAACTGGTTCACGTAAAACGCGCCCGGAATTTCTTCGGCGAGTCGCGCGGCCACGTCCTGATAATATTCCGGATGGCCGCGGGTCACATCAGACCGCGTGATCCGCACTTCGGCGCCGAGCGCTCGCACGTGCGAAATTTTTCCTGCGACATCTTGTCCGGGATCACCAGCAAGACGCGATAGCCTTTCGCGCCGGCAACGAGCGCCAGACCCAGACCGGTATTGCCCTGCGGTAGCCTCGATCGACCGTGCCGCCAGGCTGCAAATTCCCCTCAGCCTCGGCCGCTTCGATCATCGACAGCGCGATTCGGTCCTTGATCGAGCCAGCCGGATTTTGATTTTCAAGTTTCAGAAAAAGCTGACACGGGCCGGTGTCGAACTGCGTAATCTCCACCAGCGGCGTGTCGCCAATGAGCGACAGAATTGCGGGCGTTTTGTCGTGCGCAGTCGATAACGCCTCGAGAAGTCTCAATCATGCGAAAGTTTGCTCGATAGACGGTTCGCCTTTGTGCGACCATTCCGACTGGCTGTCTTCGAGAAATTGTTGGAGCACAGGAAAACGGACTTCGCCGTAATTTAATGCGTAACGGAGATCACCGCCTTTGTAAATCCAAGTCGTCGGGATCCACGAGAGCGGCAAGCCGGCAAATTGTTTGATCTTGCTTTCGCCACGACGGGGGCCGGGATCGGCCAGAATTGTGACGTTCGGTTGATCGGCAATGTTGAATTTTTCAGCATCGCGCGCCCATCCTGACCATCATTCCAAATCGAGACGAAATAAAATTTCACATTCGGATTTTCTTTAAGCGATTTTAGTCCAGCCGCCGGTCTTGAGTTCAGCCTGGCAATTCGAGCACCACGGCGCCCAAAGATGGACGACGGTGAGGTCTGGCGATTTGATGGCGTCGAGGACTTTTGTTCAGTCGGAGACTCAGCGCGAAGCGAAGCTGCCGCGACGAACAGGATCAACCAGCGTAAGATCGACATCGACTTCAAGGTAAAGGGGAAACGCCCAACGCTCAACGCCGAACGGCCCAATATTGAACGGAGCCACAGCGTTTGACCTTCGCTGGTAATTTGGCTACTATGCCGTCCCCATTTCCGCTGCTTAGCTGCGCGGAAACATCGGCGCTCGATTGAGAGCGCCGCTGTAGCTCCATGGGAGGCCTACTTATTTTATGATTCAAATGCAGGACGTGATGTCGAAGGCGATGCCGGACTTCCGCGAAGGAAGCATCGTCAAGGGACGGATCTTGGAAATTCGACCGCGCGAAGTGCTGGTCGATGTCGGGATACAAATCGGAGGGCGTCATTCCGCTCGCCGAATTTGATGACATCGAATCGCTGGAAGTCGGCGACGAGGTGGACGTTCTCCTGGAGCGACTGGAAAACGACGAAGGCATGGTCGTTCTCTCGAAGGAGAAAGCCGCCTATCGCCAGAACTGGAACAAGATCGTCGAGTGTTTTCGAAGGCGACGGCCTGATCAAAGGCAAGGTGAAATCGGTGGTCAAAGGCGGCCTGATGGTGAACATCGGCGTCGAGGCGTTTTTGCCGGCGTCTCAGATCGACGTCGTTCCGCCGAAAGATTTGCAGCAGTTCGTCGGCAACACCTACGATTTCAAAATCGTCAAGATCAACGACGACCGCAAAAACGTCGTGCTCAGCCGGCGCGAAGTGATCGAGCAGGAGCGCAGCGAAAAGCGACAAAAATTCATGGAAGGCGTGAACGTCGGCGACACGCGTCAACGGCACGGTGAAAAACCTCACCGACTTCGGCGCGTTCATCGATCTCGATGGCATGGATGGCTTGCTGCACGTCACGGATATGACCTGGGGCCGGCTCGGACATCCGAGCGAGCTGTTGAAGGTCGGGCAACAGCTGGAAGTCGTCGTGCTCGACATCAACAAGGAAAAAGAGCGCGTCTCGCTAGGACTGAAGCAGACCCAGAAGAATCCGTGGGACCAGATCGAAGAGCGTTTCCCGGCTGGCCAGCGCATCAAAGGCAAGATCACCAACCTCGTTCCGTATGGCGCGTTTGTGGAGATCGAGGAAGGCGTAGAAGGCCTCATCCACGTTTCCGAACTTTCGTGGACGAAACGGATCATGCGCCCATCCGACATTCTGACCGTCGGCCAGGAAGTGGAAGCTGTCGTGCTCGGCGTGAACAAAGAGGAACAGAAAATTTCATTGGGCCTGCGCCAGCTCGAGCCGAATCCGTGGGATGAAATCGAGAAGAAGTTCACCATCGGCAGCCGCGTGAAAGGCAAGATTCGCAACATGACCGCCTACGGCGCGTTCGTGGAGCTGGAGGAAGGCATCGACGGCATGATTCACGTCTCCGATTTGAGCTGGACCCGCAAGATCAATCATCCGAGCGAAGATGTTTAAGAAAGGCGACGAAGTCGAAGCCGTCGTGATCGACATCGACAAAGTGAACCAGCGGATCAGTCTCGGGATCAAACAGCTCACGCGAAGATCCGTGGAAGAACATCGATGAGAAATACAAGATCGGTGATCTGGTGAAAGGCAAAGTGACCAAGCTCGCCAGCTTCGGCGCGTTCGTGCAACTGCAGGACGACATCGACGGGCTCGTGCATATCTCGCAGTTGAGCGAAGATCACGTCGCGAAAGTGAAAGACGTGCTCAAGGTCGGCCAGGAAGTCGAAGCGCGCGTCATCAAGGTGGACAAAGTCGAGCGCCGCATCGGATTGTCGATCAAAGCCGCCAACTATTCTGAAGAAGAACTGCGCAAAGAAGTCGAAGTCATTCGACACGCTGCGCCCCGGCGAAGACATGGTCGGCCTGGAAAAAGCCTTCGCCGCCGCCGAACAGGAAGAATATCGCCCCGGAGATTCCAAACGCGCAGCAAAGGAATCGACAGGAACCGAAGCGCGAATCGAAGAAGAAATAGACTTCCGAATTTTTTCTCGCCTGCAGGAGACACTCTGAGGAAAATCTGACTCAGAGTTCATGCGAGTCCGGCTTTCTCAATCGAAGTGTGGATTTAGAATAATCGCTTCGGCGGTCTTGCTGTTCGCGATAGCCGGTTGCGGAAACAGCAGCATCATTGGCAAATGGCGTATGGCGCGGTTCGAATGCCACGGTTTGGGAATTTTCTAGCAATGGCGCTGTGCTCGTCGGAGACGTGCATGGCAGATACAAGTTCGGTGACCAGGACCGAATCAAAATTGAGACGCCATTCGCAACTACAGTTTATCAGATGAAACTTTCCGGCGATCGGATGACGCTGCAAGAGCCCGGCGGCTCAAAGCTCGAGTTTACCAAGATAAGCGAAACGCAGCGCTGATTGCTCGCAGACGTAACTCAGGCATCCGCTGATACGTCGTGCAGGCTCCAGCCTGCACGTGCGGACACGATGTCCGCTCGACAGCCAGGCAAGCTGCCTGAGTTACGATCATCAGAACTCTGCGCTGCCGGGCGTGCGAGCGAATGGGATCACGTCGCGAATGTTTGCAACGCCGGTGACGAACATCAGCATCCGCTCGAAGCCGAGGCCGAAGCCGGAATGCGGCACGGTGCCGTAACGGCGAAGATCGAGATACCATTTGTAATCCGCCGGATCCATGTTGTGCCGGCGCATGTTTTCCTCCAGCACTTCGAGTCGCTCTTCACGCTGGCTGCCGCCGACGATTTCGCCGATGCCCGGCACGAGCAAATCCATCGCCGTCACCGTTTTTCCGTCGTCGTTCAAACGCATGTAGAACGGTTTGATCTCCTTCGGAAAATTGAAAACCGTGACCGGACATTTGAAATGTTTTTCGGTCAGCCAGCGCTCGTGCTCCGATTGCAGGTTCAATCCGTAGTCGATCGGGAACTCGAATTTCTCGCCGCTCTTTTTTAGAAGATCGACAGCATCGGTGTAGGTGATCCGCTGAAACGGCCGCTCAATGACGAAAATCGAGTCGCGGCAAGCAACTCCTTGTCCACGAACTTGGCGAAGAGTTCCATCTCGTCCGGGCAATGCTTCTCGCATGTCTGCGATCAAGATATTTCACGAACTCTTCGGCGAGATCCATGTTGCCGTTCAAATCGCAGAACGCCATCTCCGGCTCAATCATCCAGAACTCGCTCGCGTGCCGCGACGTGTTCGAGTTCTCGGCCCGGAACGTCGGGACCGAAGGTGTAAACCTTCGACAGCGCCAGCGCGAACGCTTCCGCTTCGAGCTGGCCGCTAACGGTCAGATAAGTCGGCCGCGCGAAGAAATCCTTGCGCGATAATCGATCTCGCCGCCTTTTCGCGGCGGATTCTTGATGGTCGATCGTGGAGACGCGAAACAATTCTCCCGCGCCCTCGCAATCGCTGCCGGTGATGATCGGCGTGTGGACGTAAACGAAACCGCGCTCCTGGAAAAACTGGTGAACGGCAAAGGCCAGCCGGCTGCGCACGCGAAAAATGCTACTGAAGAGATTTGAGCGCGGCCGTAGATGCGCGATTTCGCGCGAGAAATTCAGGCGTGTGCCCTTTTTCTGGAGCGGATAGGAATCATCCGCGGCTCCGACGATGTCGATGTTGTCCGCGACCAGTTCCCATTTTTGCCCTTTGCCCTGCGAAGCGACCAGCGCGCCAGTGACACGTAATGGATGCGCCGGTGGTCAGAGTCGTTGCACCGCCGCGTAATTCGGCAATGTGTTCTTCGCGATGACCTGAAGATTGCGCAGCGACGAGCCGTCATTCAGCTCGATGAACGAAAAATCTTTCGAATCACGCCGCGTCCGCACCCAGCCCTGAACCTGAATCGCCGCGATGGGAGCGCTGCTTTGCAAAGCATCCTTGATCGAGGTCGGAGAACGAGGTTTATCCATACATTCAAGCAAACGCTCAACGTTCAACGCTCAACGCCCAACGTTCAACTCCAGCCGTTTCGCTTTGCGACACCGCGCCGCTGGAGTGTTTGACACTCCGCTACCGCGCCGTCCGAGAGGTCGGCGGCTACAGAAATTAACTTAGCGGCAGCCAGTTGCCCGGTTGCGGCGGCGCTTTGACGCCGTTGAGAGATAGATAAGTGTATTCCTGCAGAAGCCGCTCGTAGTCGGCGAGCAGTTTCATCGCATCGTTTGGGCTTGAGGCGATCGGTTTTGATTGCGGCATCGACTTGCGACTTTGAGCAGCCGCATCAGCTCGACCTTGTCCCACTGCGTCATGGCAAGCACTTCGCCGATCGTGCTGCCCTCGATCACTTCCTCGATGTACCAGCCGGATTCTTCGTCGGGATCGAGGAAAACGTGCACCTCCGTCACGCGGCCAAACAAATTGTGCAGATCGCCCATGATGTCCTGATAAGCGCCGACCATGAAAACGCCGATGATAATACATTTCGCCGGGCGTGATGCGATGGAGCGGCAGCGTCTCCTTCACGTCCTGCAGATCGATGAACTTCGAGACTTTGCCGTCGGAATCGCAGGTGATGTCGACGATCGTGCCGTTGCGATCCGGCGGCGTGTTGAGCCGATGGATCGGCATGATCGGGAAAAACTGGCCGAGCGCCCAGTGATCGAGCAGCGATTGGAACACGGAAAAGTTGCAGATGTATTGATCGCCCAGCGACGATCTCGAGCTGCTTTCACTTCCTCCGGGCACATAAGCGCAGGCCGCGATGCATGTTCACGATCTGCTGCGCGAGCTGCCAGTAAACGGTGTCGATCTTCGCTTTCGATTCGAGATCGAGCAGGCCGAGATCGAACGTTTGCTGCGCTTCCTCCTTGATCTGCTGGATGTCGTGCAGGCTCTCGAGGCGATTGCCGCGCTTTGAGCGCTGTTTCACGTCGAGGATGTCGCGCACGAGTTTGTGATCTTTCTCGGTCGGCTTCGACCTTGAGTTTCGGCGCGGTTTTCTCGATGGAGCTGAACGCTTCCATCACCAGCACGGAATGATGCGCAACAATCGCGCGCCCGCCTTCGCTCACGATCGCCGGATGCGCGACGCCTTCGGAATCGCACACGTCCATGATGTTCCAGACAACGTCGTTGGCGTATTCCTGGAGCGAATAATTCGTCGAGCTGTCGAAATCGCTGCGCGATCCATCGTAATCGACGCCAAGACCGCCGCCGACGTCGAGATAACCGAGCTCGTGTCCGAGCTTGCAAAGCTTTGCGTAATAGCGCGCCGCTTCGCGCACCGCGCGCTTGATCGTCGAAATGTCCGGCACCTGCGATCCGACATGGAAATGAACGAGCTTGAGGCAATGCGTCAGACCGGCGTCTTTCAACATCTGACTTGCAGCAACGAGATTGGTCGTGTCGAGACCGAACTTCGCGTTCTCGCCGCCGCTCGGCGACCATTTGCCGGAGCCTTTGCTGTGCAAGCGCACGCGAATGCCGATGTACGGTTCGACGCCGACTTCTTTCGAAGCGCGAATGGTCTGCTCAAGCTCTTCCAGTTTTTCGACGACAATGATGACCGATTTGCCGAGTTTGCGGCCAAGCAGCGCAATGCGAATGAAAGCGGGATCTTTGTAGCCGTTGCAGATGATCAGGCTCTCCGGGTCCTTGTGCATGGCGAGCGCGGCGACCAGTTCCGGTTTGCTGCCGGCTTCGAGCCCGAAGTGAAATTGCTCGCCGGCATCGACAATCTCTTCGATGACTTCGCGCAACTGATTGACCTTGATCGGGAAAACGCCGCGATACTGATTGCGATAACCGAACTCCAGACATCGCGGTTTGAAATGCGCGATTGATCGATTCGACGCGGTGCCGCAGCAAATCCTGAAACCGGATTACCAGCAATGGAAAACCAAGGTTTCGTGCGCGCGCTTCATTGACTACTTCCGAGGAGATCGATGGAACCGCCGTTTTCCTGCAGCGGTCGCGCCTCCACGTTCCCGGAGCTGTTGACAGTAAAATAACCGCTGCCCCATCCATCCACGTTGTAAGTGGCGATGGCGGACTCAACGTCCCACTCAGTTTTCATTTCGATTTGTCACGCGGCGGCAAGCCGCAAACGCATATTCAATCAGCGCGTCGAACATGCAAGCCCACGCGGCGAAACATTTCCAGTGATCAAATCATATGTGCCCTTGCGGCGAATCAGACCGACGCTAGCGTGTAGCGTCCGCCGCTTGTTTTTCATTCTCGCGCGGGTACCGTTCGTCGATGAACAAAACGGTGATCGAGGTGCAAGTGCGGGCGGTCTTGCCGACGAGCGGCGGGTGCGCGGTGTTTATTGGAAACAACGACAAAGTGTTCATCATTTATGTCGATCAAACGGTGGGCAGCGCGATCACCATGTTCATGCGCCAGATCACCAAAGAGCGTCCGCTCACCCACGATCTGATCGGGCATTTGATGACGGCCCTCGGCGCAAAGGTCGAGCGAGTCATTATCAACGATCTCAAAAATGCAACCTATTACGCGCGCGTCATCATTCGTGTCGAAAACGAATTGCAGCAGAAAAAATCATCGAGCTCGATGGGCGACCGAGCGATTGCATCGCGCATGGCCACCCAGCAAAAAGCGCCCATTTATGTGAGCCAGGATGTCTGGGATGAAGTGGACGATATGAGCGACGTCTTGCGCAAGATGGAGGAAGAAGGGCTAAAGCCCGATCCGGAGACGGAATCGGAAGAGTAAGTCTGTCGCTGGCGGTCTGTGAACCGCAGACGAATTCGTCGGTGCGGCGCGCATAGAGCGCCGCTACAACATCAGCCCAACAAATCGCCGTAGCGTTTGTCCGCTAACTCCAGGCAACGCGCCAGAATTTCCGATGCGGCGTCTGAGCTTGAGCGCTTCCTCGACAAGCTCGCGACATTCGGGAATGGCCAGACTTTGCACCGCGCGCTTGACTCGCGGCACCAGCGATCGCGCTCGCGCTCAACTCGTCCATGCCGAGACCGAGCAAAAGCGGGATGAGCGCGATATCTCCGGCCATCTCGCCGCAAACACCGACCCAGATGTTGTTCGCGTGCGCCGCATCGGCGATCATTTTGAGCAAACGCAGTACCGCCGGATGCGTCGGCTCGTAAAGATGCGCGATCCTCTCGTTCACGCGATCGACCGCGAGCGCATACTGAATCAGATCGTTTGTTCCGATACTGAAAAAATCGACCTCGCGCGCGAGCACGTCGCGCGGAAATGGCGGCGCTCGGGATTTCGATCATCGCGCCAACTTCAGTCTTCGTTGCCGATGTCGATCTTCGATGCTGCGCAACTCTTCCTTGCACTCGTCGAGCACGGCGATCGCGCGGCGCAATTCGTCCACGCCGGAGATCATCGGAAACATGATTTTCACATTGCCGACAGCGCTGGCGCGAAGAATGGCGCGCAACTGCGTCTTGAAGATGTCGATGTTCTCGAGACAAAAACGGATCGCGCGCCAGCCGAGAAACGGGTTCAACTCGTCGCTGATATCCACTGTCCCGGCGGCCAATTTGTCGCCGCCGAGGTCAAACGTTCGAATAATCAGCGGATCCGGCCGGACGCGCTCCGCCACTTTTCGATAAGTTTCGTATTGTTCATCTTCTGTCGGCAGAGTGTTGCGATTCAAATAAAGGAACTCGGTGCGATAAAGCCCGATTCCCTCGGCGCCGTTGGCTGCGACGGCATCGACGTCCTCCGGAAGCTCGATGTTGGCCGAGAGAACAATGTGGCGGCCATCGCGCGTGGTGGACGTTGTTTCGCGCAGCTCTTTCAGTTGCGCCATGACTTTGACTCTTCTTGATTCGATTTCGCCGTAATGCGCAAGCGTTTCCGGCGTCGGATCGACAATCAGACAAGCCGTTGGTCCCATCGAGGAGCACCTGCTGACCGGTCTCGAGTTTTTCCGTGATATCGTGCAAACCGACCACCGCCGGAATGTTGAGCGAACGCGCCATGATCGCGGTATGCGAAGTGCGACTGCCGAGATCGGTCGCGAGCCCGAGCACGCGCTCCCGATTCATGCTCGCCGTGTCCGACGGCGTGAGATTGTGCGCGACGAGAATGTGCGGCTCGCTCAGACCAAGAAATGTTTTGGGCGCTTTGCCCTGTAAGTTGCGAATTACCCGCTTCGTCACGTCCTGAATATCCAGCGCGCGCTCGCGCAAATAGGGATCATCGATCTTGTTCAGGGTCTCGGCGTAACGCGTGGCGACTTCCTGAAAAACCCATTCGACATTGCAGAGATCGGTCTCGAGCTTCCGCAGCACTTCGTCGATCAACGTGCGGTCCTCGACCACGAGCAGATGGGCATCGAAAATGGCGGCGTCTTTCGCTCCGATCGATTCCGCGATGCGCTGCTGCATCTCGAGAATCTGCATGCGCGTTTGAATGAGGGCAGCTTCGAAGCGCCCGATTTCATCCGTGACTTGGGAAGGCGCGATGCGGTAACGCGCGACGTCGTCCAGCTCGTCGCGAACGACGTGAACCTGGCCGCGGGCGATTCCCGGCGAGACGCCCGCTCCTTCAAACCGAATTTCTTGTCGCGCGTTGTCGCCGCTCATCCACCTGCGAGAGTAATGGCGGATGTCAAACTTGCGAAAGCTGCGAGAGCTTCAGCTCGGCAACGGATCAATCTTCGTTGAAGCGCGCGTTGATCAATTCCTCGAGCTCCTCCATCGCTTTGTCGGCATCCGGCCCTTCGCAGCGGATGCGCAGCTTCGATCCCTGCCCGGCTGCCAGCATCATCAAGCCCATGATGCTTTTGCCATTTACCTCTTCGCCTTCCTTCGACACCCAAATTTCCGAGCGATAACGGCTTGCGATGCGCACAAACATGCGCGGCCGGCCTGCGCATGGAGACCGAGGCGATTCACAATCGGAATTTCTTTCTCGATCTTCTGGACTGGACGCCGACGCGGCTCGCTCTTCGATTCAACAAACCCATTACGTCACTCCTTTTGCTCCATTAAGTCTGAGCAGCTTGGCGTTGAAACTCGACAGCGCTGTTTTGACCCAGTCCCTTCAATTTTTGATCCATCGCCGCGACTTCGATCAGACGCGCCATATCGCGGCCTGGCCTGCACCGGAATTGTCACGTGCGGCACTTGAAGCCCGAGAATTTCGTAAAATTCGCGATCGAGCCCGATCCGATCAACTTCCTCTACCTCCTGCCAGTCCTTCAGGGTGACAACAAGGTCGAGGCGCTTCTCGATTCGAATACTGCCAATGCCGAAAACCGAAGCCACGTTGATGATGCCGATCCCGCGCACCTCCATGTGATTGCGGGTCAGTTCTGGCGCCGTCGCCATAAGCTCGCGACCCTCGAGCGATAGTGATCCGCGTGACATCATCAGCTACAAGGCTGTAACCGCGCTCGATTAAGCCCAGAACGCATTCGCTTTTGCCGATGCCGCTCGCGCCGCGAATCAAAACGCCGATGCCCAAGATGTCCACCATGCTGCCGAATTCAGTCACCGTCGGCGAAAAATCCATCTTCAAGAGCGATCGTCGCCGCGTTGATGAATTTCATTGTGATCATCGGCGTGCGGAACACCGCGATTTCTGCTTCCTCGGTCACAGCAAGCAACTCAGGCGCAAGATGAAATCCGCGCGACATCACCAGGCACGGGATCTTGCGCTCGCACAAGCGCGCGAAATCGCTTTACGCGCAGCTCTTGGAGGCAGACTTTTCAGATATGAGTGCTCCGCTGCGCCCGAGCACCTGAACGCGTTTCTCGGCGAAATAAGTGTAGAACCCGGAAAGCGCGAGACCGGGACGGTTGATCGTCGGCTCGCGAATTTTCCGATGAAAGCCTACGCGCGGCCCTTCCAACTTCATGTGCAGCTTCTCAGCATGAGAATTGTAAAAGCTTTCAACCGTAACAACCGGGACGCTTTTCTGCTGATCGCTTGTCGATGTAATCGTTTGGATCCCGCGTCGTTCCGCCATTAGTGTTAACTTCTAACGTGAATACCGCGCAATTTCCAATCTGCATCATGCGTCAATAGGGGCCAGCGTTGGCTCGCGCTAAAACGTGCAGAAATCGTTATGACTTCTTTCCTTGGTCCTGATAGCGAATCACTCTTTGCTCTTTCGAGGGTAACTAGACCGCCACCCATCATTTCATCGAGCACAGGCAGGAACGCATTCACCTTATCCTCAGAGTCCACAATTTCGATCACGATAGGAGATCCATAGATAACCGAAGGATTTTTGCAGTGTGCAGATGACTTGATTTCCAAAACCGATACTGGCCCACGCAAGACGGTTGCACCCGCCAGACCAACTGACGCGCTTTAAGCACAATCGCCTCGACAACGGCCGATGCTGGTAGCGGTCGCTTTCGCCAATGAAAACCCGCAGGGAACCGCGTCTTCGGGAAGATGCATTGTTTGTTATCTATTTCGACAAAATGGCGAGAGCAAGCACCCGCCCAACCCATACTGCCACAAGACAGCAGGCGAACGGCAGTCGTATTCAGAGGCCTTGAGCCAATCGCATCCCGAATGAGCTATCCAGTGTCTGCAGACTGAACGATGAAAATGTGGTGTACTGCCACAGACCCGATCAAAATAATTGTCGAACTCGTGGCGGGACGAGAAACGGCCCCTCTGAATCTGTAAAGGCGGCGAAGAACCCGCATAAGCATGAGGACACCGGTAACGTTCACCACAGGCAGTTTGCCCACGGGGAAGAATTCTCCCCCGCGTCCAGGCAACAATTCCGGATGTCCAGAATCGCGCCTCGGTCCCAAGTGCGCCGCCTAGCATTACGACGATGTAATTGAGCATTAAAAAACTCCTTCAGTTGGAAGGAGTCATCAGCTCATCGCGGTTTCCCACCTTTGCCAGCAGGAAGGCAAACTCCATTGCCTCAGGCGCAGTCTACTTCATCTCTATTCCTGATCAATCGCAAGATTCAGCGATTCGGGTTCCGGGTTGCGATTCCTTCGTCATTCGTCATTCGACGATTTCGTCATTCTGATCACATCTTGAAGCGTTCGCCGAGGTAAAGCTGCCGGCTAATGGGATCGTTGATCAGAAAATCTTTTGTCCCTTCGCTCTCGACGCGGCCCTCGAAAATCAGATAGGCGCGATCCACGATCGACAAGGTTTCACGCACATTGTGATCGGTGATCATGATGGCGAGCCCCGACTTGCGCAGATTCACGATAATCTGTTGCACATCGTAAACGGCAATGGGATCGACGCCGCTAAACGGCTCGTCGAGCATCAACAGCTTCGGTTGCGTGACCAGCGAACGCGCAATGGTCAGGCGTCGTTTCTCGCCGCCGCTCAAGGTGAGCGCGGTATTTTTCGCGATCCGCTCAATGCCAAACTGGTGCAGCAGTTGATCGCAACGATTCCGCCGCTCCGCTTTGCTCATCGGGAGTGTTTCCAAAATCGCCATGATGTTTTGTTCCACCGTCATCTTCCGAAAAATCGATTCCTCCTGCGGCAAATAACCCATGCCGAGACCGGGCACGCTTGCACATCGGGTAGTCAGTGACATCGGTGTCCGAAAAAATGACGCGCCCGCTGTTTGGCCTGACGAGACCAACGATCATGTAAAAACTGGTCGTTTTGCCGGCGCCGTTTGGCCCAAGCAGTCCCACGATTTCGCCGGCGTGGACATGCATGTTGACCCCGTTCACCACCGCCCGACCGCCATAAATCTTAACCAACTGATCCGTAGTCAGAACAGTTTCCGCTTTCGCTGGCCGGACGAAGTGATCTTTGGAGTCGAAACCGACGCAGTTTGGCTGATCATGGTTTCGGCAGAGCGCGGAGGTGGCGTTTGAGCGGGAGAGTCGGAGAAGGTAGTTGGGCGGTCCGCTTTGGTCTTTTCGTCCTTCGGTTGCTGACGAATCTCCGTGCGACTCGGTCCGTGCGTGGTCAGCTGGCTGTTCTGGTTAATGATCATGACCGTATCAGGACTGGTCGCCACGTGCATGTTCAGCTCCTTCCTGCACACGCGGTGTCCCTCGTCAATTCAACATCTCCCGTGGCAGCCGTATAAGATCGCTTTATCGGCCCGGCCAATCGCGCGCGTCGGCGGTCCGCCGTTCGGGTCCGGCCGGTCGCGCACCAGACCAACGTTGCCTTCCGCAATCGCTCTTTCAAGGCCCTGATTTTCTCCCTTCGAAATGAACACTGTCAATTTGTCGGATTGAAGATTGAAATCGCGGATCGGTCACCTTCACACGGCCGCTAAAGATGCCCATGTTTTTGTTCGAATCAAAAATGCCTCGTCGGCGTAGATTTCCGTTGTCGTTGGTTCATTCGATTGCAGCCGGTAGCACTCGATCCAAATAAGTTCGATTACGCGCGACTTGTCTCTTCCTTCTTGCGCTGGTTTCTCCGCCTTCTTTCGTGGCGCAGGCGGAGCTTGCCGGCGCAGCCGCAATCTGCCGCATCAGTTGCGCTGCCGACCGAGCTGGCGATCAACAGAATCAACGCCGCCAATCTTTTCATTCGGACTCGTTGGGTTTCGCCGTGAGATGCGATTGGTCAGTGATCACCATCTTCACATTGCCGATCAATCGTCCAGTTCTTGTGTTCGTATCGAACTGCACTGAATCGCCAGCGATGTTGAAATCTGCGCGTTGAATTGTCGTGCGCTCCTGCGAACTTAGAATCCGGGTCTTCAAATCAAGCACCGACGTGTGCATGTCGATTTGCAGATCGGGCTGATTCTCCGGCGTATAGGTCGTGATTTTAAGATGCTGAAAGCCGACGTGCTCCTCATCAATCCGGTGCGCCGTCCCTGCTTCAAATCTTCCCCGCAGATGACCGTCGCCATCGCAAATCCGGCAATACAAGGCCTTTGGCTTCATGGCCGATGGGCAGCGGAATATTTGTCAAGCTTTGTTCGCCCGGGTGATGCACTCGGTCGTCGCCGTCGCGCGACTTGCTTCTCTTTGTGGCCTTTTGACTGGCCAAACACGTGAGGCGCCGATATCAAAATCGAACAGCAGATCGACAATAACCAAACCGAAATGCACGGCTCCAATGTGCGAAGCGGCCGCTACGAAACAGCAGCATGAATAGCCTTTAACATGCGCAGGTGCTTCGGCAAATCCTTTAGCGGAATCTGATTCGGCCCATCCGACAACGCGCGCGCCGGATTTTCGTGCACCTCCATAAAGATACCGTCGCACCCTGCGGCCATCGCGGCCCTGCGCCAGCACCGGCGCCAAGGACGCCGTCACCTGAAGTCGAGTCCCCTGCTCCACCCGGCCGCTGCACGGAATGCGTCGCATCAAAGATCACGCGATATCCTGCTTCGCGCATCCAATAAAGCGAGCGCATGTCGGCGACGAGATTGTTGTAGCCAAACGTGGTGCCACGCTCGGTGAAACAGAATTTGTGAGTTGCCAAACGCGATCAGTTTTTCGGCAATGTTTCGCACGTCCCACGGCGCGAGGAACTGACCCTTCTTAACATTGATCGCGCGACCCGTTTCCGCGGCGGCGCGAAGCAGATCGGTTTGCCGGCAGAGAAATGCCGGGATTTGCAACATATCGATCTTTTCGCCAGCGATCTCCGCTTCCGCTGGCGAATGAACGTCGGTTGTCACCGGAATTTTCAAGTCGCGGCCAATCGCCGAAAGAATCTCGCAGCCTTCGCGCACGCTAATTCCGCGAAACGAACGCACCGAAGTTCGATTCGCCTTGTCGTATAGAAGCTTTGAAAATGAAATCGACATCTTCGGCCGCGCAGATTTCAGCGATCTTCTTCGCCATGCGCCAGACGAACTTCTCCGGACTCAATCACGCATGGCCCGAGAATGAACGCCGGACGTTTGCCCCGATGGTGACTTTGCCGACGCGCAATGGCTTTGCTTTCACTCAATGACATGCATCTGGCAGCAGGAACGCGGCAACTTTAAAGAGTGTCCATCTGGCCTTCCTGCATTGCGCGTCAGTGGCGGTTCTTGATACCGCCGTGCCGACTAAGATCGACAACGGCAAATGGCGCATAGAGCACCAGAAAGAAGAGCAGTGCGACCCCGTGCAATTGCAGAAGGTAAAGCGGGCGCGAATCGGAGAGAAAACTCAAAATGGAAAACGCTTCCGGTTTGTGCAGCAGAAATGCCGTAGTTAACGCCGGTCGAGCTCATCGGCGATAAGCGTCACCACAAAATAAAATTCGGACCACAGCCACACGCGCACGATCGACATTGGATATGGCCGGTATTCGCCTGCGTCAACATCAGGAAAACCACGCCCGACGATGATGCCAGCAGTGCGAGGTAAAAAAACTGATGAACCGCCAGATCTGGAAAACCAAAGCGCAGGTTTGGCGTGAGCACGGCTTGCAACGTGCCGCCAATTCCCCAGAAGTATGCCACCTCGAACCAGCGCTGATTTCCGGTCCACATCGCCACGATCACAACGACCATGCCCCAGTCGCAGAGCTGCAACGGCAACATTTGCCGCCAGTCCACAATGCCGCGGCTGCGCACGAAAATTAAATAGGCGATGTAGTTCAAAACGAGCACGGCCGAGAGAACGCCGATAATGATCGTTCGTTCGAGTCGCTGTCGATTTTGTGCGCGCGCACGATCGCAGCAAGCGCGAACGGCAGGACGATTGTGAGAAAAATGACCGTGAGATGCGGCAAACCGTACGGCTGAAACTGAGGCGCGTCGTTCATGCAAAGGCATGTGTCGAACCAAGCCGACATCAGAGAAATCAAAGCGCTATGACAACAAGTTGCCACAATCTGGACAATGCGAACTTAGTTCAGCATCACCCAGAGATTGCACGGAATAACATCGGTAATCCAGGCGATGTTGCTGGGTAGCTGGCCGACTGGGTCGCCATTTCTTCTGCAGCGGCACTACCAGCAAATCCGCTTTGACCGATTGAACAAAGTCCGACGCCAGCTAACCCGGTATTGCCGCGGACGCAGCGGACTTCAATCGGGACTTCAGTTGCGCCTGCCGATAGAACGAATTGTTCCAGCGCCTCTTCCTCCTCGTCGTGCGCGCTGGAATCTTTCGCCCTTGCTGGCACCCGAGCTGATCGATGCGCGGGCCTCGATCAAACGTCGTAATGATGCGAATCACATAAAGCCGCTCGCACGATTCGGCTGCAGCAAGCGGCAGCGTTGTTTTCAAAGCCTGCAATCCGTGGCTGGAATAATCGGCAACGAAAACGATCCGGCGCAGCGGTTTGGGTTTCGCCGCTGGTTTGGTGAAAAGCATAACCGAGCACGGCGCTTCTCGCACAAGGCGACGCGCGACATTGCCGAGAAACGGATGCAACACCACCTCTTTTCCAGCGCGCCAGCAACGATCATGTCGATCTTCTCACGAGCGAGCATGCGCAAAATAGCTTCGGCTGGATCTCCCTCTTCATAATGAATCGTCGAATCGGCCGGAAGCTGCAGCTCCTGTAGCGCGTCACGAAACTTTCTTCGCCGCTTCTTCACTTCGCTTGCCCGCATAAATCAGATGAAGATCGGCCGGAAAAGCGTTCTCGGATTCGCTTGGCTTCGGCGAGGACCTGCTTAAACCGCGGTGAAAACGTGCTCGCGACGGCGATTGTTTTATAAGGCGAAGAATCAGCGCATGAGACCTGTTGAACTGTCGCGCTCCACGGAAATTCGGCAAGGGTGAGAGACCGCGCGCTCGGCGGGCGCGCGCCACTGACCATCCGCTTTCCATTTCTAAATTCCTCTGCGAATTTTCGCAGATGCGACGCGCGATTTATCCAGGCAGTTTTGATCCGGTGACCAACGGTCACCTCGATGTGATCGAGCGAGCGCGAAAACTATTCGATGAAGTCATCGTGCGCCGTGGCGCACAACGACGAGAAGCAGCCGCTCTTCTCGCTAGAGGAACGCCTCGAGCTGCTTCGAGAAACCGCCGGCAAGATCGATCACGTGCGGATCGCTGCAGTTCAATGGATTACTTGTCGAGTTCGCCGGCGCGCGAGAAGCGCCGGAGCAGTGATCCGCGGTTTGCGCGCGGTCTCCGATTTTGAGTTCGAATTTCAAATGGCGCTGATGAATCGAAAACTAGATGCCGCGGTAGAAACGATTTTCTTAATGCCGAAGGAGGAATACACCTATCTCAGCTCTCGTATTGTAAAGAAATCGCGCGTCTTGGCGGCGATGTCTCAGTTTTGTTCCGGCTTGCGTGGCTAAAGCGCTGAGCAGGAAGTTTAATTGATGAAATTCGGAGGGTTAGCTCATGAAGGTTCACCTGAAACAAATTCCAACCCAGGGTCTGCATCTGGAAGGCGAAGAGGAATGCCCAATCCAGGAACTTGAATCGGAGGGAATTCGCTGCGCTGGCCGCGCTTCATTACGATATCGATGTCTGGCGTTGCTCGGGAGGCGCATTGTGGGCGAACGGCTCGCTTGTCACAGCCAGTGGAACTGCGTTGCGTGTCGTGTCTGGAAAAATTTGTCGCATGAGATTCGAGTGCCGGCATTTGCCGTGCACACTGGAGCTGCGCAGGCCGGAGACTGTCGATCTTACGCCATTCATGCGCGAGGATATCTTTGCTAAACCTGCCGGCGCATCCGCATTGCGACAGAGACGGCGGTCGGGTTTGCAAAGGCCGAAACAGATCAAAACTGCGGAGCAGGATACGAACGCGCGAAATCGGATTGGAGCGCGCTGGATAAATTGAAGTTGAAACGGTTGAAGTTGAAGGTTACAAGTTGCGCAAAAGCACGACTTCTGCCCTTTTAACATCTGTAACCGTTTAACGAATCATCAGCCGCTGTTGTTTTTCTCCAAGATATGCTTTCATAGCCGCCTGCCATGGGAGTCCCAAAACGCAAAACATCAAAATGCGATTACGCACGCGCAAAGCGCGCAAACCGCTGGCATGCCGCGCAGTTGAACAAATGTCCCGCAGTGCGGAAGCAGCGTCGCCGTCGCACATCGCCTGCCCATCGTGCGGCTATTACCGCGGGCCGACAGGTGTTGACGCTCGAAGGCAAATAACTGTAGCCGTCGCTCTGTAGCGACGCTAAAGCTGTCACAGCTCAAGCACTAACGCTTCGACGCAGCTGAAGCGGTCTACCAATTTTCGCTTTGCATTCAGTCGTCTAAAGTTCGCAAAGTTTCGCACTGATGAAGATCGCCTCTCGATGCGATGGGCGGCGATTTTGGCCCGCCTAACCTCGTTGCCGGCGCCGTGATGGCGTTGCGCGAATATCCGCCACATCAGCAAGCTTTATCTGGTCGGAGACTCCGCCAAGATCGAAAGCGGAGCTGACGCAAACATCAGTGCAACGATCGCGCGGATCGACATCGTGCATTCCACTCAGGTAGTGGACATGAGCGATCGCGCCTGGACAGCCGTGCGCCGAAAGAAAGATTCATCAGTCAGCCGCGCTGTCGATCTGGTGAAGCGCGGTGAGGCGGACGCGATCGTGAGCGCCGGGCACACCGGCGCGGCCGTCGCGGCAAGCATGATCAAGCTTGCGCACGCTGCCGGGGATCGATCGCCCCGGCATCGCGGCCGTGCTTCCAACCGAGACGAACGTCTTTGTTTTGATCGACGCCGGCGCAAACATCGATGCGCGCCCGGAACATCTTCTTCAATATGCATTCATGGGCTCGGTTTATTCGCGCCATGTTCTCGGCTACAAGAATCCGACGGTCGGTTTGGTATCGCTCGGCGAGGAAGACGTGAAAGGCAGCGAGATGACCAAGGAAGTCTTCAAGATGCTGAAGAAGAGCTCGCTCAACTTTCGTCGGCAACATCGAGGGCCGCCATCTGTTTGAAGATCCGGTCGAGGTCGTGGTGTGCGACGGTTTTGTCGGCAACGTGATTTTGAAAACGTGCGAATCGATCGCGGTGGCGATTTTCAAGTGGCTCAAGCACGAGCTCATGCGCACTCGGATGCGAATGGCCGGCGCGTTTCTGGCGCGGAGACGCGTTTCGGACCATCAAGGACAAGACGAATTACGAGGAATACGGCGGCAGTCCGCTTCTCGGCGTGAACGGCATTTGCATCATCGCGCACGGCGCCAGCACGCCGCTGGCGATCAAGAACGCGCTGCGCGTGGCGGCCGAGTCGATTGAACAGCAGGTGAACCCGCATATCGTCGAGGAGATTCGCCGTTATCAATGAAACGACAGCCTCGCTCGAGCCCGCGCTCCGCTAAAGCGCTGCGCACGGTCTCGATCATCGGCACCGGCAGTTACGTGCCGGAAAGATTCTGACCAACGCGGACCTCTCGCGCATGGTCGACACCAGCGACGAATGGATCACCACTCGCACCGGCATTAAGGAACGCCGCATCGCCGCGAAGGATGAAAACACCAGCGACATGGCGGCGAAGGCGGCGCTGAAGGCGATCGAGCAGGCGAAGATTTCGCCGAAGGAAATCGATCTCATCCTCGTGGCAACGGCCACGCCCGACATGCTTTTCCCGGCCACGGCCTGCTTCGTTCAGAAGAAGATCGGCGCGACCAACGCCGCCTGTCTCGATATCTCCGCAGCCTGCGCCGGCTTTCTTTTCGGCTTGAAATCGCGCAGCAATTCATCACCTCGCACACCCACGACACCGTCCTCGTGATCGGCGCCGAGAAATTGACATCGATCACCAACTGGACCGATCGCAACACGTGCGTGCTTTTCGGCGACGGCGCCGGCGCCGCTGTTTTGCGCCATCGCGGCAGCGCTCACGGCGTGATCAGCACTCACATCGGCAGCGACGGCCAGTATCACCGATATTTTGTTCATGCCGGGCGGCGGCTCGCGTTGCCCGATCACGCGCGAAAATGCGGACATGAATCTGGCAAACCATCCACATGACCGGCAAGGAAGTTTACAAGCAGGCCGTCATCGCCATGCTGAACGCGGCGCAAAAAGCCCTCGATCAAGCTGGGCTTGCCATCGAAGACATCGCCTGCGTCATTCCGCACCAGGCAAATCTGCGCATCATCGAAGCGATCGCCGATCGGCTCGGCATTTCGCGCGACAAGATGTTATGTGAATCTCGATCGCTACGGCAACACTTCCGCTGCCGCCGTCGCCATCGCGCTCGATGAAGCCAATCGCAGCGGTCGGATCAAACCGGGCGATTACGTTCTGATGGTCGTGTTCGGCGGTGGTCTGACCTGGGCGAGCACGGTTATCGAATGGTAGATCTGTAGGACGTCCGTCGTGGCGGACGTTCGACCATGAAGTTGGCGTTTCATCGAAACGCCGCTACAATCAACTCATGCTAATCGAAACTCACGCGCATCTCGATTATCCGGATTTCGCCAACGATCTTCGATGATGTGCTTCGTCGCGCGACCGAAGCTGGTGTGACGCGCATCATCACGATCGGCACCTCGATCGAGAGCAGCCGGCGCGCGATCGATCTTGCGGAAAAGTATCCGAGCTGTTTACGCGGTGATCGGCGTTCATCCCGACTTACGTTGAAGAAGCAGAGGAAGATGTGATCACGCCGTTGCGCGAACTGGCGAAGAACCCGCGCGTGGTGGCGATCGGCGAGACGGGCCTCGATTATCACCAGCTTGCCGAGCGAAGAAGTAGCGAAGGAAGAACAGGTGCAGGTTATGTCACGCGCTGCGAACTGAGACCGAAGAAGAAATCGAAGCGCAAATTCGCGACGGCGCTTACAAATCGAAACAGGCGAGCTTATTTCGAGCAGCAACTCGATCTCGCGGTGGAGCTGGGGCTCAATGTCGTAATCCATCAACGCGACGCCTGGGAGGACACGCTTGAAATCATGCAGCCATACACCGGCAAACTGCGCGGCGTTTTCCATTGCTTCGGCGGCTCGCTCGATCAGGCAAATGAAGTTCTCGATCTCGACCACCTCGTTTCGTTCACTGGAATTGTTACTTTCAAAAACGGCGCAGCTGTGCGAGAAGTTGCGGCACAAGTCCCGCTCTGGAAATTTATGGTCGGAAACCGATTGTCCTTATCTGGCGCCCGTTCCTTTTCGCGGAAAACGCTGCGAACCCGCGCACACGCGCATCGTGGCGGAAACGATCGCGGCGCGCGCGGCGATTCCGCTGGAAGAAATTGCTGAAGCAACAACCGAAACCGCGGAGAAGTTTTTCAGGTTCAATCGCAAATGAAAATCGAGAAGGGTAACGCGAACTGCGAGCAACTTGCCGGCTGCTCGCCGGACCCTGCAGGCGACACGCGCTGACAACCTCGACGGCGCGGCGATCCGTCTTGCCATGGATCGCGATCCTCGCGTTCCATTATCTCATCGTGCGCTGCGCCTGACACGCAGCATCACATCGTGATCAGCACGCGCGAACAGAAGCTAGCCCTTCTCGATCGCGGCAACGTCATGGCGATTTATCCGTCTCCACCTCCAAGTTCGGTCTCGGCGATTGGCGAGGCAGCAGGTTTACGCCACTGGGCAAATTGCAGGTCGCGGAAAAATTGGCGATAATGCGCCACCGGGCGCGGTATTCAAGGATCGACGCCGCACCGGTGAAATCGTCGCAAGCCGAACTCGCCTGGTCGCGATCCGATCGTAACGCGGATTCTCTGGCTGCGTGGACTCGAAGCGCAAAACGCCAACGCGTTTCGCGAGGGACATTTACATCCACGGCACGCCGGAGGAACGGAACATCGGTTCGCCTGCGAGTTACGGATGCATCCGGATGCGCTCGAGCGACATCATACAATTATACGACATCGTAGGAATCGGCGCCGCAGTAACTATCGTAAACGTGCCGCTCGCCGCTGCCGTTCCCGGCCTCGTCGTCGGCTCACTCGATGTCCGCCGCAAACCCGGCGCCATTCGTGATGCGGTAGCACGCTGATGCGGACAATCGGTCTGACATCGCAGCGCTCGACGCAGCTCACAGCTCGCGGTTGACGGCCAGTCGCCTACATCACGGCAGTTTGCCGAGATGTTCTCTGGGCGTCTTGCGCGAGAGCAAATCCATGTCCGCATCCACCATGATGCGCACCAGTTCGTGAAATCGCACTTTCGGTTCCCAACCGAGAATCTTCTTCGCCTTCGAAGCGTCACCAAGCAGGACGTCGACCTCGGCCGGGCGCTCATATCGCGGGTCGTGCTTTACGAATTGCTTCCAATCCAGATCGACATGAGCAAAGGCGGCTTCGACAAACTCGCGCACCGTGTGGCTTTCGCCGGTAGCCAGCACGAAGTCGTCTCCTTCTCCAAGCTGCAAAATTCGCCACATGCCTTCGACATACTCAGGCGCGTAGCCCCAGTCGCGTTTTGCGTCCAGGTTGCCGAGGAACAATTCCTTTTGCAGACCGTGCTTGATCGCAGCAACCGCGCGCGAGATTTTGCGAGTGACGAAAGTTTCGCCGCGCCGCGGGCTTTCATGGTTGAACAAAATGCCATTGCTGGCGCAAAGGCCGTAGCTCTCCCGATAGTTAACGGTCGCCCAATATGAAAAAACCTTCGCCACGCCGTAAGGACTCCGCGGCCAGAACGGCGTCTTCTCAGTTTGCGGCGTTTGTTGGGCCTTGCCGAACATTTCGCTGCTCGACGCCTGATAGAAACGCGAACGCAATCCGGCTTCGCGGATTGCTTCCAGAATGCGGATCGTGCCGACGCCGGTGACGTCGGAAGTGTACTCAGGAATGTCGAAGCTCACGCGCACGTGGCTCTGCGCGCCCAGATGATAAATCTCGTCCGGCTTCAATTCGTAAAGAAGCTTCACAAGATTCACCGAGTCGCTGAGGTCCCCGTAATGCAGAAACATTCGCACGCCGTTTACGTGTGGATCGGCGTAAAGATGATCAATGCGCGAGGTGTTGAACGTGCTGGCGCGGCGAATGATCCCGTGGACTTCGTAGCCTTTCTCAAGCAGCAGATCAGCCAGATAACTTCCGTCCTGGCCGGTGATGCCGGTGATGAGCGCCGTCTTCATTGGGCAATAGCGTCGAGCGTTTCAGTGAAACGCCACGACAAATCATCGTAGGCGTTTTGTGAGGCGCACATGTCGCCGCTTCAAAGCGCGCATGTCCGCGCGCCCACATTGCCGCTAGACGATCAGCTCTCCGGCGGTGTCACCATGATTCGCGCCAAAACAGCGCGCTGGGCGCCGATCAGTGCGCTGATGCCTTTGCGTCCAAGCGCGAGCATTTCATCCAGCTGTGATCCGGCAAACGTCGCTTCTTCACCGGAGCTTTGCACTTCTACGAATTCGCCGTCTTCGGTAGCCACAAGATTGAAATCAACGGTAACGAGCTTGTCCTCTTCGTAATTAAGATCCACGATCGCCTGCCCGTCCAGAATGCCGGCGCTCACTGCGGCGACCAACTTTTGCATCGGCGGCGCGTCGAGCTTTTTTCCCGAACAAGCTTTCGGCAGGCTATCGCGAGGGCCAGGCTGGCACCGGTAATCGCGGTGGTGCGTGTCCCGCCATCGGCTTGCAACACGTCGCAATCGACCCAGATCGTGCGCGGCCCGAGCTTTTCAAGATCCATGACCGCTCGCAGCGACCGGCCAATCAACCGTTGAATCTCCACGCTGCGACCGTCGATGCGGCCTTTTGCAATGTCGCGAGGTTTGCGTGGCTGCGTCGAATACGGAAGCATCGAATATTCGGCAGTGAGCCAGCCGCCGGTCACTCCCTGCTCTTTCATCCAGCGCGGCACTGCTTTCTTCGATCGTGACGGCGCAGATCACGCGCGTGTTACCCATCGAGACAAGCACCGACCCGCTCGCATGCGGCGCCACGTTCAACTCGAAATTGAGCGGTCGGATTTCATCTGGCACGCGGCCATCAGTTCGCTGCATCGGTGGAAGTTAGATGCAGCCGGAATTTGTGCGACGAAGATTT